>OFFV01001634.1_pt1 | contig 12554 bp, 13 predicted proteins | sample 1521461 | NCBI WGS metagenome assembly OFFV01 (sample SAMEA3504120, study PRJEB24116) | mouse gut metagenome | biome: mouse gut; feature: mouse-associated habitat; material: faeces | place: Denmark | collected 2011 | reverse complement strand
CCTGCCCGGACTGCTACACCGTGGCAGAGTTCGCCGCAGACCATCCAGAAGGGACCTTCATCCTGTCCATGCCAGGGCGGCATGTGCTATGCGTCCAGGGCGGACATTGGTTTGATTCCTGGGATTCCGGCGGGGAAATACCCGTTTACTATTGGACAAAGGAGTTTTGACAATGGGACAGTATTACTACATTCCAGACCCGGGAGAGCAAATAGGCAATTATACACCGCCAGTTATGGACCGTTTGGCTCAGCTGCGAAAAAATCAGCAGGTGAATAGCCAGACGGTGCAAACAAGCGCTCCTGCCGCTGTTCCGCCTGCGCCCTCTCAGAACAGTGGGGTTATCTGGGTCAGCGGCAAGGAGGAGGCGGACAAATGGCCTATTGCTTTTGGCTGCGCAGTAGCCCTCTGGGACGCCAACAACCCTGTCATCTATCTCCGGCAGGCCGACAGTACCGGCAAGCCCTCCACCAAAGTCTATGACCTTGTGGAGCGAACCGATGCTCCGCCTCCGCCGCAGTCAGCGCCGCAGGTTGATCTGAGCCGGTACGTCACCATTGACCAACTGGAGGACATCCTTACGGAACGTCTCAAACGGCCTGCAAAGGCATCCAAGACAAAGGAGGAAACCGAACATGAGTAATCCCTTATTTAACGCTCTGAACGGCGGAAATGCCCCACGGGGTGGTCAGCGTAACTTTGCCCCGGCCCTTCTCCAGCATATCCAGGGATTCCAGGGCAACCCCATGGAACAGCTGCAAAGCAAGCTCAACAGCGGGGAAATGACCCAGGACCAATACAACCAGCTCCGGGGCATGGCGGAGAACATCGTCCAGCGGATGATGGGGGTTCTGCCTCGCAGATAAAAACCACCCTGGTTAGAGGGCGGTTCGATACAAATCTTTATTCATGCTGTGGAGTTCTTTTCGTTCAATATCGGTGATTAGCTTTCCATAAAACCAACTATCGATATCAAGTATATTTTGGACAAAAGCTCTTTCACCTAAAACACGGTATGCCCGCAAAATTTCATCTGTAAAAAAATTGCTTGCCATTTCCGTTCCCCTTTCTTGCCCTCGTAACCTCCGGGGCGGGCGGTTTTAGTTTGCACCAGCGGCGGCGAATGCCGTCGGCCTTGCGGGTCAAATCGCGTACTTTCCAGTTTGGGCTAGTTCTTTAGCTTGCTGAATTGCTTCATCCCTAGCAGATGGACCAAATCCAGGTATTGTGCGCCGAATGTGCCTTGATTGTTCCGTAGGGTCAAACCCATTGCAAACAAAAGCGAATCCTGTGTCCACACGCTCTGTTGTCTCGTGCGCCTCTAACTCAAAGTGCATTTCTGCCCCTGAGTTCCAAAAGAAAACGGTGATATTGTGCCCTTTGAGGTGCTTCCCGTTTCCGCTGGTCATCCACTCGGATGGAGAAAACCGCAGATGCTGGACAGTCTCCGGCATGATGATAACGATGGTCTTGCTGGCGGCGTCGTAGCTACCTGGGATAGTCTTTGCCGTGGGGTAGGCCTTTTTGTAGACCCGATAAGGCACGCGCTTTTCCATGTATTTTTCCTCCTATGCTGTATTTGGACTTCCCACGACGCCCGGAGGCGTTTCGGCTCACTGGACCTTGAAGGTGACCTCGTGGCCGGGATTCTCCCGGATCAGCGTGGCCTTCATGTCGTCCACCATCATATTGTTGTCGAGAGCCGCCTGGACAACATCGTTTACCGCTGCGGCTTTGCCTCCTCCCGGAAGGAAGCCCGCCAGCTGGTGCGCCACAATCACTTCCGCCTTAACGGCCACAAGGCCAATATCCCCTCCATTCAGCTGCGGGCTGGGGATGTGGTCACCGTTGCCGAGGGCAGCCGTTCCTCCGAGAAGCTGAAGGCCGTCGTGGAGGCCAACTCCTCCCGTCCCACCCCCAAGTGGCTGGATGTGGACGCTGGCAAGATGGAGACCCGCGTGCTGGAGCTTCCTAGCCGCGAGGACATCGACTTTGACGTTGCCGAGCACCTCATCGTCGAGCTTTACAGCAAGTAATCCGCTGTGGATTTGTCTATCGTTCACTATGGGAAGAAGAGACGACTGTCTGACAAGGAGGGTTATTCTACATGGTCAAAATAATTGAACCCAAGATCGAAACAGTGGAGCTGAAGCCCGACGGCACCTATGGCAAGTTCGTGGCAGACCCCCTGGATCGAGGCTTTGGGATCACCTTAGGCAACAGCCTGAGAAGGGTGCTGCTCTCCTCGCTTCCTGGCGTGGCCGTGTCTTCCGTGAAGATCGATGGCATCCAGCACGAGTTCTCCACCATCCCCGGTGTGAAGGAGGACGTCACCGAGATCATCCTGAACATCAAGGGACTGACCGCCAAGCTCTACTGCGACGAACCCGTGCGGGTGAAGATTGCCGCAGAGGGCGAATGCGAGGTCACCGCTGGCTCCATCTCCGGATCCTCCGAGGTGGAGGTGCTGGACCCCGGTATGCACATTGCCACCTTGGCGGAAGGGGCGAAGCTCTCCATGGAGCTGGTGCTCCAAAAGGGCCAGGGCTATGTCTCCTCTGACCGCAACAAGCAGATGGACGGGGACAAGGCGCCGGTGGGAACGATTTTTGTGGATAGCATCTACACCCCGGTGCTGAAGGTGAACTACAGCGTGGAAAATACCAGGGTGGAACAGATTACCGACTATGACAAGCTGACCCTGGAGGTTTGGACCGACGGGACCATCTCCGCCAAAGAAGCGGTCAGCCTTGCCGCCAAGATCCTCAATAGACAGCTCAACCACTTTGTGGAGCTTTCCGACGAGGTGGGTTCTACCGAGATCATGGAAAAGAAAGAGGATACCGGTAGGGACAAGGTCCTTGAGATGACCATTGAAGAGCTTGACCTGTCTGTTCGCGCCTTCAACTGCCTCAAGCGCGCCGGCGTCAATTCCGTGGGCGACCTTATCAACAAGTCTCCGGAGGAGATGATGAAGGTCCGCAACCTGGGCAAAAAGTCCCTGGAGGAAGTGATGAGCAAGCTGGAGGCGCTGGGCTTCAACCTGAGTACCCCGGAGGAATAACGGGGCCGCACCCCCAACAAACATCCCGCGGCCACTTTTGGACGCGGGTCCCCAAACAAGGATATAAGGAGTGATTAACAGTGCCAGGAGTCAGAAAGCTGGGTAGAACCTCTGACCACAGGAGGGCTATGCTGCGTGCGATGGTCACCTTCCTGCTGGAGAACGGCAAGATCGAGACCACCGTAACCCGCGCCAAGGAGGTCCGTTCGATGGCCGAGAAGATGATTACCATTGCAGGAGGCGGCGACCTCCACTCCAAGCGCCAGGTGTATTCCTACATCACCAAGGAGACCGTGGCCAAGAAGGTCATCGACGAGCTGGGCCCCAAGTATAAGGATGTGAACGGTGGTTACACCCGCATCATCAAGACCGGTCCCCGCCGCGGCGACGCCGCCGAGATGGCTATTATTGAGCTGGTTTAAGCGCCCGGGTAAGCAAAAATGCAAAGCGCCTGAAGTCCCAGCGGATTTCAGGCGCTTTTTCTGCAATAAAAGGCCCCTGTCCATCGTTTTATTCTATAGAAAGCACAAAGGAGGCATTACTGTGAAGAAAAACCATGGGAAACGCTCCCTGACACTGCTGGCCCTGATGCTGGTTTTCCTCTGCGCCTGTACCCCCCAGGAGCCTGCTGCTCCGTCTACTCCTTCCGCCCCGCCGCAAGAAAGTTCCAGCCAGCAGGAGCCAGAGAAGGAGAAAACTTCAGTAGACAGCATCATGGACAGCTACTACCTGGATGACCACCCGGAGGTAGTGGACACCTTCCAAACGGGACTGACGGTGGGACGGCTGATCCCCCGATATAGTACCGACAGCACCAGCAAAGAAACGATGCTGGAACTTTGTAAAAAGCTGCAAGACGGGGAAAAGCTGGAAGGGCTTCTTCGGTTCGAAAAGGAGTATTACGCCCTGGTGTATGATAGCGACGAAGCCCTTGCCGGCAGCGTGGATGTTTCCGACGGGGATTTCGCCATCCAGGGACAAAGCGATTTTACGGCGGAAGCGGGTGCCCAGCTCCGCCAGGATTTCCGTACCCCAGAGGTGCTGGAAACGGCGATTGCGGTGGGAAAGATCGATCCGGCCACCGCAAAACTGAAGTTCTGCGATATCCCTTATTTTGCCACCGGCGCATTGCTCTATGATGATACCCAGGAATATTTCATCCCTACTTTGGGGGAGGCTATGCACTCCATAGCGTTTGAGGTGGGGGCCCTCTATCCGATCCCCGAACTGGCCGCCATGCTAGAGACCCATATTGACGAGCTATTCCCCCCAATGGGGGTGGATGGATTCGGAAACTCCTACACCCCCTGACCCCACATTTTGTATCCCATCCGCTGCCATCACAAGATGTGCTGTTCAATCTATCTAAAATATGAATTATTTATGAAATAAAATTATCTCTATTGACAAGAGCGAAGAGTTGTGGTATTCTATAGACAGAAACAAAAAGGAAATGGAGAAAGCCAAGAAGCCGAAAGGAAGGACTGGTTCCCATGTACCTGGCAGTTTCTGTACAAATGGAAAAGTGGACCGAAGAAAGGGATACTCCAATGTACTAGGTACTTTAAGCGCTGCGAAGAAAAAGCGAAAGGACCGAGCCCAATGTACTAAGCAGTTCCTGGCAAGGACCACGAAAAAATTTGGAGGAAGAGAGGTGAGTCCAATGGACACGGTTTCCCAGCAGGGCTTTGGGACTGGCTACCGTCAGTCCGGGACTGCCTTCGTGTTCCGTAACTTCTGATAAGACCCCAGCGCCAGCGGCAGGCTTCGCACCCAGGCAGGGGGAATCCCCTGGGAGATGGCAGACGCCATCAGGCTGGACGGATCTGACCCAGTGACTGGAATGGGACGGGAGCTAATTCCCGGAGATAGAACGCAAAAAAAGGCAGACACAAAGCCAGAAAAGCGGTAGGACCGCAGACCATAGATTGTAGGCAGCAACCGGAAAACCCAAACACCGGAAACTGAACGAGATCTAGGCCAAAAGTGAATAAAACAAGGGCACAGGCAGAAAGATGCCTGTGCCTTTTGCGTGCACCAAGCGGCAACCTTGAAGGGGAAGGGTCAGTTGGCGCTGGCCGTTGGAGTCCGGCTGAAAGCCTGCAACAACTGTAGCCGTTCTTTTTTGCTACTTTTTTCTTTCGCAAGAAAAAAGTAGAGAAAAACGGAAAAAGCACCGGTCCTGGGATAGGAGACGGTGCTTTTTCCGTATGTATGGGAAAGTGAGAAGATGGCGTTTTCATTACCCGCGGGTACCCTCGATATCGTTGAGATAGTTATAGAGGGTGTAACGGGAGATGTCGTAATATTTGGCAACCGTAGTCGCGGCGTTTTTTACCCGGAAAGCCCCCCGACGGTTGAGATAATTGATCCCTTCCATCTTTTGGTTGCGGGTCATATGGGCCACCGGTACACCGACATATTTAATGGACTCGTTGATCATCCCAACCAGAAAGTCGTCTACATTGTCGCAGAAGGCGGACTGCATCTGCTTGCGATGAGAATCGTTCAGGTCCAGGTGGATAAACTGCTCGATAAAGTTTCGGGAACGAATCAGCTCGGTGATATCGAAGTTGACGCAGAAGAGACCGAGAAGCTCATTCTCCTCTCCCCGCAGGTAAATAGAGCTGGAGCGAAGAAACCGCCCATCCGGGGTTTGGGAAATGGTGTTGAAATTCCCAGTTTCTTCCTCGGTGCCCCGCATCACCGGCAAGCCAATTTTTTCGTTGCCATGGCCGATAGAACGACCGGTGACTTCGCCATTGGCGATTGCCACTATGGTAGAAGTATCCTTGGAATAGTCGTGTACTACAAATTCGCAGCCTTCCCCAAAATGTTTTGCCATCCCCTCGATGAGTAAGGAGAGGAAAGGGAGGATTTCATCGATGGATTTCATGGGGGAGCCCTCCTTATTCAGTTTTATCGGCTATCCACGGGGGAGTCCGGCCTCCTTCGCCGGTTGACCTTGAGACTGCTTCCCAGCAAGGGAAGCGAACTTTCTTTCCTTTCTTTGCGGCCCGCAAAACGGGCCCAAACACCCGGCTAGGCCAAGTGTTTCCCTCTGGCACCCAGTATAACACGCCGGGGAAGAGATTTCAACTAAAATTTTAAGAAGCAAACAAAAATTGTAACATTCTCCAAAAGGAGAAGTGTTTTCCTGTGGGAAACAGCAAAATAGTAAGAAAAGGGCTTTCAAAATACGATTTTACAGCTGCTGGGGAGTCCACCAACCGCGCCGGAGGAAGGGAAGGGAAAAATTTGCAAAAACAAAAAGTAAAAATGCAAAAAATAACTCCGGGCGATACAAAAATAAGGGTTTTTAAAAAGAAAATGCAGGATAAAATAAACAAAAATCATTTTTTGGCTGGACAAACGATGTTTTATCCTTTATAATAGGATACATGCTCTTAGCGCTGTAGCACTTTACCAGGGTGTTCCGGCAATAAGGCCCGGTCTCTGCATCCTTATCCCCGCTGTTTGGAGGGAGGGGATGGTGGAGGCCCAGTAAGAGAAAGCAAGGAGGAACCCCACATGAAGAAGCGAATTCTCTCCCTAGTGCTGGCCGTCCTGATGGTGCTGGCTGTGACCGGCTGCCGCGGCGCCGATCCTGCGCCCTCCAGCGATCCCGCTCCCACCTCCCCCAGCACTCCCGCCAACAGCGGCGGCAATCCCGAACCCGCGCCCAGCGAGTCCGTTCCGGCCCCCAGCACCTCTGCCGGCAGTGACGCCGGTACCGGCGCCCCCGCGGAGCCCGCTGCCAACTACAAGATCGGCATCATCACCGGCACCGCCTCCCAGGGGGACGAGGAGATCACCCAGGCCAACAAGATGAAGGAGAAGTATCCGGACCTCATCGTCACCACCACCTATCCGGATAACTTCACCAGCGAGACCGAGACGGTTATCTCCAACGCGGTGGCCCTGGCCTCCGACCCCGATGTGAAGGCCATTGTCTGGTGCCAGGCCATCCCTGCCACCTCCGCCGCCATCGCCAAGGTCCGTGAGACCCGCCCGGATATGCTCTTCATCGTCGGCACCCCCGGCGAGGACCCCGGCGTTATCGACCCTGTGGCCGATGTAGTCCTCCAGGTGGATGAGCCCGGCTGCGGCATCACCATCCCCGCCCAGGCCGCCAAGCAGGGTGCCAAGACCCTGATTCACTACTCCTTCCCCCGTCACATGAGCTACGCCCTCATCGTGGCCCGCCACGAGAACCTGAAGAAGTACTGCGCCGAGCAGAACATCGAACTGGTTGACGTCACCGCTCCCGACCCCACTGGCGATAGCGGCATCACCGGCGCCCAGCAGTTCATTATGGAAGATGTTCCCCGCCAGGTGGCGAAGTACGGCAAGGACACCAGCTTCTTCACCACCAACTGCGGCATGCAGGAGCCCCTGATCCGTCAGGTCTTTGAGCAGGGCGCCATCTACACCCTCCAGTGCTGCCCCTCCCCCTTCCACGCCTATCCCGCCGCCCTGAACATCAACATGGCCGGCCATGAGGCGGATGTGGAGTACATTATGGAGCAGCTCACCGCCAAGGCGGAGGAGTACAACATGCACGGCCGTGCCTCCACCTGGGGCGTGCCCTGCAACATGCTCTTCATCGACGCCGGCGTTGAGTACGCCCGCAAGGTGCTGGACGGCAAGACCAACGGCAACGTGGACGACGCCGTGATTCGGGAGACCATTGCCGAGTGCGCCGAGCACTTCACCAAGGGCATGAAGATGACCCTCACCAACTATGAGGAGAACGGCACCACCGTTCCCAACCACTACCTGGTCATGGCTGACTTCGTCGATTTCTAAATCCCGTCTAACAGCCACGAGCAAAGCAGTGAAAGCGATCCCGCCGGCCTCAATTCGGCAGACCGGCGGGATTTTTCGGAGCCTATTCTGTCTTTCGCCGGTGGCCGTGGTGCTACCGCCGGAAGGACAGGGTGGACGATTGATCCGATCCCAAGGACCCAAGGGGTCGTGGGACTGGATCAGTGGTCCACAGGAAGGAGGCCTGCCTGGAGCGGGCCGCGACAACAACAAGAGGGGGTATGGGAAAAGATGGCAGAAAAACGGGAATATGTCCTGCAAATGGAGCATATCTCCAAAAAGTACGCCGAAAATCAGGTGCTGAAGGACGTCAGCCTCCACATCCGCCCAGGGGAGATCCACGCCCTGATGGGGGAAAACGGGGCCGGCAAGTCCACCCTGATGAACATTCTGTTTGGAATGCCGGTGATTCACACCACCGGCGGCTTTGAAGGCACGGTCCAGGTGGATGGGGAAACGGTGAACATCGACACCCCCCTGAAGGCCATGGAGCTGGGTATCGGCATGGTTCACCAGGAATTTATGCTCATCCCCGGCTTTACCGTCACCGAAAATATTAAAATCGGCCGTGAAATCAGCCACCCCAACCTGATAAGCCGCCTGGTGGGGTCCTCCATGGAGACGCTGGATTTGGACGCCATGGCCAGGGACGCCCGGAAAGCCCTTACCACCATCGGCCTCAAGATTGGCGAAAACGCCTATGTCCGGGGGCTGCCGGTGGGGTACATGCAGTTTATTGAAATCGCCCGCGAAATTGACAAGCGGGGCATCCGCCTGCTGGTCTTCGACGAGCCCACCGCCGTCCTCACCGAAAGCGAGGCGGACCGGCTGCTGGAGGCCATGCGCACCATCGCCGCCCAGGGAATTGCCATCATCTTTATCACCCATCGTCTGGACGAGGTGATGGCGGTGGCGGACAGCCTCACCGTCCTGCGGGATGGGGAGTTTGTGGCCCGCCGGGAGGTGGCGGAAACCAGCGCGGTGGAGATTGCGGAGCTGATGATTGGCCGCCGGGTTGAAAAACTGGTGGAGGCCGAGGGGGAGGATACCCGTACCCTTTCGGACAGCGACATCGCCGTTTCCCTGCGGAATTATTATGTGGATATGCCTGGCGAGCAGGTAAAGGGTGTTGACCTGGACATCCGCCGGGGAGAGATTTTTGGCATCGGCGGCCTGGCCGGACAGGGAAAACTGGGCATCCCCAACGGCATTATGGGCCTTTACGACACCACCGGGGAGGTAAAAATCGCCGGTAAAATGCTGGATCTTACAAAGCTGGGGGAGGCCCTGCGCAGCAAGGTGGCCTTTGTGTCGGAGGACCGGCGGGGCGTCGGCCTGCTGCTGGAGGAGAGCATCGAGCAGAACATTGTCTTTTCCGCCCTGGAGGTGAACAACGACTTCACCAGAAAGATTGGCTGGATGCGCCTTTATGACGGCAAAAAGGCCCGCGCCCACGCCCAGGAGATGGTGGAAAAGCTGGACATCCGCTGCACCGGCATCCACCAGCACGCCGGGCGCCTTTCCGGCGGCAACCAGCAAAAGGTGTGCCTAGCCCGCGCCCTCACCCTGAACCCGGAGATCCTCTTTGTTTCCGAGCCAACCAGAGGCATTGACATCGGCGCCAAAAAGCTGGTGCTGGAATATCTCACCAAGCTGAACCGGGAGCAGGGGATGACTGTAATCGTGGTCTCCTCCGAGCTGGTGGAGCTGCGGAGCATCTGCGACCGCATTGCCATTGTCTCCGATGGCAAGGTAAACGGCATCCTGGCCCCGGACGCCAGCGATGCGGACTTCGGTCTTGCCATGTCCGGCTCCAGAAAAGGAGGGAAAAAGAATGGCTGAAAGCGCAAAAAAAATCGTCGCCCGGTTCGGGCTGCCCCGTGTTATTATTGTGGGCTTCTTCCTGCTGCTGGTGGTCTGCGCAGGGGCCTTCCAGATGGACCTCCTCCAGATTTTCAGCGACTGCATTCGCCGCTGGGGGATGTACGGCATCCTGGCCCTTGCCATGGTGCCCGCCATCCAGTGCGGCATCGGCCCCAATTTCGGCATTACCATGGGTATCGTGGGGGGCCTGCTGGGCGGGCTTATTGTCATTGAATACCGGGTGACGGAAAACGCTGCCCTCCTGGCCCTAGGGACACAGCTGCTGGGGGAGGAGAACGGCCCCTTCCTGGCCCAGTGGGCGGCGGTGCTGCTGGCCATCCTCATCGGGATTGTGCTGGCCACCGGCATCGGCTGGCTTTACGGCCTGCTTCTGAACCGGGTGAAGGGCTCCGAGATGACGGTGACCACCTATGTGGGTTTTTCCATCATCGCCTTTATGAACATCATCTGGACCGTCATCCCCTTTAAAAGCGGGGAGCTCATCTTCCCCAACGCCGGGCAGGGAATGCGCAACACCATCTCCCTGGCGTCCTCCTTCTCCGAGGTGATGAACAAGACCCTAGCCTTCCAGATTGGCCCAGACGGCAACTGCCTCACCATCCCCACCGGACTGCTCCTCTTCTTCTTCCTGACCTGCTTTTTGGTGTGGCTCTTTATGCGCTCCAAAACCGGCGTGGCCATGAGCGCGGCGGGAGCGAACCCCGCCTTCGCCCGCGCCAGCGGCATCAACGTCAACCGGATGCGCCTCATCGGCACCACCCTTTCCACCGTTCTGGCGGCGGTGGGCATCCTGGTGTATGCCCAGGGCTTCGGCTTTATGCAGCTCTATAACGGCCCCATGATGATGGGCTTTACATCGGTGGCGGCGGTGCTTATCGGCGGCGCTTCCCCCAACCGGGCCGCTATCTTCCACGTCCTGCTGGGCACCTTCCTCTTCCAGGGGATAATGGCTCTGGGGCTGCCGGTAGCCAACCAGTTCATCCCGGAAAGCAACCTTTCCGAGGTGATGCGCCTGATTATCTCCAACGGTATCATTATCTACTCCCTCACCCAGACACAAGGAGGTGGCAGCCGTGGGTAAAAATAAGAACCTCCACAAGCTCACCGCCTGGCTCTTCGAGCAGAAGGTGGTACTCATCTTTGTTTTCCTCAGCATCGGCGCCCTCATCGCCTCCAAGCAGTCCATGGCCTTTGTAGCCGGGGAGCTGTTTACGCGGGTGGCCCGCAACTCCTTTTTGGTCCTGTCCCTTATTATCCCGGTGCTGGCGGGGCTGGGGCTGAACTTTGGCATCGTGGTGGGGGCCATGGCGGCCCAGATTTCCCTCTTCCTCACCACCTTCTGGGGCCTTTCCGGCATCAGCGGCTTCCTGGTCACAGTGGCCCTGGCAACCCCTCTGGCGGTCTTCTTCGGCTTCCTGGTGGGCTCCCTTTTTAACAAAATCAAGGGTGCGGAGATGATAGGCGGCCTGGTGCTGGGCTACTTCGCCGATGGTCTCTACCAGCTGCTGTTCCTCTTTATCTTCGGCGGGGTGATCCCCTTCCGCAACCCGGACGGCAGCCCTTCCTCCCTCATGACCCCCACCGGGGTGGGGGTGAAGAACACCCTGGACCTTACCCCTACCGTGAAGTACGCTCTGGACACCGTTTCCATGCTCTCCATTGTGGAGATTGCCTTCTATCTCGTCCTGGCCGTAAGCATACTCTCCGCCCTCTTCCGCCTGGTGAAGAAGCAGGGGGTGGACTGGAAAAAGACCGGCCTTACCATCCTGGGGGCGGTGGCGGTCTACGCCCTTACCTTCATCCCCGCGGTGGAGACCTTCCTGGCCGCCGACCGGCTGATGCTGCTGCGGGCGGTGGAGATTGCCGTGCTGCTCACCGTCCTTTGGCAGGCAGGGCGCTTTGTCTGGTTCGTGCTGGTGAAGAAGACCCAGTTTGACAAAAAGCGGTGTCTGGCCGCCATCCTTGCCGCAGTTCTTATTTTTGCCCTCACCTATCTGGACGCGGTTTATAAAGTGCTCATCGCGGTGCGCCTGCCGGTGATGACCTACCTGTGCATTGGGGCCCTCTGCCTCTTTAACCAGGCTCTGATGCGTACCCGCCTGGGCCAGAACATGCGCACGGTGGGCCAGAGCCGGGTGGTTGCCAACGCCGCCGGTATCAATGTGGACCGCACCCGCATACTCGCCATGATTTTTTCCACCGTTCTGGCCAGCTGGGGGCAGCTCATCTACCTCCAGAACATCGGCACCCTGGCCACCTACGGTGCCCACACCCAGGTGGGACAGTTTGCCATTGCATCCCTGCTGGTGGGCGGCGCTTCGGTCCAGAAGGCCACCAACAAGCAGGCCATCCTGGGGGTAGTGCTGTTCCACACCCTCTTCATCGTGGCCCCGCTGGCGGGCAAGGAGCTCTTCGGCAACGCCATGATTGGCGAATACTTCCGGGTATTTATCTCCTACGGCGTTATCGCTATGTCCCTGGCTATGCACGCCTGGAAGAAAAAGGCCCCGAAGAGCAGCCTTCAGGTGGTGGAAGGGGGCGCTCCCGCCTCCGGGAAAGCCTCTGCCTGATAAAACGGCAGCTGTTTTTGTCCCAAAAAATTTTCGGAAATGGTTGACATCCGCCCGGCGCTCTGCTATAATAACATAGCACCAAGCGATTGGGCAGATGTGCGGATATGGCGGAATTGGCAGACGCGCTAGATTCAGGTTCTAGTGAGGTTAAACTCGTACAGGTTCAAGTCCTGCTATCCGCACCATGGCGTGGCCGCCAAGTCACG
>OFFV01001630.1_pt1 | contig 12596 bp, 14 predicted proteins | sample 1521461 | NCBI WGS metagenome assembly OFFV01 (sample SAMEA3504120, study PRJEB24116) | mouse gut metagenome | biome: mouse gut; feature: mouse-associated habitat; material: faeces | place: Denmark | collected 2011 | reverse complement strand
AGACACCTTCGTCGGGCTTCGCGACCGCGAGCCAATAACCTCCGAGCTGCAACTCTACCGGCTCCATGATCTCGCCGCGGCCTGTGCAATACTGAGGGGTGTTGCGAACGAAAAATGCCGTATCGCTGCCGAGCTGCGCCGCCAGCTCGATCATCTCGTCATGGCCGACACGCAGGCCGAACAAATCGTTTATCCCGATCAATACTGCCGTCGCATCAGCCGAGCCGCCGCCGAGCCCCGCACCGAACGGGATGCGCTTGTCGAGCGTTATGCGCACACCGACTATATCGTAGCGGCTGCGCATCAGATCGTAGGCCCTCACGCAAAGGTTGTCTTCGGCCTTGCAGTCGACGACGATTCCCCGTCCGACGAACTCCGCGCCGCTGCCCGCCGTCCTCTCGATGTCGATGATGTCGTACAGCCCCATTACCGGAAACATTACGGTTTGCAGATCGTGATAGCCGTCCCCGCGTTTGCGCACCACCCTCAATCCTATGTTTATTTTACAGTTCGCCTTGTATTGCATTTCGTTTCGTTTTTTGGCTATGGCAAAGGTAGCGAAAAATCGTAAATTCTTAATTAAATACAGAGTATATTGCGAACTACCCACCAAGAAAAGAACATAGCGATATAGCCCCACGTAATAACTTTCGACATGACAATACGCCTGCATATCGAGATCTTTCCGCGTCCTGAGAAACGAGAGAGCACGGCCAAGCCGAAATATGGCACTCCTAAGACAAGGAAGAGATTGTAACGTATAGCCTCAGCTATGTCGAGATGAAGTGCGGCGTGCAGTGCACGCTGCGCTCCGCAAGCGGGACAAGAATAGCCCGTCCACAATTTGAACGGGCATTTTGGTATCCACCACGTGCACGGATCGACAATAAAGTATAATATTGAAGCCAATACACAAGCAAGTCCGATGTATAGCTGGCTCGATCTCATCTAATGTTGCATTACGGAAGCCGCGACAACAATAATGAAATAGACAATATATACGATGAGCGATATAACAATTCCGATGATCGTACACTTTTTTGCAGTATCGGCATATCTCTGTGCCTCATCATACCTGCCTGCATTCCATGCCGGATCGACTTTGGTAGCATTTACGATGCCGACAATGCCCAGCGGCAAGCAGCAAAACAATGTGGAGAGAATCGAGTAGACGAGATAGCTGTCGGGCTTTTGACGGTCTGTCATACTTTGTTTGGATTTGCCGCAATGCGGACATTGCAATGCATCGGAAGAAATCTTCCCGCCGCAATCGGGACAAGTGAATAATGCCATATAAGTTCGGTTGTATTTGAGCCGACCAGCCTCTGCCGATATTAATAAATAAAAGAAGTGTGAGGCTGATTAGTTTATCTCGCAGGAGGTTCTCGCAAAACCTATACACAAATAAACAATACCCCACACCGAATATATAGAGCACCGGCCAAGCGATACATCTATCTACGGCGAAGAGTGTTCGTATTGTCTATCCCTGTGTATATTCGAATTTGCGAGATTCCCTACAAAGGATAAAGTCTAAACACTTCTATCTAAAATATGTTTTGCCGCTGCAATAGCGACACGACAAAGATAGAAAACATTTGTAAAATACGCAACACTATGCGGGGTATTGTCTTGCAAATTTGATACGAATATTTCGAAAAAACAACATTGAACATAAAATATTTATTCGGCTTGCTGCATCGTTTACCCGTCGGATAACATATTCGACGAAGCGTCCGTTTCGCAACGAAAATTTCGATCTGGCGGTTTCGAAATACCGATTGTTTTTAGTAACTTTGCGGCGGTTTATATGACTGATGTGTCAATGTTTTCACATACAATAAATTAAAACTAAAAACTATGATTTACTCACACGAAGTGCAACAGATGTGTTGCGTGAAGAAGGGAGCCAACCACCAGTCGGCTCCGATTCCGGAGGAGGGCAAATGGGTACGCGCCAAGGAGATCAAGGATATATCGGGTCTTACGCACGGAATCGGATGGTGTGCACCGCAGCAGGGCGCATGCAAACTGACGCTCAACGTCAAGGACGGTATCATCGAGGAGGCTCTGGTCGAGACGATCGGCTGCTCGGGTATGACCCACTCGGCCGCTATGGCATCGGAGATCCTGCCCGGCAAGACGATTTTGGAGGCTCTGAACACCGACCTCGTCTGCGACGCCATCAACACCGCCATGCGCGAGTTGTTCAAGCAGATCGTCTACGGTCGCACGCAGTCGGCCTTCTCTGAGGGCGGTCTGGTAATCGGCGCATCGCTCGAAGACTTGGGCAAAGGCTTGCGCTCGCAGGTGGGTACGATGTTCGGTACCAATGCCAAGGGTACGCGTTACCTCGAAATGGCCGAGGGCTACTGCACGCGTATGGCGCTGGATTCGGACAACCAGGTAATAGGCTACGAGTTCGTACACCTCGGCAAGATGATGGAGTTCATCAAGAAGGGCATCGAGCCGGCCGAGGCGTTGGAGAAGGCCAAGGGCACTTACGGTCGCTTCAAGGAGGCCGCAAAATATATCGATCCGCGTCAGGAGTAGTTATTAACCTTAAACACAAAGAAAGATTATGGCAAGTTTATTTGAGAGCTACGAGCGCAGAATCGACAACATCAACGCTGTGCTTGCGCAATACGGCATAAAGAGCATCGAGGAGGCCAAGAGCATCTGCGATGAGAAAGGTATCGACCCCTACAAGATGTGCGAGGAGACTCAGCCTATCTGCTTCGAGAATGCCAAGTGGGCATACGTCGTAGGTGCGGCTATCGCAATCAAGAAGGGCTGCACGACGGCTGCCGACGCCGCAGAGGCTATCGGCGAGGGCTTGCAGGCATTCTGCATCGCAGGATCGGTCGCCGACGACCGTAAGGTAGGTATCGGCCACGGCAACCTCGCAGCACGTCTGCTGCGCGAGGATACGCAGTGCTTCGCGTTCCTTGCAGGTCACGAGTCGTTCGCAGCTGCCGAGGGCGCTATCAAGATCGCCGAAATGGCCAACCGCGTGCGTAAGAACCCGCTGCGCGTTATCCTGAACGGTCTGGGCAAGGATGCCGCACAGATCATCTCGCGTATCAACGGCTTCACGTATGTACGCACCGAGTTCGATTACTACTCGGGCGAAGTGAAGGAGTTGGAGGCGATACCCTACTCGGACGGTCTGCGTTCGAAGGTTCGCTGCTACGGTGCCGACGATGTACGCGAGGGCGTAGCAATCATGTGGAAAGAGGATGTCGACGTATCGATTACCGGTAACTCGACCAACCCCACCCGCTTCCAGCACCCCGTTGCCGGAACCTATAAGAAGGAGTGCTATGAGCAGGGGAAGAAGTACTTCTCCGTGGCCTCCGGCGGCGGCACGGGCCGCACCCTGCACCCGGACAACATGGCCGCCGGCCCCGCTTCCTACGGCATGACCGACACCATGGGCCGGATGCACTCCGACGCCCAGTTCGCCGGTTCCAGCTCCGTCCCCGCCCACGTGGAGATGATGGGCTTCCTGGGCATGGGCAACAACCCGATGGTCGGTGCTACCGTCGCTGTCGCCGTTGCCGTAGAGCAGGCCATGAAATAGCATTATAGTGAATCGGCGGCTACCGGTCGCCGTACGGCATATCGCCCGAACGAGAGTCATCGACTTCCGTTCGGGCGATATTCGTTTACATCGGCACTGCCGATTAGAACCGCAGCACAACATCGCGGCAGACAAAGATGATGCGATTTTGAAATATCGATAAAAATAATTAACTTCGCAGTATGATAAATATGCGATGCCTATGAAACATAGCCTTTGACTGAAATAACGATTATCTTGCTGCATTATCGTATCGAATAATAGCAGCATAACATATAAAAAGCGTTAGCTTTGTACCTTGCTTTCTGAAAATCTGGAAAATTTTAAAAGCAACCGAGGAATGAAGTTTGCGCTCACGTCTCACGACGTGGGCCTTATTCCTTATTTGGTTGCACGGTTTTTCCAGAGCCTCAGAAAGCAAATATCAGGAGTTTTGTCCCACGTTTTTTATATGCCGTAACCAGATATTGCAAACCCGCCGCAGGGACACGGCTCAAATCATATAACATACATGAAACGAATTATTGTTTCGATGCTATTCCTATGCTCCGCAGCATCGTGCGGAGATAAAGGCTGCGATACCCCGATTCCGGATGACCGTGATCATTCTTTGATCGTAACCTCCGACGATATATCGCTCGAAACGCACGATTCAGCGGCGATCGCATTCGAATGCCGACCTGCCGCTGCTGTGGATGAAGTCGGAATCACGGATGAAGACGGTAAGACGCCGACAGACTTTTCGTTATGCGATGTCGTATCCGACGCAACGGGATACTGCGGTTTGATCAAGGATAACGGCTCGCCGGTCGAATATTCTCATTCTGTGCGTTTGCGCTGTGTCATAAATGGCAGAACGATATTATCCGACCCGTTTATCGTCAAAAGCAGCGGATACGACCGTTATCTGGAAGAATCGGTAACCGACACAGAGCAGCGTGTAACCGCAACCACTGCACCGCAGATAGTCAATAGCAGCATATCCGGCGGCGTTATACACATCTCGTTCGAGGCAGATGAAGGCTGGGAAGTCGTGGCGACATCGGATGTTGCAGACGCCTCGTGGGCAAAAATAGAGCCGCTAAGCGGTAGCGCAGGGCTATGCGAAGTGTGCGTAACAATGCCAGAAAACACGTCGGATAACGACCGCAATCTGACGATTAACATCTGCCCGGTGCAGACCAGAAACGAGGATGTCGATCCGCTTAAATGCTTTCGTGCAAGTATGGCTGGCATAGGAATAATTCAATATGGCCTATATCGCAAGGAGCGACTTACACATGTGCATCTCGACGCTCCCGAAACTCTCGCCGAAACCTTGCGCAAAAAATTCGGCATGACCGACGAGCAGCTGACCGGCCACATAAGGAATCTGTATATAAATGGTGCTGTCGGTAATCGCGATTTCGACTATATGAGAAAAACACTGAAAAATCTCCGCATATTGGATATGCTGAATGCCGATACGGAGGAGATCCCAGACGGTGCGTTTCTCGACTGCAAAAATCTGCACTACATAGTTTTTCCTTACAAGTTACGACGAATCGGCAGAGATGCATTTCTACGTTGCGGACTTAGAAATTCGAATCTCATATTTCCGCCCTATCTGCGTCAGATAGGAGACAATGCATTCTGTAAAACTCTGGTAAGCGGTATCGCCTACTTCCCGCTGCTGACTCCGATCGTTGATTTGGGAAACTCTATTTTTACGGACACTCTCATAACCGCATTGGAGTTCGGCGAAGGAATACAGATAATCAACAGCAGCAAATACTCTGTACTGCTCACTCTGTTCGAAACCACTTTGGCCTATGTTCGCCTGCCGTCGACTCTCAACCAACTGAACAGCTATTTTTTCAACCGTGCGAAGATAGGCTACGTATTGTGTCATGCTCACAAACCTCCTAAGACGTATGAGGGAGTCAGCTCTCAGGGTGTTTTGCTGTTGTGTGTTCCGATCGACTGTGATGTTGACTATGCGAAAGATTCAAATTGGTCGACATTCGCAGCAAATGGCAAGCTCGCAGCAGTATTGCGTCCGTAAATCGTCTAAAAACAATATGCTTAACCATTATACACGCAAAACTATGAAGAAAACTATTATCATGCAGGCATTGTTCGCGATCATGGTGTTGAATATATCGTGCGGCGGCAAAGAACTGTCGGAATACGAAATACACGAAAACGGCGTATCGCCGTTTATGCTCGGAACAAGTATCGATTCTTTGCCTAACTCCTGCGAAGGGATTTACGACAGACTGGTAATTACGCGCAGTGACGATTTACTCTTTAACTCAGACAGAGGAGAGGCACATTTAGGCAGTGAAAAGGTATTGAGTTTTTATCATGAGAATGGTAAAATATCACACTTATACGTCTACTCGCCGGTATTGAAAACTCGAAGCGGACTCAACTGCAACTCTACCGCCGAAGAAATATTCGAACACGGTGGCCAGGCACATGTTTCCATACTCGAAGAATACACTATCAAATGCGACGGTGTATTTTTCTACGGGTGCAAATTCAACGAGCGAGGCGATATGAAAAAGCGTCGCAACTATTACAATAAGGATGGGGATCAAGAGCCATATACTGCCGACGACTATATACTCTCATCACGCGCTACCAGTATAATGATCGATGCTCGATCAAGATAAAACAACTACCGTTTGTTTGCGACGTCAGAATAAATTCATGTAAAATTAAAAAACAAAACTTATGAAAAAATTGATTTTTATCGCAATGCCCGTATTGCTGTTCGTTCTCGTGATATACGCTCCTTTCCAGCAGCTATCTTGGTCGGGATACACAGAAACATGGTCGCTTACGCAATTAAATTCAATTAATAGCGACATATTGTTTGCGGCAATAATAGGATTATATATCATGCCATTCGCTATGCTCGGTGCGGCGATCTTCAATGCCGTTGCGGCTGGCAAGTACGCAGCCGCTACCGCATGGATATATCGCATCGCCGCATGCGTATTTACATTATCGGCCATATTGCTTCTCGTAAATGTTCTTATGGACGATATTGTCAAACCTCACTTTATGCTCTATATCGAAATCATATTGGCCATATCGACAACGATTGCGTCGTTCGTCATATTTCGACCTGCTAAGCAAGTCGAATAGATTATCGAAATGATATCGCAAACAGACAAGGCCTCCCGAATATTCCGGGAGGCCGTTGTTTCGGCTGTGCCGCCTGAGCGAAATATTGTTAAGTATGTTTCCGACAAATTATTACCGTATTGTCTTGAAAATAAGATGATAGTATTTTTTTTCATGGTCAGCATGTTCGCTTTGCAAAGATCTGTCGGACGAATCAGTCGGTCAAGTTCGTATTATTTTACGATTTGGATTACTAACAAGTTTGCTTTTCATTTTTCCGGGTGCGAGTCGCGATAAAGACTATGTTTTCCGAAATAATTGTTTGTATGTAACGTTTTCATTGTATACTTTTGAACCCGTTATTCGATTATCGATATGAAATTACTGCATTTGACTTCGCTGCTGGCAGTCGTACTTCTCGCGATCCCGGGCGGCGCAACGGCACGACAGCCCAAGTTCGGCGACGACGGAAAATTCAAGATCATACAGTTTACCGATGCCCATGTCAGGGCGGACAAGCCTGACGAAATGGCCAAGACGCTCGATCGGTTGGTGCGAACGATCGATGCCGAGGCGCCCGACATGATCGTATTTACGGGCGATGTGGTAACCGGGCGTCCGGCCGCCAAGGCATGGCGCGCGATCCTCGACCCCGTCGCACGACGCAACATACCGTTCGTCGTCGTGCTGGGCAACCACGATCGCGAGCAGGATCTCAGAGAGGAGCAGATAGCACAGCTCGTGACGGCATATCCCAATTCGCTCAACGCTGCTGAGGACGGACGTCTTTCCGATATCGCCGTGCCGATCATCTCGGGCGACTCGGAGCGCACGGCAGCAGTCTTGTACTGCATCGATTCCAACGACTACTCCACTATCGAGGGGCTGAAAAAATACGGCTGGATACGATTCGAGCAGATCGAACATTACCGCCGCACCAGCCGCGAGTATACGCTCGCCAACGGAGGAAAGCCGCTGCCGTCGTATGCCTTTTTCCATATTCCATTGCCCGAGTATGCCGAGGCGTGCACAGCTGATCCCAAGGCCGTTCGCGGCATCCGGCGCGAAGCGGAGTGCGCCCCGCCCATAAATACTGGAATGTTCGCCGCCATGAAGGAGTGCGGCGACATCGTCGCGACATTCGTCGGCCACGACCACGACAATGACTACATCATACCCCACCACGGCATAGCCCTCGTCTACGGCCGCTATTCGGGCGACAACACCGTATACAACCACCTGCGCCGCGGCGTCCGCATAATCGAGCTGACCGAGGGGGAGCGCGACTTCACGACATGGATACGCCAGAGCAACGGAGAGAAGATCGACCATGTGCGTTTCGACGCCAGATCCTCGAAGCTGCGCGAAGCGAAAGAGTGACGGCATAGGGCAAATGCTCCGCCATGCGGCTATTAATTTGCAATCGTGGGCGGATAATCGCCGTAATTTTGTACTTTTGTGCAAAATTAAACGAAACATCATGTACGACGCAATAGTCATAGGAGCGGGAGCGGCAGGTTTGATGGCCGCAGCCGAGGCCGCACGCGCGGGACGCTCGGTGCTGCTTCTGGAAAAAATGGAGAAGGCCGGACGCAAGATCCGTATTACCGGCAAGGGACGATGCAATCTCACGAATGCACGCCCCGCCGAGGAGTTCATAGACCATGTCCGCGCCAACGCCTATTTTTTCAACGTGGCATTCTCCGAGTTCAACAACAGGGCTACGATACGCTTTTTCGAGCGTCTCGGCGTAAAGCTCGACATCGAGCGCGGCGAGCGCGTCTTTCCCCACAGCGGCAAGGCGTGGGACATAGCCAACGCCCTGACGGAGTATTGCGAGGAGCATGGCGTCGAGATCATGTATCATACGCGAGTGACGGAGATACTGACGCTCGGCGGTCGCGTATACGGCGTCAAGTACATCAACCGCCGCGGCTTCGAACGCAAGGAGGAGTGCGAAAACGTGATCGTCGCCACGGGCGGCGTCTCCTACCCCTCGACCGGTTCGACGGGCGACGGCTACACCTTCGCCGATGCTATGGGGCATACGATCGAGCCGGTGCGTCCGGCACTCACGCCGCTTCGCACGTCGCACCCTCAGAGAGAGTATCTCAACGGACTGCTGCTCAAAAACGTCGGTGCCAAACTATATGTCGACAACGAGCTCCGACAGGAGGAGTTCGGCGAGTTAGGATTCTCCGAGCGCGGCATCGAGGGCGCCGTGGCATTGCGGGTCAGCCGGGCGGCGGTCGACGCGCTTATCGATCAGAAACGCGTTAAGCTCGTCCTCGACCTCAAACCCGCACTCGATGCCGATACGCTGCGCGAACGCATCCGACGCGAAATGGCCGACATGCAGCCCGAAGAGTTCTTCGCCGAGCTGCTCCGCAAGCTCGTGCCGAAAAATCTCGTCGTGCCGCTGGCCAAGGAGGTCGATTTCCACTCGAAGAGCTACATAAGCAAACTGACCGACACGGAGATAGAGCGTCTGATAAAGATTCTCAAAGGCATGGTGTTCCCCATAACGGACTATGCTCCGTTCGAGTATGCCGTCGTGACGGCAGGCGGCGTGAGCTGCGACGAAGTGAACCGATATACTATGGAGTCCGTGAAGGTCAAGGGGCTCTATTTCGCCGGCGAGGTGCTCGATATAGATGCCGACACGGGCGGCTACAATCTCCAAGTAGCATTCTCCACCGGACGTCTTGCCGGACAGTTGAAGAAATAAACCTCCCGATGATGAGACACGTGTCCGGAAAAACAATTTCGCGACGGCTCTACGGGCTGAAACAGATTCCGTCACGGATACGGCGCGCCCGCTACTTTCGCGGTCACGGCGTACATTCGCCATACGTTTATGCTATCGTGCGCAAGGTGTTCATGCGCTCGACGCTGATCGGCGACGGCAGGGAGCTCTACGACGAGTTGTCGCAGCGCGGCATATCGCACCGTCGTGCCGTTCAGTTGCAGAATCTGTTCACTCATTGCGGCTATGCAGCATTTGGCATCGATTGTGTATCGGAGCCGGTCGATATGGCGATAGTCACGCTCGACGTGGCACCGGCCGATCTGACGGCTTATGCCGACGCCGCACGTCGCAGCGGATCGACGCTGTGCATAATGACGCCCTACTACTCGGCCGAGCGCAGCCGTGCCTGCGCGGCGCTGGTCGCGAAGCATCCTTGCACGTCGGTCGACAATAGAGGCTATCTGTTGCTGTTCAACAATCATCTGCCGCGGCAGAGATTTAAGTTATAACGCTATGAAGGTCTATACCAAAACAGGAGACGACGGCACCACGTCGCTCATCGGTGGCCAGCGGGTCGACAAATGCGACCTGCGCGTCGAGGCTTACGGCACCGTCGACGAGCTTACGGCATTCGCCGCCCTGCTTACCGACTGCTTCGCCGAGGAGCACCTCACGGAGCCGGTAGGACAGTTGCGGCGTATCATATCGCAGCTGATGAATGTCGCGGCGCTTCTTGCCACGGGAGATTCGGCACGCGACAAGATCAAGCCTATCGACCCCATGCAGACGGCATGTCTGGAAGAGTGGATCGACACCATGCAGGCCACGCTGCCCCCGATAACCAAATTCACGATCCCGGGCGGCCATACGGCCGTTTCGCTGTGCCACGTATGCCGTACCGTCTGTCGCCGCGCCGAGCGCGCCGCACTGCGTGCCGACCGCCAATACGGCGTCGACCATTCGGCGCTGCAATACCTCAATCGCCTCTCGGACTACTTCTATGTACTCGGCCGCAAGGCGGCTTCGGAGTGCCGCGCCGAGGAGACGTTATGGATACCATAGCGCCGATATGCCGTAATTATGGCATAATTTGATTTGTTTATAAATTTTTTTATACATTTGCACTTCGAAGAAACCGATATTTGCAGAAATAACGGAATTTTAAAATAGTTGATATGTATTGGACATTAGAGCTGGCATCGAAACTTGAAGATGCACCCTGGCCTGCCACCAAAGAGGAGTTGATAGACTATGCCGTTCGTTCGGGCGCTCCGTTGGAAGTTCTCGAAAACTTGCAGGAGATAGAAGACGAGGGCGACATATACGAATCGATCGAAGATATATGGCCCGACTATCCTTCGAAGGACGACTTCTTCTTTAACGAGGAGGAGTATTAAGCGATGATTTTTGCGCGACACCCTTATAACAAACCGCCGGCAAATTATTTTGGCCGGCGGTTTTGTTTGTAATAGCCGATAATTATCCCTACCTTTACGGAAGATAACAGAAACTGCGTCATGAAAAAACTTATCATCCTTTTCATCGTATCCCTTATCGCGACTCCGGCTTTTGCACAGATCGAATACGTCACGGAGTACGACGTCCCCTACACCGGCAAGACGGACGACTACTCCCGCAGCCGGCTCAAACTCGATATTCATCATCCCCGCAGCGACGAACGGCTGCCCGTGATAGTGTGGTTTCATGGCGGCGGTCTTACCGGCGGAGAGAAGCGAATCCCCGCCCAGCTCCTCAATCAGGGATATGTAGTAATCGCACCCAACTACCGGCTTATTCCGCAGGTCGGTGTAAACGAATGTATCGACGATGCGGCGGAGGCTGTGGCTTGGGCCTTCGACAATGCCGAAAAATACGGAGGCGATCCCGGGCGGCTGTTCGTCAGCGGACACTCTGCCGGAGGATTTCTTACCAGTATGGTCGGACTCGACAAAAGCCGGCTTGCCGGCTACGGCAAGGATGCAGACAGCATCGCCGGCCTTATCCCTTTCAGCGGTCAGGTCATAACCCACTTCTCCGACCGCAAGAGCAAGGGCATCGGCGAGCTGACCCCATACGTCGACTCCAATGCTCCGCTGTTTCATGTACGCAAAGACGCACCGCCCTATATTATCGTCACGGGCGATGCCGAGCTCGAACTCTACGGACGCTACGAGGAGAACCTATATATGTGGCGAATGATGAAGCTCAACGGTCATCCCGACGTCAAGATATACAAACTCGACGGCTTCAACCACGGCCAGATGAGCCGCCCGGCGCAGAAGATCCTCAAAGACGAGGTCGACAGACTCTCCGGCCGCAAGTAACGATGCGGTAAGTCGCAAGACAACGCCACCGGAATTGCCGGAGTCTAACGACCGGCCGCAACCGTAAGCATCGCTTATAAAGACGTATGAATAATAAGGTTCGACTATGTCCGGATCCGGGCTACCGGACAAAATGGCGGGCCGGTATACTGATTTCCCTGCCGTCGGAGTCGGCATTGACGGGCTAAGCAGAACCCGCCGGTCGTATTACTGCGACGGGATTAAGCAAAACCTTTGATTTTTGTTTGTATTTTTCAAAATTAGTGCTATATTTGCACCGCCATTCGTTAGAACGGCAATCGTTCGGAGGGTTGGGTGAGTGGCTTAAACCAGCAGTTTGCTAAACTGCCGATATCGTAAGGTATCCGCTGGTTCGAATCCAGTGCCCTCCGCCAAATTAAAAAAGACTTTCGCTTCGGCGAAAGTCTTTTTCCGTAAAGAGTCATCTCACGAAACCATGTCAGTCAACTGGAACCCGTGGCACGGATGCCGCAAGATCAGCGAAGGGTGTCTCCACTGCTACGTCTATCGGCAGGACGCCCAATGGGGTGCCGACAGCAGCATGGCGCGGCGCACTTCGTCGTTCTATCTGCCGACGCGCCGCGACCGCACGGGACGCTTCAAGGTCGGCGGCGGACAAATGGTATATACCTGCTTTACCTCCGACTTCCTGCTCGAAGAGGCCGACCCGTGGCGCGACGAGTGCTGGCAGATGATGTCGCTGCGTCGCGACTTGCAGTTCATGTTCTTTACCAAGCGTATCGCGCGGCTGGCCGATCTGCTCCCCGCCGACTGGGGCGAGGGCTACGAGAATGTGACGATCGGC
>OFFV01001627.1_pt1 | contig 12615 bp, 17 predicted proteins | sample 1521461 | NCBI WGS metagenome assembly OFFV01 (sample SAMEA3504120, study PRJEB24116) | mouse gut metagenome | biome: mouse gut; feature: mouse-associated habitat; material: faeces | place: Denmark | collected 2011 | reverse complement strand
GGACGTGTCGGGGCGACAGGATTTTACAATTTTCGCAGTTGCGGCCAGGGCTTCCCTTTAGAGGGGGAGGGCTTTTTTTGACAGGTCAGGGGAGCGGACAATATGGAAAGACACGGCGTAACCTCCTTTTGCCGCCGTGTCAATAAAAAACGGCGGTCTGAAATTTCTTATTTCAAAACCGCCGTAAGGCTACTGTATTTTGTTTTGGCGCATGGATATTCAGCCGCCGAAACAACGGTTTTTTTTATTTCCGTTGGGCGGTATATGGTTTGAATTAACTTTCCACGATCCCTACAATATCCCTTTTATTGAGAATAACAACCGAGTTTTTATCCTTGATTTGGATATTGTCGGCGCTGATGGATGTCACTATAACCTTTTGATACCCATCTGTAGAAAGTATAAATGTTGCAAGGTTCGGCGAGTGCATCTGTATGGTGCAAATCTTGTCCAGCAAGGGCTTGAACGGATCGCAAATAGATGGCATGGTATCGGGAAGAACCGGAAGTAAATTTTGCTTCTTTATTCCCAGTTCAAGTTTGGTGACAGTATCAATATGTTGTTTTAATACTATCCCATATTTCAAATTTTTGCTTCTATCTGTCTGGTAAAAATAAATGTATTGATTATCCTGTCCGATAATAGCAGCCATATAATAACCGCTGTCCCAGTTCTTTAAATCAATATTGCACCACGCCCCAATAAAAGAGCTGTAGTCAATGCTCTGAACCACCGATGTTTTATTTTGCGGGATTTGAGTAGTTTCACGATCTCTCAATAGATAATCCAACGAGCACTTAAACATCTCGCTCATCTTTAACAGTTTATCCGTCTCAGGATATGCCACATCACTTTCCCACTTGCTAATAGCCTGCCTTGATACCCCAAACATAGATGCCAACTGTTCTTGAGTGATATTATTCTCCTTGCGAAGTTTTGATATTTTTTCTCCTAATGTCATAACATGACCTCCTCTTAATTAAACTGTAATGCGATTGTACTCATATTCTGCGGAAATGCCCACCATCTTTCTGTTTCTAAATGTAAAGTTCAAGTTGCGTTTATGCTAATAGGCGCATTTTTTCCTTTATGTAGGCGTTACTCATCGAAAACAACGGTTTTTTATTTCCGTTGGGCGGCTAATCTTAAATGTAAGGTTAGATTAAATCATCATTTTTAACATAATGACCATTTGTAATAAATCCTTGCGGTGTTTTCTTTCCGTCAACAATAATATGAGCAAAGAGGACTGGTAATCCTGCTGATATTGCAAAGCTCTTTCCATATTGAATTTGAAAATGAATATGCGGTTCACTTGTATTTCCGCTATTTCCACATTTGGCAATTACTTGCCCCCTGCTGACTCTATCTCCTCTTTTCACACAGATACTTTCTGGAAGGAGATGTGCTATCATGCTATATTCATGTTTGCTGTGACGAATAATGATATGATTTCCTCGCACATCCGATGCGGTACAATCGGCCTGTCCCTCTGCGATAATAGGGGTGTTTGGAAAGTGACTGACCGCAGAAATGACAACACCATCTGCTGGAGCCAAAACATTTTCTGCAAAGCAGAAATAATTTTCTAATTGTTCTCTTTCTCCCGAAAAAGTGGTTTCTTCGTTGTTCATAATAAAAAAATCATAAGCATACCGCTGGGACGGAAGAAACCAAGAATGTGAAGTTTCTTTATCAACTCCTCCGTTTGCAATATACCACTCACCATCAAACGGGAGTGAATACTGTACTTGCGGTTTATATGAGTTTTTATCCGGGAGCTTAAAGCCATGTCTAAAATGTACGATAAGTATTCCGACAAGCATCCATAAATTTTGACCGAGAAACATTAAATTTTGAATGTTGTTACGCATGGGAGAAAAGACATTTGCAAAGCCACACAATCCGAACAAGAAGAATAGCGTTAGGTACTGGTTATCCAATATAACGCCTAAAAACCCGACCCAAAATAACCATTGTAATTTTGAAATAAATTTAAGCATAAACTACCTCTCCAAATATTCTCCGTATCTCCGCAAGAGCGATTGAAATTCGGGATTTTCTTTCAAAAACGATGTTTCATCGTATAATTCAAATTTTAACTGCTCAATCATTGATGATAAAAGCTGCCGTGGCAGATTTTCTATGTTATCATCGGATAAATTCAAATGCTTGAATAGAATATTCGATGAAATATCCATCCTTCCCTCCATAGAAGCAAGGAGTAAAGATAGTATTTTTGTACAGTACTCCGCATCCTTTTTACTTATTGCACATTCAAGTTTAGCTGTATATGCGGTACATTCTAAAATACCAAACTGCTTTGCCAACTGTTCTTGGATGCAAGCCAATTCCTCAGCATCGTTCCTCCGATTTTCAGACAAAGAAACCTGGGTTAAAGCTATTAGTATATCTTGCAATTCAACTGCAATCTCTAACATTCGATGCTCAAACAAAACACATGCAGGTTCATATTCCTTTTTTTGTTGGTGTAGATGGGCCATCATTAACTTTGTGTCAGCGGGATAATCACTTAACAATGCGGCGGCTTTTTCATATTCCTCTTTTTCACAATGCAAATAGAACAGAAAAGAAATGGCTTCCTTTTTTATTTCAATATTTTCGCTATTGCGTATCCTGAGATACAGTTTGGCAAGTTCTTCACGATATTTACTTTGATATTCTACTGACTGTAATCCTAAAGAGGGTTGTAAAAAAACACCCAGCGAATAAATTAAATTTTCACAAGTTGGAAATGCTCTAACTTGCTCTAAAGCGAATTGGAAACCCTTTTCAAACCCATCTTCTTGAATTATGGATTGAACTTTCATGGTGTTCACGGACTTCAAAATCCGGCTGTTCTGTTCGGCGGCAATGCCATACGCCTCATGCCGGTTACGGACCGGCCCGGTGTAGCTGCCGCCCCGCTCGGCGGCGATCTCATAGTGCCGCTCAAGCAAGGCGAGGGCCGTGGTGATGGCGTCCCCGGCTACGGCCTCAATGGCCAGCTCAAGATCCGGGCGGGTGTCGAGGACCATCTGCTCATAGTCTTCTCTGGTTTTCATTTCTTTTTCTTCGTCTCCTTCCTGCTGTAAACGTCGTTATAGTCAAAGGGCTTAATGATGGTGAGGAGGCCGTCGGTCAATTCCCCGTGTTCCTCAACGAAAGCGGCCATAGCCCCCTGCAGGGTCCGGGCGTTCACGGTTTCCTTGATAAGGTGGCCGAAACCTTCCTCCCGGAGGGTGTCCAGGTAGTCGATGCCCTCCGCCTCCAGGGTATCGTCCGCAATCTTGTTATAGGCGGTTTTGGCCTGGAGGCCGTAGATGTAGCCGCCGCAGGAAATGCGGGGGGTGTCCTCGTCGATCATCTGCTGGGCGATCTCCTGCTTTTTGGCCTCAATTTCGGCCTTGTTCTTTTTGGCCTCCGCATCCAGGCGGTCCTTTTCATCAAGGAGGCCCCGGAGGTCCTTGACCATTTCGGTCAACGTCTTTGCCATAGCTGTGTCCTTCCTTTCGGTATAATTTAACGGCGGCGGTGCCGGTCTGCATGGGGGCAAGTGGCCCAGTGCGGTATAAAGCCGGTCCCGGTGGCCCGGTGCGGGTCCTCTGTATGCTCACAGGCCAGGACCTCCCCGTTCGGGGTAACAATCCGTTTGGAGCCGCTTTTTGGCTTGGAAACGTAGTAAACCGGGGCGGTGTCGCAGGGCATCGCTTTCCCTCCGGGCATCGGTATCCAAACAATAGAGGCCCCGCAGCTCCTACAGGTCCCGGCCCTCATTTCCCGGCCTCCAACCGGCGGCACATCTCCCTGCCGCCGACCTTGTAGTGCGCCATGCACCGCTCCCCGGCGCAAGGGGCGAAACGCTCGTTTATGGTGGTTATGCCGGTTTTCCCGCTATATTCCCGCTCAACGATCTTTTTGAACGGGCAGAGGATAGGACGCCTTTCGTTGCTCATTCCTCGCAGCTCCCTTCCCCGTCGGCGGCGTCCCCCTGGGCGTTGCCCCGGTTCTGTGCGGCCAGGACCTTGTTCTGGAGGCCGTAGTTTTCGGCCTTGAGCCGGTCCGCTTCTTCCTTGAGCTTCTTCAACTCCTGTTCAAGGGCGGCGACCTTCATGACTTTAGCGTCGATCTCCTGCTTGGCGGTGGCCTTGCTGGAAACCAGCTCCCGGTACTCCCGGAGGGTGATCGTGACCGTCAGCTCCTGACCGGCGAGGAAATTGTCTTTTCCCCAGTCGTAGCTCTCCAGTTTCTTGTCCTGGACGGCGTCGTTCTCAAAGTGGGAAATCGTGATATTGTCCATGCTCTGTCTTCCTTTCTTACCTGTTAGAATTGAAAAAGGCTCTTGCAAAACCGGGCGGCGTGATCGCCCTAAAATCTGCATCTGTCTTTGGGCTTGCAAATGCAAGTTGTGGTATCAGGCTCAAGGCTGCCTTGTGCAAATACGCAAAATTGGGCTTGCCTCTCCCCGGCCTTGTGTAAAGGGGGAGCTTGTTCGGTACGTCCTCCCACCTGGTGTATAGCTTGGGCGGCGGCTGGAAGGTTCCCCATATATCGGTTCTTTTCGTCCAGGGGTCGCCGTACTCCCAGGGCTGGAATGTAAGTGCCGGCTGCCCCATGTATTCCCGTAGGTGCCCGACCGGGTTCTCCATCGCCCACCAAACCGGGCGGGTCTTTTCAATTATGCGGACGCAAGCCATAACAATTTTTAGGCCCTCTTGTGGTTTTCTCTCCCGTGGCTCCGCCCTGCAGTTCAAGATCGAAAATTCCGTACAAGGCGGGGCGGCGAGGATGCCGTGTACTCCTTCCGGCGGTTCGTAGTCCAGGACGTCGTAGTCTGGCAAGGTTATAAGGCGGACGTCGTATCCGGCCTCTTGATACGGCCTTGACCAGCTCCCGCTCCCGCCGCAAAGGTCTAATATTATCCTTTCGGCCATCAGAAAAAGGCCCTCCAATTATCAACCACCGTTTTCGCTAAATCCTCCTTTTTGGCCAGGGCCTGGAGTATGGTTTCGTCGATGGTCTGATCTGCTACCAGGTGAATGTATGTGCAACGGTTCTTTTGGCCGATTCTGTGTATCCGGCTCAAACTCTGGCTATAGGTGGCAAAGTTGAAATTGACGCTATAATATACGCAAGTATCCGCCGCCGTTAGGGTTATGCCGGTTCCTGCTGTGTCGATCTGCCCTACAAAAACCGTTGTCTCCGGGTCCGTCTGGAAACGCTGGACGATGGCTCCCCGTTCTTCCTTCTTTATGTCCCCGTAGATGGCGACCGCCCTCATTCCGGCCTTGCCGAGGACCTTATTGCAAAGGGCCTCTATTTCGTGAATCTCTGGAAGGAAACGGGCGAAAATGACCAGCTTTTTTCGGCCCTCCACAACGTAGTCTTGCAGAATATCCTCAAGGGCATCTAACTTCCCCCGGCTCACAAGTTTGGGCCGAGCGGCGTCGTCCTCTACAAGGAAACCGCCGGTAAACTGCTGCAACCGGAGCAGTTTCGTCAATACTGTGGTTGCCGTGATCGTCCCGCCGCCCTCAAGCTCCGCATAGCTGTCCCGCCGGAGGCGGTCGTATATGCTCCGCTCTTTCTTGCTCATGGGGACCACCCTGTCGTCAAAGGTCTGTTCTGGAAGGTCCAGGGCTTCGTCCTTTGTTACCCGGTAGGCGATGCTATGCTCTTTCCGGATCAGGGTGTCAAGGTCCTTATACTTGACTATCTGCTTTTGGTTAAATCCGCCCATTACGCAGTAGCGGTTACGGAATGAGTAAAAGTTATCTCCGAAAATGGAAGGGTCCAAAAAACGGTATTGGCTGAAAATGTCCACCGCCTGGTTCTGGACCGGGGTACCGCTCAAGATTAGCTTGTACCTTGCCCGGTCCCCCAGTTGGTGGAGGGCCTTGCTTTGGGCGGCGTCGTGGGTCTTGATTCTCTGGCTTTCGTCGCAAATAATCAGGTCTGCGTCATAGGCGACAAGGGCCTCGAAAATGTCTTCCCGCCAGGTGCTTTCGTAGTTGATAACGGCGACCTTTCGCGGGCCGGGTAACTGCCGGGGTGTGCGTGTCTGCCGGTGCCGGGGCCTCCGCCCCAGGCGGTTCCATCGTGGCGATTGCTATGGCGCAAAGGATAAGACCGGCGGCGGCTATGGCCAGCAGGATGTTTCTGGGGTCAATCCTCCCGGTCATTTTTCCAGTCCTCGAACGTCAAGGGCGATTCCCCCGTGTCGGCGTCCCTGTCAAGCCAGTTTTTGATGTACTCCCGGTAATCCTGGTAAAGGGCCGTTTCGCCGTCGGTAGCGTCTTCCTCTCCTTCATCCTCAATAGAGACCAAGAGGTCAGAGGCAAAGTACAAAGCGGGGCGAACGCCATAGGTGCCATTGGCGTTGCTGATGCTATACCGGCCATCGGAGAGGACGTACCACACGCTGTAGGTGATGAAGGTGTTCGGGGAGCGGAGCCCTCCGGGGTTTGGGGTCCTCCAGGGCGTCGCAAGGCACCACCAATCATCCGCAAGCGGGATAATATCCTGATACTTGCCGTACTGCTCCAGGGTCAAAAGCCCTGCCCTCATATCAAAGGTGCCGTACTCCCTGGAGCCGTCCGTGGCCTTGAGGTCCATCGTATTCATGGCGATGGTGTCCTCGCTGGCCCCGTTCTTGCAAAGGTCCTCAAAATACTGGACCAAGTGGCCGGTAATGCTGGCCGTCCGGAGGTCGTTCACGCCGCTGGTGTCAAAGGGGGCGTTTTTCCAAATCTCCTTGCGGATCGCCAGGACCTTGCCGTTGATGTAGTCCAGGGCGACAAACTTGTCCCCAAAAACGGAGAAGGTTTCGCCATAGGGGACCTTTCTCACTTGAATCTGTTTCATGTTGTGATCTCCTTTTCTTTTGTGGCTGTTGCCGCTCTTTCCTGCTGCCATTGCCGGTAACACTCTTGAAATTCCGGCGTTTCGTAATCCCGCTTGAAAGCCTGGAGGAAAATCGCTCCGATCTGGAGCTTGGCGTGTTGCGGGATTCGTGTGGGGTCAATCGGTGCCATTCTGCTGACTGGCACCGTTCTTAGCTGCCCTTTCAACGGTCAGCCTCCTTTCTGTCTGTCTATCGTTCAATTTTCAAGGTGCAGGGTGGGCGGGGCCGTCATGCCCCGGCCCGTGTGCTTGCTTGGTCCCGGTTTTGAGCATCCAAGTCTTTTTGGAGCCGCATTCCCTCCAGAATGGCGTAGGCAATTCTTTGTTCTTCTCCGCTCAGGACACGGAAAAACTGTAGAATCATGCCGCCCTCGCTGGGGTTGGCTGCTCCATTTGGCTCCTGCCGTCTCATATAATCACCTCCCTATGCGAGCTATTATAGCTCTCAGCGCGAGGATTGTCAAGTGGTTCTTTGATAAAAATATTGACAATGCGAGTTTTTGAGTTTATAATGTGGTATACAAAGGGGGTGTTCCCAATGGGGAATAGCAAAATGGGCGAACGAATACGCCGGATAAGGAAGGAAAGAAAGCTGACGCAAACGCAATTCGGCGCAGAAATCGGGGTCAAGGGCAATACCGTGACCGGCTATGAAAACGGAACACGGCAACCCTCTGATTCCGTAATCAACAATATCTGCAAGACTTTTCGTGTAAATCAAACATGGCTCCGCACGGGGGAGTCCGATGCCGATGAATCTGAAATTTTCTTTTCCGGGCCGGATACTGCGAACGTTGACTTGCAAAGGCTTTTTTCTTCCTGTAACTGCAACAAACTTGAAATGGTTTTTCTTGAGGCATATTTCGGGTTAAAAGTGGATGAACGTCAAGCCTTTTGTAAGCTGCTGGAAACGATGTTCCCGCAAGCTGTTCATGCCCTGGCGGGGGATTCCCCTTTAGACACGGTATGGCAGGAGGCCACCGCTCTTTCGGAAAGCGGGGAAAGCGGCGATGAGGAGGACTATGCTAATATTGCCCGTGAACAACGTCTTTCTGAAAAGAAACAGGCTGCACAAGCCTCGTCTGCGAAAGAATCAGGCGTGGGTTAAATGCCTGGTATGGACCGGTAGAAAAATAAAAACCGCCCCGGCGGTAAGCCGGGGCAGAATGGAGGGCTATTATGGGTCTTAGGTACAGGAAAACTATTAAGGCTGGCCCGCTCCGTGTAACGGCCAGCAAGTCTGGTATTTCAACCAGCATCGGTGGAAAAGGTGCAAGGATAACAAAAACCGCAAACGGTAAAACTCGCACAACCCTATCAATTCCAGGAACCGGGCTTTCTTATGTTTCTGAAACTGGGGGCAAGAAGGCAAGAGGCAAGGCAAAGAAAAACCAATATAGCCCCGAGTATCTTGCCGCTGTAGAGCTTGCTCAAGAACAACATTCGCAAGATGAAACGGAGGCCCATATTGCGGCGGACAAGCGCAAAGAGGAAAAGCGGCTTGAACGGGAAAAGAAAAAGAAAATGCGTATGCCTCAAAAGCCCCCAAAATCCGTTAAAGCTGTTCATACAAGTGGCATAGCACTCATTGTGATTGGAGCGTGTCTGCTCGTTATTCCGCCGGTCGGAGCAATAGTGCTTGCTCTCGGGATTTACATGACGGTTAAGGCTCCAAAAATTTACGCTGAAAGCGTGGAAAAATACGAGGCCGCAATGGCCGAACGTGAGATGCTAATCGCTGAAAGCGTAGGGGTAGAAAATGGCTCCAGCAATGAAATTGAATGACCACAATCCTGTTTCCCAGGACTGCGTGATCTATGCCCGGTATTCCTCTCACAATCAAAGGGAAGTGTCTATAGAACAACAAGTAAAGGAATGCGAGGACTATGCCCGGTATAACGGCCTACGGGTTGTAAAGGTCTACGCCGACCGGGCCTTAACCGGCACCAGCGATAAGCGGCCCCAATTCCAAAAAATGCTCAAGGATGCCGAGCGGGGCCGCTGGGCCTATGTCCTTTGCTGGAAGGTGGACCGGTTTGCCCGTAACCGCTACGATTCCGCCACCTACAAGTACCGGCTCAAGCGTCACGGGGTCCGGGTGATCTACGCAAAGGAAAGCATACCGGATGGGCCGGAGGGTATCCTGCTTGAAAGTATCCTTGAGGGGTCCGCCGAATACTATAGCGCAAACTTGGCCCAAAACGTCAAGCGGGGGCTGCGCTTCAACGCCGAGGCTTGCCTCTCTAATGGCCGCATCCCCTACGGGTACCGCAAGGGGGCGGACGGCCATTTTGAAATTCTGGAAAGCGAGGCGGCGGTGGTCCGGGAAATTTTTGAACGCTCCGCCGCCGGGGAACAATACGCCAGGATTCTGGAAGACCTCAAGGCCAGGGGCGTTCCTACCCGCCGGGGCGGTCAATGGCGACCGTGTACGCTGCGGGTTATCCTCTTGAATGAGGTTTATAAGGGGGTCTATCATTTTGGGGACGTCCGGGTCGAGGGCGGGGTCCCCCGCATCGTGGATGATGAATTATGGGAGGGGGCGCATAAACGCTTGGAGGCTGCAAAGGGTACAAGGGTATATTCTGCAACTTACCTGTTTACCGGGAAAATCCGCTGTGGTTTGTGCGGTGAGCCTATGACCGGCAAAACGGGGACGGGGCGGTCCGGCACCTACGCTTATTATATCTGCAAAGGCCAAAGGGAAAAGCGGTGCAATAAAAAAGCCGTCCGGCAGGAGTTGCTGGAGGACCGGGTGGTGTCCTGCGTCCTTGATGCGCTGAATGACGACGGCCTTGTAAACTGGATTGCTGATGCCGTGGACGAAATGCAAAAGCGGGAAATTGAAAAGAGCCGGGTTGCGCCGGAGGCCCTAAAGGCTGAATTGGCCGGGGTCAAGAAATCAATCAAGGGCATTATGGCCGCTATTGAGGCCGGGGTTTTCACGGCAAGCACCAAAGGGCGGCTTTTGGAATTGGAAGGGGAGCAGGAACGCTTGGAGGCGGCTATAGCGGACGCCTCTCTCCCTGTCCCCTCTGTTGATCGGGAGGCGTTCGTGTGTTGGCTTACCCGGTTTCGGGGTGTGTCTAATCTGGATGAAGAACCCCGCCGGGAGGCCGTCAATGCTCTTGTCTGGCAAGTCCGGGTATGGGATGACCACGCCGAGGCGGTGCTGAATTACTCCGGGACCGAGGAAATCGTTCACGTTCCCCTTTTGGATGGGTCCGGCGGCGGTTCGCCTGACGGCGATAAAGGTTGGACAGCCTATCTAGTATGGCTTGCTCGTCCTGCTGTACGGCTTCAATCCAGTATTGCAGACGGGAGAGAACGAAGTTATACAACACATCATAGCGGATATAGTGCATGGAGCATTGACGAAGCCCTTGCCCGTTCTTGCTACAATGATAGTAACCATACGGTTTTTTATTCTGCTTGTTCATCCCGTAGGCCAGCGACCACCCGCAATCCGCACACTTTACAAGCCCGGCGAATATCTGCGTTGTGCCGTTCTTTTGTTTCCTGCGGCGGCTGGCTATCTGCGTTTGCACCCGGTCAAAATCTTCCTTGCTTATAATGGCTTCATGGGTGCCCTCTACCTTCCACCATTCACTTTTTGGCTTGCGGATTTTCTTCTTGCTCTTAAATGACACATTGGTCTGCTTGTTGTGTACGCTGTTCCCTATATAGTTTTCATCCTGCAAGATTTTCTTTACCTGGGCTATCGTCCAGGCGTAACGCTTGCCCTCGGGCTGGCCCTCGTAGACGTGGGCAAATGTGCCGTATCTCTGGAAGTTCAACCATGACGGGGTGGGTATCTGCTCAGACGCTAATATGTGCGTTATCTTGGCGGCTCCTGCCCCTTGGACGGCTAAAGAGAAGATTTTTTCTATAATCCACTTGGTATCATCGTCTATCACCAGATGCCCGACTTGCTCCGGGTCTTTCCGATAGCCTAACGGGGCATAGGCTCCATAGTGGGCTCCGTTCTCGTGGCGGGTCCGCATCGCCTTTGTTACCTTGCGGGAAATGTCTCGGGCGTACCATTCATTTATGACGTTCAAAAACGGGGTGAACTCGGTGCTTTGCTGGTTGTTGCTGTCCACTCCGCTGTCAACGGCGATAAAGCGAACGCCCAACTCAGGGAATCGCATTTCTGTATACATTCCCATTTCAAGGTAATTACGGCCAAACCGGGAAAGGTCTTTCACCACAACGCAATTTATCCGCTTGGCTTCTATATCGTCTATCATACGTTGAAAATTCGGACGGTTGAAGTTCGTGCCGCTATAGCCATCGTCTATGTATTCATCGACCACAAACAGGTGATTTTGTTCAGCGTATCGGCGCAACATCATGCGCTGGGTGGCTATGCTGTTACTCTCCCCGGCTCCTTCATCGTCACGAGACAAACGGAGATACAAAGCGGCGTTATATATGGACTGTTTCATAGTAAAATTTCCTCCTTCCAGAAACAGCCCCCACATTTGTGATATACTTTCTAACAAGAATAGTATACCATAAATGTGGGGGATTTTCAATCATTTTATGATATTTTCGCCGCTTTTTCTTTGATTTTATGAGCTATCAAGTCCGTTATTAGTTCTTCTATCGGCTTCCCATTGGTGGGAAAATGCTCTGTTATTTTTATTCTATTTTTTCCAATGATATAGAATTGTTCTCCGTTTGCGGCTGTTACCAGTTCCCCCGTTGTGCTCCGGGGGACGCTTCCGCTCATGCTCCGACCCCCTTCTGTTTTTATTTTCGGTTTTTTAAAGGTGCGGCCTGCGGGCCGTTATTTTGTAGGGGCTCGCTCCCCTGTTACCTTCTGCAATCTTTCAGTTTGTCCTACCCATCCACAAAATACGCTATCGCCTCGTCAAAACTCTGCACCGTCTTTATCTTCACATATTCGTTGCTGAAATCTTCATCCAATTCTTTGGTTAGATGACCCTCATATATCAATTCTGCTCTTTTCAGTCCTTGGGAGCAATAATAAAGATGTTTTTGCAATCCAACGCCCGTTTCATTTAGACCTTTTGTTAAATATTTACATATATATTTACTCACGGCTATGCCGTTCCTTATTTCCGATAATGTGATATATCCAAATGCCTTTTGATATGCCGGCCAATTATATATCTGATTTCCTTTTTTTATCTCTATCAATATTTGTATCGGTAGTTTCTTCCCTTTTTCTTCCCTAAATTCCTCTAATTCTTCCCTAGGAACTCCCTCTAATAATCCATGAAAATGCCAGCTTTTCCCATCTGTATGTAGTTCCGGTATTATCAAATATCGTATTTTTACTTCATGTATTCTGTTGTAGTTCCTTATCCATGTCGCTAATTTTTTATAACTGGTTAGTTCTGTTCTATCATATTTTTCCGGGCTTAGTGTGAAGGTTGTAAACCATGTCCACGAGTTAGACATAGCTAGCTCGAATATTTTCCCTCTTGCCCTTGATATATTTGTTGCTAATTTTTCCGCTTCTCCCCGATTGTGCCCTCTGTCTTTATTTTCTCTTTCTATTGCTTCATAGCCGCTCACCCGTTTTCTTTTATGAAGTGTAATGCGGTACAAAGCACCGATCTTCTTTAATGTGGCTATATCGTTTCTATAAACGCCACTCTCGTTAATCCTCAATCCATTCAGTAGGCACCACCCCTTTAAGTATCGCTTTTTGATTCTTTGTCAAGTAGCGGGGCCTCCGGC
>OFFV01001623.1_pt1 | contig 12638 bp, 9 predicted proteins | sample 1521461 | NCBI WGS metagenome assembly OFFV01 (sample SAMEA3504120, study PRJEB24116) | mouse gut metagenome | biome: mouse gut; feature: mouse-associated habitat; material: faeces | place: Denmark | collected 2011 | reverse complement strand
GGCCGCCGGGACTTCTGCCCACCAGGGTCAGGGCGACGTCATTGATCAGACGGGAGAAGCCGCTGTGCTTTAAAAAGGAGCCAAAGACCACAAATAGGAAGAGATAGGTGGCGGACACCCCCACCCCTACCCCCAGCAGGCCCTGGGTGCCCCAGAACTGTGCGGCCAGCACCCGCTTTAAGGAGAAGCCGTTGTGGCCCAGAGGACCGGGCACAAGGGTGCCCCACCAGTTGTAAGAGAGAAAGCCAGCCGCCAGAAGAGCCAGACTGGGGGACACGCGCCGGCCGCCCTCAAAGACTAGGAGCAGAGCAGCCCAGGCGGCCGCCAGTTCCAGGTGACCCAGCCGGCCCCCGCTCTGGGCTACCTGGGTGTAGTGTAAAATCAGATAGCCAAAACTCGCCGCCGCCCCCAGCACCAGGGCCAGGTCCCACACAGGGGGGAATTGACGCACCCGCTCCTCCCTGGCATAGGTGGGGTAGAGCAGGAAGGTGAAGGCCAGCAGAAATATACAGTGGAAAGCCCGCAGGGTGATGGCACTCATGACGCCCACTGTGGTGAAGTAGAGCTGGAAGACCGTCCACAGGCACAGGAGCACCGTGACAGCCTTCCCCGCAGGGCCGGTGTAGTGCCGGACTGCCGGAGCCGGTTCGCCGCCCGCCTGTCTCGGGACTTGGGTTTGGATATCCTTCATGGGTTTTCCTCCGGTGAGTGGATCAGGATCGGGATTAAGCACTTATTGTAGCATGGACAGGCTGAGATATCAAGTGGCTGCATAGAAAAGCCCGGCATGGGTTTGTAGGAGTACAATACATGTTGGACAGTAGAGGAAGAAAAAAGTAGAAGGATAAGATAGTCCCTCGTCGCTGTATCACAGACCCGGAGTTACGCCTGTTCCAATATACTGCCATTGACGAGTTCTCCAGGCTTCGTTTCCTGGCAGCTTATCCCGAGCAGTCCACCTATTCCTCCGCTGACTTCCTGAAACGGCTAGTGAAGTGGTATGCCCGTAAGGGGATCCATGTGGAATGTGTCCAGACTGACAACGGTTTTGAATTTACTAACCGTTTTTCCAACAGCAAACGAGACATCCCAACCCTTTTTGAGAAAACCGCCGCTGAGCTGGGCGTCCGGCATAAGCTCATCCGTCCTTACACGCCCAGACATAATGGCAAGGTAGAGCGCAGCCACAGGGAAGACCAGAAACGCTTTTATTCTGTCCGCTCTTTCTTCTCTCTGCCTGACTTTGAGAAACAGCTGGCTGTTCATAATCGCTGCTCTAATAACTTTCCCATGCGCCCTCTCCACTGGCTTTCCCCGTTCGAGTTCTTTGTCCAATTTGTTTGACAGACTTACAGGTCGGGAGTGGTGAGACTGAGGCAGAAATCTGGACAACTTGAATCAAAGCGCGGGTACTCTGCCCCTTGCAGTGTAAAACTATATCTTGCAGGCCCAGTGGAGATGTATTATAGTAGAATTGCCGGAGCGGTATTGAGAACGGCTTTAAAAGAGATAAGGTTGGTGAACAGAGGCAATGAGAGAGATTGATTTAATGGAGTTGGGTGGTTTTCAGGCGGGCCATGCCCATGATTTGACAGCTGGAACGGGCTGCACGGTGTTTTTGTTTGACGGGTGCGCTCCGGCAGGGGTGGATATTCGGGGGGGTGGCCCCGCCTCACGAGAGACCCCTTTGTTGAATCCGCTGATGGATGCAAAGGGGATTCATGGGCTGTTGCTATCAGGAGGGTCGGCATATGGCCTGGATGCTGCGGGCGGCGTGATGAGATACCTGGAGGAGCGCGGCATTGGCGTTGCAGTGGGTGAAATCCGGGTGCCTCTGGTGTGCCAGTCCTGCATTTTCGATCTGGGGATTGGACGCAGTGATGTGCGCCCAGATGGGGCTATGGCCCGCAGCGCCTGTGAAAAAGCGGGGCGATCCCCCCTTCTGAACGGCTGCGTGGGAGCGGGCGCGGGCGCCACAGTGGGCAAATACCGGGGGATGGCATATGCGATGAAATCTGGAATCGGCACTTATGGGGTACAGATAGGGGGGCTGAAAGTGGGGGCCGCGGTAGTGGTGAACGCTTTGGGCGATGTCTACGACCTGGATTCCGGTGTGCAGATTGCAGGTATGCGGGGAGTGGGCGGCCTTTGTTCCTCTGAGATGGAGATGTGGGAGGATGGAGAGCGGATGATTCCTCCGACTTCAGGAAATACCACCATTGGAGCGGTGTTTACCAATGGCGCATTTACAAAGGCTGAGTTGAACAAGATTGCCGCCATGGCCCACAATGGATACGCCCGTACCATACGACCAGTGCATACCACAGCGGATGGGGATGCCATTTATGCCCTATCAGTGGGGGCAATCGCGGCAGAACTGAATCTGGTTGGCACGCTGGCTGCCCATGTTATGGGAAAGGCTGTGGTCCGAGCGGTAACACAGTCGAAGGCGATGTTTGGTCTGCCCTGCGCAGCGGATCTGTCTGTATGAACATTGCAGTAACCCCCTGACGTGAATATCACGTCAGGGGGTGTTTCATGGATTTGATATCTCTGATTCCGATGTCCTTTATGGGAAGAAAGGGGATGAATCTTGCAAAGATTCCTCCTGAAGTCTGTCAAATTCTTCCATACATTCATCTACAGTGGCACCGCTCAACAGTTGCCGCACGACCAGACAGACATTCCCCCATTGCTCCAGTCTCATATTGGCGTTAGAGCCGAGGACATAGACATTTTCTTGAATTCTGTCGTTCAGAGGTCTCAGAGCGGGAATGCAGTCAACCTCCACATTTTTAGAGGGGGAGATCACCTTGTTGGTCTCCGCGTAGATTTGGAGCGCCTGGTCAGAGACCATCGCGTTCAATGTGAGCATGGCGTCCTGGACATGTTCTGCGCCCACACCGACGGCGAGTCCCGTCATGGGGATAACGGGCATCTGACCACGGCTGCTGGGAAAACCGATGACCTGCATGTGAAAGTCCGGGGAGCCGTAGGCGGTTTCTGCATTGGCTGCGCCCCAGTAGGCTATAACAATGGGGGTCTTCTGCGCCAGAAAGTCTGGGCCTTCCCCTTCGATTGCCTCGCTGACGTAGGCCTTTTCCGCGTCAATATAACCTTTGTCGATCAGCTCCTGAAGGAACTCAAACCCGGGGCGCATATAGTCGCTGTATTTGGCGGTTGCGTTGTTCAAGGCTTCAATTTCAGCGGCCGTATTCCCGCCGTTGTACAGGTCTGCATAGGCCATGGCCAAAACAAAGGTTTCCAGCCACCAGCGGTTGGCGCCGACAGGTGTCTCGATTCCATTTTCCTGAAACACTCGGCAGCACTCCAAAAATTCCTCTGGTGTCTCAGGCAGTTCAAGGTTGTACCGGTCAAACATGTCAACATTGACAAACAGACCATAGGCAACTACCTCCTGGGGGATGGCGACCAATTTCCCATTTACTACGTTTGCCGTCTTGACCACGTCCCGCAGATTTTTCGCACTGTCGAGGTTGGACAGATCCATCAGCCGGTCTTCCCTGCCCAGGACATGGATAACATCCGGATTTAAGAGGTAAATATCGTCCATATTGTTGTGTGCCCGGTCCAAGGCTACGTCGTCGTAGGTCTTGTCCTGATGATTTTCTGCGGTATAGGTGATATACTCCACCTTTATGCCCAGTGTCTCTTCTGCGAAGATAACGGTCTGATCCAGAGCACTTCTGGCCACATTTTCCGCGTCGGGGTCGGTCTTTTCCATAGGACTGAATAGATTTACAATTCGGAGATTTTTTTCCTCTTTTTCAGCCAGGTTTTTTCCTGGGTCCTTGGGCAGCCCACATGATGCTGAGGTAAATAGGACGATGCCTATTAGGATGGCTACCGTGATTCGAATGAGGTTCCTTGATCTGCTGGTTTTCATGCTGGATCCCTTTCTTTGATACACTTCCAAATGACTTTCTTTAACAGTGCTATGTCAATGGGTTTTGCCACATGGGCGTTCATCCCGGCGTCCAGGGCGGCCCTTTCATCCTCGGCAAAGGCGTTGGCCGTCATGGCGATGATGGGAATATGTCTGGCGTCGGCGCGGCCCAGGGCCCTGATTGCCCTTGTCGCGTCATAGCCGTTCATAAGGGGCATCTGAACATCCATTAAAATTGCGTCAAACTCGTCCTGTGCGGCATTTTGGAAGCGTTCCAGCGCCAACTGGCCGTTTTCGACAATTTCGCAGCTAGCCCCCTCCATCCCCAGGACCTCGGACAGAATTTCTGCGTTGATCTCATTGTCCTCGGCGGCGAGGAAATGAAGGCCTTCCAGTTCCGCGCCTTTGACCGGTTCTGCCTGCCGCAGGCCGCCAGCGGCGGCCCGCATCTCCAATATCCTGTACTTGAGGGCAGAGACAAAGAAGGGCTTCATAAGCAGCCCTGTATTCTCCAGCCGGAGGGCCTCCTCGGTGCCGTCGTCATCCAGGTCAAGCAGGAACAGAATTGGTACCGTGTTCAGGAGTATCTCCCGTATCTGCCCTGCCGCCTGGAGGCCGTTCAGGTCCGGCAGATTCCAGCCCAGAAGAACCATCTGGTAACCCATATCTTGGGCGCTGGTCTGAAGCAGTTCGACGGCTTCCGCTGCGGTGTGGGCGGTATCGGTCAGCACGCCCATGTCCTGCATCAGGGCTTGGATGTTCTGGCATACCTCCACATCGCTGTCCGCGGCCAGAATTCGGGTGATTCCGCTTTCCGCCCAAAACTGCTTGTCGGCCTGGCCTTCGGGAATGCGGAACTCCAGCTCGACCCGAAACAGGCTGCCTTTGTCCACCTGACTGAAGACCTCGATGCTTCCTCCCATCAACTCCACAATGCTCTTTGTGATCGCCATGCCCAGCCCAGTGCCCTGCACCTTGTTGGTGGTGCTGTTTTCCGCCCGGGTAAAGGCGTCAAAGATGGTCTCTAAATATTCCGGTGTCATGCCATATCCGTTGTCCTCTACCTCAATACGGATATGCTCATATTGGCTGGAACGTTGCCTGAGTCCCGTCATACGAAACCAGATGCTGCCCTCCTCCTGGGTGTATTTGACAGCGTTAGAGAGGAGATTAATCAAGATTTGATTGAGTCTGGTTTCATCTCCTATCAGATATTCGTGTTTGACAGCGTTCACTTCCACATGGAAGCTTTGCCGCTTGGCCTTTGCCATGGGCTGGATGATGGCATCTACAGAAGACACCACGTCATTCAGGGAAAATTGCGCAAGGTTGAGTACCACCTTTCCGCTTTCGATTTTGGAGACGTCCAAAATGTCATTGATCAGGCTAAGCAGATGCTGGCCAGAGGCTGTAATTTTTCTGGTGTACTCCCGTACCTTAGCTGGGTTGTCCGACTCCATGGCGAGCAGGTTGGTAAAGCCCAGGACTGCATTTAGCGGCGTGCGAATGTCGTGGGACATGTTGGACAGAAAGGTGGTCTTTGAATTGTTGGCAATCTGCGCGGCCTGAAGGGCCTCTGACAGCTGCCGGTTGTGAAGTTCGCGCTCTGCCTCCCGCTCTTTTCGAATTCTGTTTTGCTGCCTGTGATTGAAATAGTACAGGGTACAGCACAGGAAAAAGGCGGTCAGCATGACAAAGACGACAATAAAGATATTATGATTGACGGTTCTGCCCTCCTGCTGGATTGCCTCAATGGGCACGTACCCGACCAGGAAGATGTTGCCGCCGTTCACTGACCACATATAGTTCAGGGCGTTGGTGTTCCGGATATTGTGATAAAACAGGACATTTTTGCCCTCTTCCAGGCACTGGTCCACCTCGCGCTGTAGCTCTTGATCTACAATGTTGTTTGCCCGGTAGAAATCCGCCAAGTTCAGGTGACCTGCATTCCGCTTACCCATGCCCTTGGGCTTTAGAACGAATCGTTCGCTCTCCGCGTCCATGATATAGAGTGTGGCGTTTCCGTTATAGAAGCTGTCCGGGAGAGATTTGTCCAGAGAGTCGTAGATGTATTCTACGTAGAGGGTTCCAATCTCCTGACCGTCCCTGACTACAGGGCATTTTATGGAGTATGCCCAGGTCCCCATAAAGTTCAGGTAGGATTTGGACACGGGCAAGTTATTTACCGTTCTGCCTGCGGAAAAGTCTAGGTCCGCGTCGGAGAACACCTCGCCGGTGTTGGAAATTCCCTCCGTCTCTCCCGACAAAATCAGCGAAAGTTTTGCCATGATCTGGTTTTTCTCATAGGAGCGGATGTACTGTTCCGGGTCCTCTGCCTGCGCCAGTTCCCGGGCGATCAGTGTTTGAAATTCTGCCTCATTGTTTAAAATAGCTTCTATGGTACACTGAATCAGATCCAGACTTTCGCTCAAATTTTGAATGGCAGACTGGGACATTTCCCGAGAGATTCTCCCCGCCACTAAGAAAACAACAGTCCCTAGGATGCCAAAGACCAAGATGATGGAGAGAAACAGAGAGATGCCCTTATTCGTTCTGTCCAGCTTCTTTTTCATGTTGAATCTCCATTCCGCTGCCATGGATTTGATAGAGTTCAGATGCTTTTCATATAGATTGCGGCGCAGATAAGCAGCATGTGGAACTGCGCGCAGGAGCGCATATGACTGGTGCAGTGAGGCGTATAGCCAAAAATAAATCGTTTGTTTGGCAGCTGTGGCTGCCGGCTTCCAGAGCCGATGGGATGTCTGGCGCCCATGGACAAAACGTCAGTTGGCGTTTGAGAGAACAGGGAAATCGGCGCCCTGGGTCCTTGCTGCCAGACGCTTTGCTCGCCAGCAGATGTATGCTTCTTAACCTAAGTAACGGCGCCCATATTATAGCATCTTCCATGTCTTTGCGTCAACAACTATAGGTGGGGTCAGATGGAGAGCTTTCTTGAAATAGTGGGGTGTGTATGATATAGTATATGCGCTGGATGGAGGATACGCCCGGGGCCGACTGGGAGGGCCTTATGGGCGCAGACCTTTGGCGGATGAAAGAGGCGGAACGAAAAATCTATGGATGGAGATTCCTTGCTGAAAAATAAGGATTGATAATTGGGAAAAACTATAGTACAATGGTTCTCAGATGTGTTCCGCCCTGGTGCGGAGCAAGGCCGCACTAGTCGGGGAGATAGCGGTGCCCTGTACCCGCAATCCGCTGCAGCGGGGATGAATCCCGGCCCCCGGACGTGAGGATGTGCTGTCTGCCCTGGAAAAGCAGTGATGATAGACCGGTCCCGCGCAACGCGGCTCCGTGAACCGTGTCAGGCGGGGAACCGAGCAGCACTAAGCGGCCCGCTGCGTGTGCCGCGGGGATACTGTTCTTGAGCCGGCTGTCCAGGTAACGGGTATGTCCCGCGCTTCAAAGGCCGGTGTGCGGTCTTGCTTGGTACCAAGACGGAACATTCTACAGGAAAGGACTGCGGGTATGGCCTGGAGGAAATACCAGATTAACAGTGGGCATACCACTCTGGATCATGCGCAGCTGGAGCGGTCTGTTCATCATGGCCCATGATGCGGATGGCGATGGTATTTGAAAGGAAATGGAAAGGCTGTTAAACCATACAGCCGAGAGGTCAGGATGAGGTGATCTGATGTATCAGGCGCTGTACCGCAAGTGGCGGCCCAGGAGTTTTGACGACGTGGTGGGGCAGGAACATATCACCGACACCCTGAAGCGCCAAGTGGCGGTCGGCCGGCTGTCCCACGCCTATCTGTTTACCGGTACCCGAGGTACTGGTAAGACCACCTGCGCCAAAATTTTAGCGCGGGCGGTGAACTGCGAGGACCTCCAAGGCGGCAACCCCTGCAACCGGTGTCCGGCCTGTCTGGGTATCGAGAACGGCTCGATTCTGGATGTGCTGGAGCTGGATGCCGCCTCGAACAATGGAGTGGATCAGGTCCGGGCCCTGCGGGACGAGGCGGTGTATACGCCGGCAGCGGTCCGCAGGCGAGTTTACATCGTGGATGAGGTCCACATGCTGTCCACTGCCGCCTTCAACGCCCTGCTGAAGATTCTGGAGGAGCCGCCTCCCCACCTGCTCTTTATTTTAGCCACCACTGAGCTGCACAAGGTGCCCGCTACCATCAAGAGTCGGTGCCAACAGTTTGCCTTCAAGCGGATTTTTCCCACACAGATTGCCCAGCGGCTGGAGTATGTGGCGGAACAAGAGCACATTCCTCTCGTCCCAGAGGGGGCCGCCCTGCTGGCCCGGCTGGCTGATGGCGGTATGAGGGACGCCCTGTCTCTGTTGGACCAGTGTGCTGGAGGCAAAGACAAAGTGGACGAACGGGCGATTCTGGACACTTTGGGTCTGGCGGGCAATGTGGAGACCGCGGCTCTGATGGAGCGGCTGGCTGCCCGGGACACCGCCGAGGCGCTGGAGACTCTGGCCCGGCTGTATGCCAACGGAAAAGATGTGGGCTCTGTGCTGGGAGAGCTGTCCGCCTTGGCGCGAGATCTTCTTTTGCGAAAGACTGCGCCTCAGGGGGGCGCTGCGCTGATGGGGGGAGGCTATGACGAGGCCACACTGCGTCGGTTGGGAGAGCAACTGACGGCTCAGCGGCTGCTGCAGATGCTCACACGTCTTCAGGCTGCCCTGGCTGAACTGCCCCGGAGCGGCAGCCGGCGCACCGTTGCGGAGTTGTGCCTGATTCGGCTCAGTGACGAATCCTTGGATGAGTCGGCGGCCGGGCTGTCCGCTCGGATTGCCCGGCTAGAAGAGCGGTTGGCCAAAGGGGGAACTGTGGCTCCCCCTGGCCCTCAGGCGGAGCCGGCAGAGGCCTCTAAGCCCTTGGCGAGTGCGGGGAAGTCGCCAGAGGACGCGCCTCCCTGGGAGGAGGAGCGCCCTCCTCTGCCTGACGAACCTCCTCCGACAGAGTCTGACTACCTCTTTGATGAACCAGAACCGTCTCACGCTGCGGTCCATTCCACAGATGTTTTGCCTCGTGAGGCGGACAGCCCGCCCGCTATCCCGACACCGGGGCGTGGCGAGGCGGAGTCGGCGCCCCGTGGGCAGGGGGGCAGCGACAGCGCCTTTTGGCCTTCCTTTGCGGCGGGGCTGAAAGGAAGGGTGCCTCCCACAGTGATACCTTATCTGAACAATCCAGACAAGGTGACCGGTGTTCGCCAGAACGGCCGATTGACTCTGTGGGTGGACAGCGAGTTTACCCGGTCGATGCTGAATAAACCCTCTATTTTGGAAAAGCTGGCCCTGGCTACAGAGGGATTTTTCGGAGAACGGCTCCAGGTCAGTGTGGTTACAGGCGCTCCCCCTCCCTCGGAGCAGGGCCAGGGCTCCGCTCCGGCGGCGGACAGAGACCCGCTGGATGATCTGCTGCCCTTTGAAAGGCTGGGGAATGTCACCATCCAATGATGGTGTCCGCGGAGACGGACAGGACCATCTCGGTAAAACTGTGTTTTAATATATCATAAAGGAGTTTTCAATATGGCGAAGGGTTATGGCCGGGGGATGCCCGGTATGGGCGGCGGCATGAATATGAATATGATCAAGCAGGCCCAGAAGATGCAGCAGGACATGATGCGTATGCAGCAGGAGCTCCAGGAGAAGGAGTACCAGGCTGCCTCTGGGGGCGGGGTAGTAACGGCTACTGTCAGCGGCAAGCACGAGGTGAAGAGCCTTACCATCGACCCCGAGGCCGTGGACCCCGACGATGTGGAGATGCTCCAGGATATGATTGTGGCCGCTGTCAACGAGGCCATGCGCGCTGCCGACGCCGACGCCGCCAATACAATGCAGTCTATCACCGGCGGGTTGGGTCTGGGCGGACTGGGGCTGTAAAAAAGCTTGAGAGAGGGCTGTCCACCGGGCAGCCCTTTTGTCCTGACGAGAGGGAAGGAAAGATATGGAGTATCGCGCGGAGGGACGAAATCAGCCCGATTCCGGGCGTCAGTTTCCTGATGAGGATGGCTTTGATTACACGGGTCCCAGCCCAGATGGCTGGGCTGGGTACCTGAAGGGACAGCTGCTGCACACCCTGTGCCCTCTGCCTCAGGAGCGGAACCAGAGGCTGGCAGCCCGCCGGGCGGCACAGCGGGAACCGGGCTGGCAGTGGAATGTCTCCAGGGCGGAGCTTTCATGAAGCGGCTGTCTTGTCTGTATGTTGACACAGAGGTGGCCCGCCAATACGATATCTCGGCCCTGGCTCCTCAGCTCAGGGAGCGTGCGGAGATGGAGGGGATATCCCTCTATGTCTGGCCGGAAAAATACTATGATTAGGAGGTGAGGCACATGCCCCATTTTCATCAAAGTCACCCCAGGGAGCCGGTGGACCAGCGGCAGAAGATGTTGGAGACCCCCATTGATCGGCTGATTCCCTCGTTGGCGGTTCCTACCATTGTCAGTATGCTAGTGACTTCCATCTACAATATGGCGGATACTTACTTTGTCTCTCAACTGAACACCAGCGCGTCTGGGGCGGTGGGGGTGGTGTTCTCCCTCATGGCTATCATTCAGGCGGTGGGCTTTACTGTGGGGATGGGGACAGGTTCTATCGCCTCTCGACTGCTGGGGCAGGACAAAAGAGGGGAAGCCAATATCTACGCATCTACCGGCGTGGTGGCCGCTCTGGTGGTAGGGCTGCTTATGGCGGGGGCTGGGCTGGCTTTCCGGGGGCAGCTGATGTGGTTGCTGGGCAGTACCCCCACCATCTATCCTTACGCCCTGGACTACGCCTTCTATATTATCCTGGGAGCCCCAGTGATGATTTTGTCTTTCACCTTGAATAACCTGCTGCGCTGGCAGGGAAAGGCGAATCTGTCTGTCTTCGGTCTGGCTACAGGCGGAATTTTGAATATCATCCTGGACCCTATCTTCATCTATGGATTTGGGATGGGGATCTCGGGCGCGGGGGCGGCCACCCTGCTCAGCCAATGTGTCAGCCTGACCATCCTGGCCGCCTTCTTCCTGCTGAAAAAGAGCGATCTGCGGGTGAGCCTGCTGTGTGTCTCCCGCTCTCCCCGGACCTATCTGGCCATTTTGAAGCAGGGGATGCCCTCTTTCTTCCGACAGGGGGTGTTGTCTGTTTCCACCATGGCGCTAAACTACAACGCCAAGCTCTACGGTGACGCGGCGGTGGCCGCCCTGTCCATTGTGACGAAGGTGTTTATGGTGATCCAATCCATTGTGATTGGGTTCGGACAGGGCTTTCAACCTGTGCTGGGCTACAACTACGGCGCCAAGCGGCTGGATCGGGTGAAAGAGGCGGTGTGGTTCTCGATCCGGACCTGTACTGTCATACTGACAGTGGGGGCGGTGATCGGCTTTGTACTAGCTCCGCATATCATCACGCTTTTCCGCCGGGACGACGCTGTGGTAATTGCCATCGGCACCCGAGCTTTCCGGTATCAATGCTTCACCCTGCCCTTGGGGGCAGTGTTGGTCTTTGCAAATATGTTTTTCCAGTCTTTGGGAAAGTCTTGGCGGGCTGTAATTTTGGCCATCTGCCGGCAGGGGCTGTACATCCCCATGGTCTATTTCATGACCAGCCAATTCGGTTTGGCCGGCCTGGAGCGAACTCAGGCCTCCGCAGATCTGCTGGCCTTTCTTCTGTCCGCCGGAGTGATTGTCCACTACTTTAAAATGGAATTTGGTCGGGAGGAAATATAGATTTACGGGGGCTCTTTGCAGTAGTTCAGCCGCTACAGATACTGACTTTTCTCCACCATAATTTTTCAGTTTTCTGGAAAAGGTTCCATATTCCGGGGAGATTGCCTCAACAATCGGATCAATGAAGGAAAATAACGCTACCTCTAAGGAGCAACATTGGGCTGCAGTACGGTTTGGATCTGCCTCTGTACCGCTGCCTACAAAAACGTCTGAATGATTGGAATCACTTTTGCGCTGCCCTTCCCCCTGGGGAGGGCAGTGCTTTTTACATCCTCCATTCCCACGCTTCTCCCATCGGTTTTCAAATCTCATCTTTTGTAAGATAATTTTCATTAAGTATCGCTGGGAGCGATTTAATCTCCAGCTTTTTTGCTAACATATAATATTTATGTGTTTTAATATGGCGCAAAATGTTTTAAATACACCAAAAAATTGATATATTTGATGAAATTCACCCTTTAAATCGTTGTTCTTTTCTAAAAATCTTAAGTACTTCTTAATATTTTTACGCTTGCAACTTAAACTGTCTGTGATATGCTATTACTCAGAACATACAGATCCCCATTCATTCTCTGCATTCCCGCTTTTTTGAGTGGAAGTACAGAGACAGAATGGGAAAACGGGGGAGGAACGGTCCATGTACACCATTCTGATCTGCGATGACGACAAGGACATCGTATCTGCGTTAGATATCTACCTCACCAGCGAGGGCTACCAGACCTTGAAGGCCTATAACGGGAGGGAGGCGCTTCGGGCGGCGGAGACCCACGAGATTCACTTGATTCTGATGGACATTATGATGCCCGAGCTGGATGGAATCCGAGCCACCGCCAAGCTGCGGGAGGGGAGCAATGTGCCCATTATCTTACTGACAGCTAAGAGCGAGGACACAGATAAGATCCTGGGCCTGAATATTGGGGCGGACGACTATATCACCAAGCCGTTCAACCCGCTGGAGGTCATTGCCCGGGTGAAGAGCCAGCTGCGTCGGTATACCGCCTTGGGCGGGGCGGAGAAGGGTCCCGGTCTGATTACGGCTGGGGG
>OFFV01001620.1_pt1 | contig 12676 bp, 11 predicted proteins | sample 1521461 | NCBI WGS metagenome assembly OFFV01 (sample SAMEA3504120, study PRJEB24116) | mouse gut metagenome | biome: mouse gut; feature: mouse-associated habitat; material: faeces | place: Denmark | collected 2011 | reverse complement strand
GGTATGGGGGTGAGCAATACCCCGCTCATCCGCATGCTCCTTCGCGCCGAGCTGAAGGTGACCGTGTGCGACAAATCCCCCCGGGAACGGGTGGAGGAGCAAGCATCTGAGCTGGAGAGCTTGGGTGCTAAGTTGCGTCTAGGACCAGACTATCTGGCTAAAATATATAAGTTTGATATCATCTTTCGTACCCCTGGCCTCAGCTCCAATACCCTAGAACTGAAAAAGGCGTTGGATAGCGGAAGTGTGCTTACCTCCGAAATGGAGTTGTTTTTTCAATTATGTCCCTGTAAGATTATCGGCGTGACAGGAAGTGATGGCAAGACAACCACCACTACTCTGATCAGCGAGTTTTTGAAGGAAGCTGGCTTCAATGTTTATCTGGGCGGTAACATTGGCCGTCCTTTGCTCCCCGATGTAGATGGGATGGCTCCGGAGGATATAGCAGTGGTGGAGTTATCTTCGTTTCAGCTGATGTCTATGAGTCGCAGCCCCAATGTAGCAGTGTTCACCAATCTGTCTCCCAATCATCTGGACTACCACCACACTATGGAGGAATACACGTCAGCCAAGATGAACATTTTCCTCCATCAGAATCCGGAAGATCGGGCCATTTTCAACTATGACAACGATATCACTCGCTCCCTATCAAAAAAGGCGTCGGGAACTGTTACCTATTTCAGTCGCCAGACCAAGTTAGAGGAGAACGGAACCTATGTGGGCCCCAACTACCCCGAGGGGCAGGCCATTTGGCTGTCCAACCAACAGGGGCAACGCTTGGTTTTACCGCTGGAGGATATTCGTATCCTCGGCGTTCACAACATTGAAAACTATATGGCTGCCATTGCGGCTGTGGATGGTATTGTCCCTGACAAATGTGTCCGAGCAGTGGCTCAGCGATTTACTGGGGTGGAGCACCGCATTGAGCTGGTCCGGGAGCTGGACGGGGTGAAATACTACAACGATTCCATCGGTACCAGTCCCACCCGAACTATGGCCTGCTTGGATTCCTTCGAACAGAAGCTGATTATCATTGCTGGAGGATATGACAAGGGGGTTCCCTTTACACAGCTTGGAATCGCTATTGTGGAAAAGGTCAAGACCTTGATCCTCACCGGCGACACTGCATCTGCCATCAAGAAGGCAGTAGAGGCAGCAGAGGGCTATGAGGAGAGTGGATTGCAGATCATTGAGACAGAAGATCTTGCCGCTGCCGTAACCGCGGCCCAGAACGTTGCCCAAGACGGTGATGTGGTGGTGCTGTCTCCAGCCTGCGCCGCCTTTGATCGCTTTAAAAACTTTATGGAACGGGGCAGAGTGTTCAAGCAACTGGTGAATGAATTATCTTGAGGCAACTTGATAAAATACATTAAAATAGACAGGGTTGACAGAGAAAGATGACAAATATGATAGACGAGCGCGTAAAAACCCTTGGTGTACAGGCACAGAACCAGCTGACAACGGAATTTGCCAGCATTGATACTATTGCGGAGAGAAACACCGCACGAGTGTTGGCAGCATTCCAGAAGTATCGGGTAGCGGAAGGCTATTTTTCTGGCACCACTGGATATGGTTATGACGATTTAGGACGGGATAACCTGGACAAAATTTACGCTGAACTCTTTGGCACGGAGGCTGCCCTGGTTCGTATCCAATTTGTCAACGGAACCCACGCTATCGCCTGTGCCCTGTTTGGAGCATTAAAAACAGGCGATGTGTTAGTTTCCGCTGTAGGTGCACCTTACGACACACTATTGGGTGTTGTTGGAGTGTCAGAAAAGGGCCCTGGTTCTCTGAAAGACTATGGAGTGGAGTATCGACAAGTAGAACTCCTTAACAATAAACCTGACCTGGACGGTATCGCGAGGGCTGTGGTTGATCCTAGAGTAAAGGCAGTTCTGATCCAGCGTTCTAGAGGTTATTCTACCCGATCCTCTCTGTCAGTGGCGGAGATTGGTGAAATATGCAGGTTGATCAGGGGAGCTAACCCTAACACCGCCATTCTGGTGGACAATTGCTACGGTGAATTTGTGGAGACTCTTGAACCTACCCATGTAGGCGCTGACCTTGTGGTGGGGTCTCTGATCAAAAATCCAGGGGGTGGGTTGGCTCCCACTGGGGGTTATATTGCTGGCAAACGGAATCTGGTGGAAGGAGCCGCCATGCGGCTCACCGCTCCAGGGATTGGGGGAGAGTGCGGCTGTACACTGGGCCAAACCAGACTGCTCTATCAAGGACTATTCCTAGCCCCTCACACAGTGGCTCAGGCGGTAAAAACCGCTGTCTTTGCTGCTAAAGTGATGGAGCTGCTGGGATATGAGACAGAACCACACTCCTCAGCGGTCCGCCATGACATAATTCAGATGATCCATATGAAGCAGCCAGAGGCCTTAAAAAAATTCTGCAAAGGAATTCAGCTTGGTGCACCGGTGGACTCCTATGTTACTCCAGAACCTTGGGATATGCCAGGCTATGATTGCCAAGTAATCATGGCAGCTGGAGCTTTTATCCAGGGGGCATCTATTGAGCTGTCTGCTGATGCGCCTATGCGGGAACCCTATACCGTCTATCTTCAAGGCGGACTGACTTTTGAGTCCGGTAAGTTGGGAGTATTGCTAGCAGTACAGGAGCTATTAGGATGACCGCTTCCGTGGTGGAATTCCTTTTTGAACGGTGAAAAATAAAAAAGCTTTTTGGTGATAGGTCAAGCTGGTTTTGGAATATCCTGACTCATAGGGAGTGAGGATATGGGGTATTGGCGTCGGAGGTTAATTAGACAGATAAACAGGCCGATAATCCGCCATAGGCCTGTGTGGACAGGTCAAGGACTATCCATTCATCCAATCATTTTAACTCTAGCTGTAGCATTTCTGGTGGCGATATCAATTATTACTCTTTTAGAGTCTAAATTGCGCCCTGTGGTGGCAAAAATTGCTACAGCCCAGACTCAAAATACAATGACAGCGGTGGTAGAAAGTGCTGTTACTGCTGATTTGGCATCTCGTCAGGTCAGCTACAGTGATTTTGTTACAATTCAGCGGGACGAGAGGGGGGCCATCACCGCTCTAACTACCAATATGGCTCAGATGAACCTGCTTCGAGCAGAGCTCACTACTGCGATTTTGGAGGCTTTGGAAGGGGTGGATATATCCGAGATTCAAGTGCCCCTAGGTAGTCTTTTTGGTCTGGAACCACTATGGGCCAAGGGCCCGTCACTGAAGGCGCGAGCCATGACTGTAGGGACGGTGCAGGCGGAATTTGACAGCCAGTTAGCTTCGGCTGGAGTGAATCAAACACTCCACCGTATTTCGATAGAGGTTTCAATTCCCATGACACTGATGCTTCCCGGTGGAGAGGTGGAAACCTCCCTCCATACTCGCTTATGCATAGCAGAGACGGTGATTGTGGGACAAGTGCCAGACACCTATTTGCAGTTAGATGGAGTGAAATCATGAAATAAGGACTTGTACTGATGAGTTTGACGAAAATAGTATTGTGGTACCTCGGAAATATCTGGGACTATTTCTTACAAATGTTGCCTTGCATGGGTGTTGCTCTATTCATCTTTGTCCTGCTTCAGCCATGGCGACACAAGCTGTTGTTCCGCCAGGGGCTGTCCAGCAGTCTGTGGCGGGAAGTAGGGTTACTTCTGTTTACTATGTTTTCCGCAGGGTTGGCCGCCCTTACCTTATTTCCTGCTAACTTCTGGACGGTTGGCTATTGGAGCGAATTTTTGACTGGTAATCGACCGCTATTCCAGCCAGTGGACTTTGATATCCAGCTTCAAACTATCCAAATAGAACCGTTTCGGGAGATATTTCGTGCCTTTCGTGGCCCTTGGGTTATGTTTTTAATGCTGGCCAACATTGGGATTTTCTCTCCAATTGGCTTTTTAGTTGCACTGCTTTGGAGACGGCCTCATTGGTGGAAATCTATGCTTATTGGCTTTTTTGTATCCCTCTTCATCGAATTTATACAGTTTTTCATTGGGCGCAGTACTGACGTTGACGATGTAATTTTAAATACTACTGGGGCTTTGGTAGGATATTGGATATTCTGCCTATTAAAAGCAATCTTTCCAAATTTTATTCTAAAGTTTCAATGCCAATCCAGAGGAGGACATTACTATGGATGATTTTGCTGAAATCGAAGCCCTGCGTCGAGAGCTGAACCAAGCAGGCTATGAATACTATGTGCTGGACAAGCCCACAATGTCTGATTACGACTATGACCGCAGCTTGCGCCGGTTGGAGGAGTTGGAGACCGCCCATCCAGAGAGTATTACTCCTGACTCGCCCACCCAGCGTGTAGGGGGGCAGCCCTTAGAGGCTTTTACTCAAGTGACGCATCAGGTGCCTTTGGAATCTCTTCAAGATGTCTTTAACTTTGAGGAGTTGGAGTCTTTCGACCAACGGGTAAGAGGTGTGGTCCCTGATGCAGATTATGTTGTGGAACCCAAGGTGGATGGTTTATCTGTAGCTTTGGAATATGAGGATGGTCTGTTTGTTCGGGGGGCCACCCGAGGAGATGGCAGAGTGGGGGAGGATGTCACCGAGAACTTGCGTACTGTCCGCTCCATTCCCTTAAAGATTTTTAATGCCCCGTCCCGTCTAATTGTTCGGGGAGAGGTCTATATGCCTAAAAAGGTATTTCATGCCCTGAATGAAGAACGTGAGCGCAGGGGAGAGGCCCTGTTCGCTAACCCACGCAATGCCGCGGCTGGTTCTCTGCGCCAGTTGGATCCCAAAGTTGCCTCCTCCCGGAAACTGGATATTGCGGTGTTCAACATCCAGTGGGCGGAGGGAGTAACCTTTTCTACCCATCTGGAAAGTCTGAACTATTTGCGAGACAACGGCTTTAAAGTGATTCCGCATTACAGTTGTGAGCGGATTTCTCAGGTGACTGAACGCATTACTGAGATTGGAGAGGGGAGAGAGCACTTCCCCTTTGACATTGACGGTGTCGTTATAAAGCTAAATAACTTGTCACAACGTGAAGTTCTAGGATCTACAGCTAAATTTCCACGTTGGGCTGCTGCCTACAAATACCCGCCAGAGGTGAAGCAAGCGCAAGTGATAGATATTTTAGTTCAGGTGGGCCGCACTGGAGTGTTGACGCCAAAGGCGGTTCTGACTCCAATCCGTCTGGCGGGTACTACCGTCACCAACGCTACCCTTCATAATCAGGATTTTATTACTGAGAAGGAAATCCGTATTGGAGACACTGTCCTAGTTCGTAAGGCAGGAGAGATCATCCCAGAAGTGTTGTCTGTAGTATTGGAAAGACGGCCAGAGGGAACCCAGCCTTATTTTCTTCCTCAGGTTTGCCCAGTTTGTGGAGCTCCGGTGGAACGGGATGAGGACGGGGCCCACATCCGTTGTACAGGAGCAGAATGTCCTGCCCAGCTGCTACGCAATCTGGCCCATTTTGCTAGTCGGGATGCTATGGATATCGAAGGTCTAGGTATTGCTGTGGTGGAAAATTTGGTGGGTGCAGAGTTAGTGAAGACCCCAGGTGATTTATATTTTTTAAAGGAGGAGGACGTCGCTCAGTTGGAGCGAATGGGGAAGAGGTCAGCCCAAAAGTTGCTAGTCGCCTTAGAAAAGTCTAAGAATCAGGATCTCTCCCGGCTGATCTACGCCTTTGGAATTCGCCAAGTGGGACAGAAAGCGGGCAAAATATTAGCAAGCCAGTTTAAAACTTTAGAAGCCCTGCAAAATGCCACACTGGAGGACCTTACAGCTGTAGATGATATTGGAGAGATTACCGCCAAAAATATTTTGGACTGGATGGCCAGTCCTCAGAGCCGACATTTGATTGAACGTCTGAAGGAAGCTGGAGTAAATATGACAGCGGCAGAGCAAGGGAGTGACCAGCGATTTACTGGCATGACCTTTGTTCTCACTGGCACTCTAGAAAAATTTACCCGGGATGAGGCCAGTGAGATGATAGAGGCCCGGGGAGGTAAGTCCGCAGGGTCCGTATCCAAAAAGACCAGCTATGTGGTGGCAGGGGAGGCAGCTGGTTCCAAGCTGCGCAAAGCTCAGGAACTGGGGATTCCTGTTCTGACGGAGAACGAATTTTTAGAGCTGATGAAATAGAAAAAGAGAGGGAGAGGTGCTGGTGAAAAAGGGTTACGGTTACATTGCTGTAGCAGTGATAATGTTTACCTCCTATGAGGTAGTTTTAAAATACATTGCTGGGCAAATTAATTCCGTTCAACTAACGCTTTGCCGTTTTTTTGTCGGTTTTCTGTTCCTATTGCCCATCGCTTTACAGACCTTAAAAAAGAGAAAAAAGCGATTGGATGGCAGAAATATGGCCTTTTTTGCACTGCTGGGGCTAATAGGGATCGCCTTAAGTATGCCTATTCTCCATATGGCAGTGAGCTACACTAACTCGGCCGTGACTGCGGTACTGTTCAGCTGCAATCCGGTATTTGTCACCGTTTTGGCCTTTTTCCTTCTAAAAGAACCTATCAAATGTCGCCATATTGTCGCCCTGGCCCTGGAGATCATTGGTACAATAATCATTATTAGCCCATGGAACACTAGACTGAATATGACTGGGGTGTTATTGGCCCTGCTCTCCACATTGCTGTTCTCTCTCTACGGAGTGATGGGAAAACGTAAATGTGCCGAATTTGGTGGCGCGGTGGTTACATGTTTCAGCTTTCTATTCGGCAGTCTGATTGTGTTGGTATTCATTTTACTCAGTCATATCCAAACGGTAGCCCAGATTTTCCAGAATATAGGGTTGGATGGATTCGCCAATATTCCTATTTTTGCAGGGTATTCCTTCGATAACCTACCCTATGTTCTCTATGTATCGGTAGGCGTGGCTGGAGTCGGTTTTTGTGCCTACTTTCTGGCAATGGAATATCAACCAGCCAGTGTGGTTTCCCTGGTTTACTTTTTCAAGCCGGCACTGTCTCCCATTCTTGCATGGCAGCTTCATGGAGAAGAGATTTCTCTTAATATGTTAGCTGGCGTAATTTTGATTGTCTCTGGCTCTCTTTGTACGATTGTTCCTGGAATCATAGAGGCAAAGAGGAACTCCTAAACATAAAATTTTTCAGATTTTCTTGACTTAAAGTATACTTCATATGATATAGTTCAGGTATATTGATTGAGGAGGAGACATATTGATGCAAATATCTAAGGTCTATTTCACTGACTTTCATACAGAAGCATATGGCGACAGTCTTCCCACCAAACTGAAAAAGTTAATCCAGAAGGCTGGCATCCAAAATCTGGATATGGAAGGCAAGTTTGTTGCGATTAAACTGCACTTTGGGGAGCTGGGTAATATCAGTTATTTACGGCCCAACTATGCCCGAGCGGTTGTGGATGTAGTAAAAGAACTGGGGGGCAAACCGTTTCTCACTGACTGTAATACCATGTACCCAGGCAGCCGGAAAAATGCCCTGGAACATTTGGAATGTGCCTGGCAAAACGGTTTTACCCCTCTTACAGTGGGGTGTCCCATCCTCATTGGCGATGGATTGAAGGGGACTGATGATGTAGAGGTACCTGTGGAGGGTGGCGAATATGTGGAAAAGGCCAGAATTGGCCGAGCTGTTATGGACGCCGATGTCTTCATCAGTTTGACTCACTTCAAAGGCCATGAGATGACTGGCTTTGGCGGGGCCATCAAAAATATTGGCATGGGCTGTGGTTCACGGGCAGGGAAGAAAGAGCAGCACGCCAGTGGAAAACCTAAGATCAACACCCAAGCTTGTCGGGGCTGTACACGCTGCCAGAGAGAATGTGCCAATAGTGGACTGGTTTTTGACGAACAGACTAGAAAAATGTATGTGGATGAAGCTCACTGCGTTGGCTGTGGTCGCTGTCTTGGGGCATGCAATTTTGACGCTATTTACTTTACCAACGACAACGCACAGGCTGCCCTGAATTGTCGTATGGCGGAGTACACCAAGGCGGTAGTAGCTGGTCGTCCTCAGTTCCATATCTCTTTGATTGTAGATGTGTCCCCAAACTGCGACTGTCATGCGGAGAACGACGTACCTATTTTGCCTAACATTGGTATGTTCGCATCAATAGACCCCCTGGCACTGGATCAAGCCTGTGTGGACGCTTGTCTGGCCTCCGAACCTATACCGGGTAGCCAGTTGGCTAGACATTTGGCCGATCCAGAGTTTCACGACCACCATGATCATTTTACCAATTCCACTCCAGAGTCGGAATGGCGCAGCTGCTTGGCCCATGCCGAGAAGATCGGATTAGGCTCTCGAAAGTATGAGTTGATTAAAATGTAAAGAAAAACCGCTTGTCTATCTTGACAAGCGGTTTTTCTGATTTCTAAGGAATCAATCTTGACGACAAAATTAGTTCATCCGTTCTCCAAATCACTTACCATCGCCAAAAATATTTTTCAGCAGAAGATCAACCATAAATACTGATACACAAAACAATACCATTTGGCCCACGATGAGCCACATCCAGAATGTGGAATAATCTTCCTTAAAGAGGATGATCAAGCCAGCACTAGCTGTTCCACTAATGGTTCCGATGCGTGTCCATAGTTTGGAACAGTTGCGGTGGGCCATTGTCCAGGCGTCTGAGTTCTTCCGGGTCAATTCAGTGCTGTATGCCAGTCCTTTGGACTGATAGGGGGGAGGAAAGAATCTCCACATCGCACCCACAATCAACATAGAGATAGGGGCCAGCATGACAACTATAAAATGGAGTATGTACATAAATAAGATCCTCACTTTACTCAGATTCTTTCTCCTTTTCAGATTTTTTACGCTGTCGAATGCTTCCCAATGGATTAGCCTTTGCGGCAGTACGTAGGTCTTCATTATCCACATGGGTGTAGATCTGTGTGGTATTCAGGTGATCGTGTCCCAGAACCTCTTGAAGGGTACGTACATCCACACCGTTTTGCAGCATAAGAGTGGCAGCAGTGTGGCGAAGCTTGTGGGAAGAGTACTGGGTACTGTCCAGCCCAGCGGCAGCCAGGTGTTTTTTCACTAATTTATGAACTGCCGCTGTGGAGATGCGCCTTCGGTTTTGAAGGGTAATAAACAGGGCGTTTTGATCTAATAGTGTCAGAGAGTCCCGCTCAGTAAGCCAGTCCTTCAGTGCCCGCTGACAGGCATCGTTTAAATAAAGCATTCGTTCCTTATTACCCTTGCCCAATACCCGCAACTGATCGCCTCGAACATCCGTTTTGTTTAGTCCGACCAACTCAGAAATGCGTAGGCCACAATTGAGAAACAACGTCAGGATGCAGTAGTCTCGGATGGCATTTTTACCGTCCACACTGTCTAAAAGCTCCAAACTTTCATCTAAATTTAAATATTTGGGCAGGGATTTCTTTAATCTGGGCGAGTCCAAGTCCTGGACAGGATTGGTATCCAGTAATTTAGCCTTATTGGTAAGATACTTGTAAAAGGACCGGATTGTGGCAACTTTTCGGGCCCGAGATGTGTTATTCAGGCCCCGGTCTCGGGACAGATAGTTCATGTAAGAATAGATATCTGTGAGCGTAATATCCTGAACCAAAGATAGGTCAACATCATCAATGGAGATGTCATCCAGTAGAACATTTCTAGCATCAGGATTTTTGTTTTGTTTAAGGAATCGAAAAAAGTTTCGTAGGTCCAAATAGTATTCATCAACTGTCCGTCGTGAATGTCCTTGGATCGTTTCATGGTAAACGAGAAAATCTCGAAGAATCGGCGGCGCTTCGGTGCGGTAGTCCATAAACGGTGCCATAGACCTCAAAAATTGTGTTTAGCCTCCACTCAGGTCAACAAAATTTTTATTTTGTTGACCTGAGAATCTAAACCAATTTGATGCCTTGGACGTCCCTCCTTCCACATAAGATCGATAACTGCTTTGAAGCAGTATAGCATGATTTTTGAGTTTGGTCAAATATTTAACATTACAGCTTTTTATTTCTTCCCAGTATTCTTTATCCAGCTCCTTACAAGATACCGTGCAGCTCCCCATTTGACTGTTTGAGCCGTCATCAGTCATCAACTCATAATACATGAAAAAACAGTCTCATTCATTTGATACTACATAATAAATTTATCCATAAAGTCCGAAAAGGCATTGTTACAGTTTCAATATTTAATTCCATCCATTTATTCCTCCTGAAAGCAAAGGAGGAGTTCTTCTCAGAACCCCTCCCCTATTATTTACATATATGCCCGATGGTACACTTTTTTCCCTTTCTTTACCATCAAACCGTCACCAGACAGATTGAGGACAGAATAGTTTACAGTGGCCGCGACTACCTTCTCACCATTGACCTCTACTCCGCCTTGTTCCACCAGACGGCGAGCCTCCTTCTTAGAAGGGGCCAACTTGCATTTGATCATCAAGTCCAATATGCCGATGGCACCGTCTGTGAGGTCCTCAACAGTAAGCTGTGTGGAAGGTACATTAGACATATCGCCCCCCCCTACGAACAAAGCTTTGGCGGCCTCTTGCGCCTTGATTGCTTCTCCCTCTCCGTGTACCAGTTTTGTCAGTTCAAAAGCCAAAATTTCTTTTGCAGTATTTAGCTGGCTTCCCTCCCACCGGTCCATCTCGTCAATTTGTTCCAGGGGTAGAAAAGTGAGCATTCGAAGGCACTTGAGCACATCAGTGTCCCCTACGTTGCGCCAATACTGGTAAAACTCGTAAGGTGAGGTCTTGTTGGGGTCTAACCACACTGCACCTTTAGCGGTCTTGCCCATCTTCTTGCCTTCAGAGTTGAGCAGTAGCGTGATGGTCATAGCATGGGCATCCTTTCCCAATTTACGGCGGATAAGTTCGGTACCACCCAGCATATTAGACCATTGATCGTCGCCGCCAAATTGCATGTTACAGCCGTAATGTTGAAACAGGTGATAGAAATCGTAGGACTGCATGATCATATAGTTGAATTCCAGGAAAGACAGGCCCTTCTCCATACGCTGCTTATAGCATTCAGCTCGAAGCATATTATTTACAGAGAAACAGGCCCCAACCTCTCGCAGGACCTCCACGTAATTCAGCTCGAGAAGCCATTCGGCGTTGTTGATCATCATGGCCTTGCCGTCGCCAAACTCAATAAATCGCTCCATCTGCTTTTTAAAGCAGTCACAGTTGTGCTGAATGGTCTCTGGGGTCATCATGGAACGCATATCGGTGCGGCCGGAGGGGTCTCCGATCATGCCAGTACCTCCGCCGATGAGGGCAATGGGACGGTTGCCCGCCATTTGCAGCCGCTTCATCAGACACAGAGCCATAAAATGACCCACATGGAGAGAGTCAGCAGTTGGGTCGAAACCAATATAGAATACTGCTTTTCCCTCATTTACCATCTTGGAAATTTCCGATTCATTTGTCACCTGGGCAATTAGCCCACGGGCCTTCAGTTCTTCAAAGCAAGTCATGGTATCCTCTCCTTTATTTACAGTTCAATGATTAAAAGTCCGCTGCAGTTTGACGGGATAAAATCACGTTATAAAGCACAACACTGCCTACTACTACCATGGCCCCGATCAGAGCAATGGGCCCAATCATTTCATGGTAAAACACTGCTACCAAGATTGGATTAAGCACCGGTTCAATGCCAGATACCAGGCTTGCAGTGACAGGCGGAGTAGTTTTCAGCCCTTCTGTAAGCAAAATATAGGCCAATCCTACTTGAAATATGCCTAATACAATCAGGGCAATGACAGTATTGAAAGAGAATTCTGTCTCATATCCCAGAAAAGGCAATCCCACCACTGCACTGATTATATCCCCCCAGAAGACAGAAGAAATGGCGTCGCTCTCGGGCATATCATTCATCAAGAATACTCCCGCATAGGAAATGCCGGACAACAGGGCAAGGACATTGCCCAGCATTCCGCCTGCGGATAGACTGTCTACAAAAAACAGCAGTACACCGCCTAGTACCATCCCACATGCGACCAGATCTAGTTTTTGAGGTTTTTTACCAAACAGAAAGATTGAGAACAAAATTACAAATATAGGTGCAGTAAATTGAAGAACAATGGTATTGGCTGCGGTAGTCAGCTTGTTGGCAATAGAAAACAGGATGTTAGTGCCGCAGACAGATACCGCTCCTACCAATATCCACAGGTTCATCCTTGGTTTGTGGTGAGTTACCTTGAGATACAGGCCGATAACCACCAAAGCTATAGCGGTACGGGCACCGTTGATTGCCATTCCACTCCACGGGACCAGCTTAATACATAGCCCCCCGATGCTGTACAGCACAGCAGCCAGAAATACACAGAGCGTCCCTCTCTGATGTTCTGACAAAACAATCACTTCCTTACAAAAAAACCTCTGCCCGAGTTGTCGGACAGAGGGCGTAATTACGCGGTACCACCTCTGGATCGCCTACCCCTTGCGGGGCAAACCTCATGGAGCCCACAGCTCCAGCGCGGTAACGGGCGCTTCTCCGGCCAGTCCCCTACTGCGCTCACGCGGTTCAGGCGGCTGCTCCAAGGGGTATTCACACGGTGTTCCTCTCCCCTGTTTCACCACCCCAGGGGCTCTCTGCGCAGAAAATCACTGTGCTACTTGTCCTCTTCTTCACAATGGTCACACTCTACCATATTTTTGCCCCATTGTCAACTAGAGTTTTAGTAAAGGCATCCCGTTCGAGTGTAGGAGTACAATACATGTTGGACAGTAGAGGAAGAAAAGAGTAGAAGGATGAG
>OFFV01001617.1_pt1 | contig 12679 bp, 10 predicted proteins | sample 1521461 | NCBI WGS metagenome assembly OFFV01 (sample SAMEA3504120, study PRJEB24116) | mouse gut metagenome | biome: mouse gut; feature: mouse-associated habitat; material: faeces | place: Denmark | collected 2011 | reverse complement strand
ATACCAGGAACAAGCTGTAAAAGTTTAGCTAAATCTATATAATCTCGGTATTCTTGTTGAAAACTTCGCCAATCTAAATCATTTATATCATCAGATAAAGTATTTTTATATTCATCCCAATTTTCTATTTTAGCAAAAACCTTATTAACATGATCTTGGCTAGAAAAAGCTAATTGAAAAATACTTAATATATACATCCTTTCTCTATAGTCTTTAACATCAAATCCATAAATGCTAGCAAGCTCATAAAGAAGCTTAATTTTTATACCAAGTAAAAGTGGCAAATCAGTAAGACCAATTAATATACCTCCAGCTCCAGTACCTGCTCCTTCAATCATAGCAGTATTTTTATAAGTTTTTATTTTATCTAATGCTAAATCATCTCTTTCCTTTAAAGTAAGTCCTATTAATGGCTTTTTAGTAGTATACTTAGATCCGAATAAAACAACTTTAGTCATATTTTTTATAGCAGAAGTAACTATATTATGATAATTATCAGGTAGTATAGAATTGAATTTATTTTGAACTCCTTTTGAAGCTTTATTTAAAAGAGAAGGCTTTTTTCTCATTTTTTCTTTTTTGTTTCTTTGTCTTTTTCTTTCTTTTCTTCCGGCATAAGAACTTGCCAGAGCTCTCATAACAGACTGTTTTGCAACTCTGTACTGTTTGGATCTTGCGCCTCTGTATCCCTTTGCCAGTTTTAAAATCCGATTATGTTTTCTTCTCGCATTTAAGCCGCCCTTCACTCTTGCCATCGTCTATTCCTCCTTAACTGATTCCTATAAATACGGTAAAATTTTCTTCATATTCTTAACGTTTGACTTGTCCGTCATGGTAGCCTTACGGAGATTTCTCTTCGTCTTGGCGGATTTCTTTGTCAAGATATGGCTCTTGTAAGCTTTATTTCTCTTTAATTTTCCTGTTCCCGTTACTTTGAAGCGTTTTGCAGCCGCTCTGCTTGTTTTCATTTTTGGCATGATATATTTCCTCCTTAAAATGCTATTTTTTCTCTGTGAGCACCATGCTGATGCTTCTGCCTTCCACCTTCGGCGCCTTTTCTATCACCGCCACATCTGCGAGATTTTTTGCAAAATCATCTAAAATATGCCTGCTGCTCTGCATATGCGCCATTTCACGGCCGCGGAAACGCAGCGTGATCTTTACTTTGTTGCCTTTTTCAAGGAATTTCTTAGTTGCATTCATTTTGGTATTTAAATCGTTGGATTCAATGTTCGGCGACATACGAATCTCCTTGACTTCAACAACCTTCTGCTTTTTCTTGGCTTCTTTTTCTTTTCTTGCCAGCTCGTATCTGTATTTACCGTAATCGATAATCTTGCATACCGGCGGTTTTGCAGTAGGAGCAATCTTCACCAGATCCAGTTCCGCTTCTTCTGCTTTCTTCATCGCCTCTCTGGCTGACATAATGCCAAGCTGTTCCCCGTTTACCCCGATCAGACGGATCTCCCTGTCCCTGATCTGTTCATTAATCATTAAATCGCTAATGGTTGTGCACCTCCAAAATAAATAGTTAAGATAAAAAAAGCGGATAGTCAGACTATCCACAATCAATGAAACGCACAATACATAAGCATTGTCCGAATGATAAACCATAAGTCGCCCAATTGCGCTTAGGTGAGAGCGGATACTCTGCTTGCTTTCGACAACGTATATAAAATATCACATCTTCCGTGATCCGTCAAGTTTTTTCCTGTTTTTTGTATCTGTCTGCTTTTTGCATCTATGCTTCCTGTTTTTTCCTGTACGGGATTCCTGCGGTTCGTTTTTTCCATACACCATAGGATCACGCGGCAGGCGCTTCTCTTACAGCTCCACATCTTCCAACAACTCTGTCCCGTCCGCCGCCGCGGTTGCCAGCGCGTCGCACCTCTCGTTCTGCGGATGGCCGTCGTGCCCTTTCACCCAATGAAATGTAATCCGATGCGGTTTTTTTACCGCCAATAACTTTTTCCAGAGGTCGATATTTTTTACCGGTTTGTTGTCCGATTTCTTCCATCCCTTTTTCAGCCAGCTCTCCACCCATCTCTGGTTAAACGCGTCTACAACGTACTTGGAATCGGAATACAAATCGATTTCACAGGGACCGTTCAGGCATTCCAGCGCCCGGATCAGTCCCATCAGCTCCATCCGGTTATTCGTCGTCTTTTGATATCCGGCGGAAATCTCCTTGGTGTGAAGATTCCCATTTGCATCCACATATTCCAGCACCGCGCCGTAGCCTCCCGGCCCGTTGGGATTGCCCCTTGCCGCGCCGTCCGTATAAATCGTCACTTTTTTCATAATTCGTATGCCTCGTTTTCCCCTGAAATATCGACCAGCCGGCCTGCAAACGCCCCATTTGCAGTCTTTGACTTAAATTTTTCGATCAGGCTGTAATCCTGCCACATATGCATCGGAAATATCACTTTTGCATCTACATGCTCCATAAAATAAAGCATCCCCTCCAGCGCAAATTTCCCCTGCCTGGAGTCCAGCGGAACAAACGCAACGTCGATTTCTTCGTCCGAAAGCTTTCCGATCTCGCGCTTATATGCCCGCGCCTCTTTGCCGTTGACCAGATCTCCCGCGCCTTCCCATTTCCAGAGGTTTAAATCCCCGGCATGGTAAATCGTCTTTCCCTCCGCACAGACCAAAAATGCAACGCCCTGATCGGTTGAATGCAGCGTTTTCACCTCCATATCGTCGATCGCATAGCTTTTATAAAAATTCACAAACGTGATTTTTTCTTTTACTTTGGAAGAAATACCGTTTCTCTCCAGATAACGGTCCGACAGCTTAATGTCCTTTGAAAAAATATAACGGATATGTTCGTATTTGTCCGCCCATGTAAAAACCGCAAGATCAAAGTGATCCTGATGCGCATGGCTGGCAAACACATAGACCGGCTTCTCCTTCCGAAACTCGGGCAATACCCCCGTAAATTCAAATCCTTTGACTTTTCCGTTTTCAAAATAGTCAAAGACAAGCGTCCTCTCTTCTGTTTCTACTACAAAACAGCTGTGATGTACAAATGTGACAATCATTGCATCCTCCTGATGATTTCATTGGCTCTTCGGTATACCTCGTTTGGATCGGTTCCGATAAAAAACTTCTGGTCTTCGTATAAAATATTGCCGTCTACCATCGTAAGCCGCACGTTCTGCTTACTGCCGGAATATACGATATTTTTCACAAAATGGTTTTCGGGCTGCATGTTCGGCTGTTTCAGGTCAATCATAATCAAATCCGCAAGCTTTCCTTCCTCCAGGGCGTCGCATTCCCACAGCCCCATGGCATGCGCGCCTTCCACCGTCGCCATAGAAAGCACTTCCTCCGCCGGAATGCATAATGCATCCTGCTCCCGTACTTTGGCAAGCCCGCTGACTAAAAACATTTCCCGAAACATATCCAGGCAGTTATTGCTCGCCGGACCGTCCGTCCCGATCGCCACGGGAATTCCTTCTTCCAAAAATCGTTTTACCGGCGCGATCCCGCTTGCCAGTTTCAGATTGGAGGCCGGATTCGTAACGGCAGTCAGCCCTCTGTGTTTAAAAATTTCAAAATCGGCGTCTTCCAGGTAAATACAGTGATACCCTCCGCCGCCGTATGCGTACATTCCCAATTCGTCCGTCAGCTGTGTCGGCGTCTTTCCCCAACGCTGTCTGCACTCGTTTACTTCCCGCGCCGTCTCGGAATTATGCAGCCACACCGGAGACTTCACTTTCTCTGCCAATGCGGCAAGCCCTTCCATCAATTGCAGCGAAGTCGTATATTCCGCATGGAATCCCATCACAAAACCTGTCCGCCCGCTCATTTCCCGAATCGTGTGGTATAACTCTTCTACCTCCGGAAGCGACTGGCAGAAATCGTTCAAACCGCTCGTAAATACCGACCGAAAACCGCAGTCTGCCGTTGCCTTCGCACACGGAAGCGGAGCAAAATACATATCAAAATTAGAAGTGATCCCGCTTGTTAAATATTCCATGATGCCGAGCTTGCAAAGATGGTACATATCTTCCTGTGTCAGCTGCGCTTCTTTGGGAAACACCTGATTGTGCAACCACTCCTGTAAGGGCAGATCATCCGCATACGAACGCAGAAACGTCATTGCGGTGTGCGTATGCGCATTTTTAAATCCGGGCATCAGTACGTTTCCCCCGGCATCGATTTCACGATCCCAGAGGGGCTTGGCAGCGTTTTCTTTCTGCCCGGTACGCAAGAGATCGGATCCGTCCCCGATATAGGCGATCCGGTTGCCCCGTACCCAAAGTTCTCCCTGTATCAGATCAAACCGATGATTGTTTCCCGCAAAGGCAGCGTTCTCTTTTTTACCTTCCGCCTCTTTGGTGTCTGTCGGAAACGACAGTATCCTGGCATTGTAAAACCGAATATTCATTCCGTTTCCTCCGATTTGCCGTTTAAGCAGCGTCCTATCGTTACGATCGATTCATAGACTAATGTTTGAAATTTCGGCGCCGCCGCATCTGCCGTTTTCTGAATTTCATCATGTGTCAGCGGATTCGGTGAAATGCCCGCCGCCGCATTGGAAATGCACGAAATTCCCACAATCTTCATCCCCATATGCCTGGCCGCAACCGCTTCGCATGCCGTGCTCATGCCTACGGCGTCCGCCCCGAGCGTCCGGCACATGGAAACCTCTTCCGGGGTTTCATACTGCGGTCCGCTCATCTGCAGGTACACGCCCTGTTTTAAATCAATTCCGTTGTCATACGCCGTCTTTTTGACGATCCTCTGCAAATCTTCATCATATATATGGCTCATATCCGGAAATCTCGTCCCAAGCGCATTCAGATTAGCCCCGATCAGCGGCGACGGCACGAACGAAGCGATCTGCCCGGTGATCAGCATAAAATCTCCGGCACGCATCCCCTGCTGAATGCCGCCGGATGCATTCGTCAAAAATAAAACCTTTGCTCCCATCTGTTTCATCAGACGGATCGGAAGCACGACATCCTGCATGGAATATCCTTCGTAATAATGCACGCGCCCCTGCATACAAACCACCGGCACGTCCTCAATAAAACCAAAGAGGAACCTTCCTTTATGTCCCGGCACGGTGGACACCGGGAATCCTTCGATTTCATGATAATCCAAGACCGCTTCTACCGAAATCCGATCGCCGAATTCTCCTAACCCGGAACCTAACACCAATGCAATCCGGGGGTTAAAATCGATCTGTTTTCGGATACTTTTATAACAATTCTGCAGCTTTTCGTATACTTCGTTCATACCCTGCCTCCGCTTCTTTTTCCTGTGTTTCCATTATAAGCGTAATACACCGCTGCCGCAACCGTTATTTTCGGCGATGGAACTGTTCCGCCTGCCAAAATATATCCCCGGCTTTTTCCGCAAAAAAACTTTATGGTATCCGGCATTGGGGCAAATTCAACGCACGATCCATATTTCTTTTGTAATAAGTTCACAGATTTTTTCTTTGGCCGTCACGTAATCCGTTTCTTTCACCCGGGCAAAAGAAAGGCTGATCACAGGATACGTCCCCTGCAGCCGGCGGAACTTTTCATCCTTCTAAATAAAAAGCCCTTCAAACAGGTCTTTCCTTCCTGCGTAATCGATTGAGAAAAACTGTTCCACCATGCTCATATTCAAAGTTTTTCCGAAACGCCTGGGACGGGCGATCAGCGTCACGCTGTCCCCGCCGTCCCACCATTCCTTGATAAAAGCCGTTTTGTCTATATAAAAATAGTTCTTCTGTATCAAGTCGCCGAAGTTCTGTATTCCGATCGCTACCGTTCTTACCATACCAGAGTCCTCCCCTTTTAAAACATACATGACTGCCGCTAAAAACAATTGCAAAACGCTTATAATGACGAAAATCCGCTATACTGTGTTGCTTTGGTATAGCGAACTTTCTTTCTAATTACAACGTACGGATTCCGATTGTTTTATTTTCAGCATTCTGATTTTGCTTTCTTCCCAGTATCAATTTATCCTGTACCAGCGCAGACTGGAATCCCGGTAACGCTTTCCGTCCGTTGCATATTCATAAAAATCATAGCCGATGTCAAACGCGGCAAAATAATCATAGCCCGGTTCCAGCTGGTCGAAATTCAGGTTGTCAAACACAAAATCTCCATTCTCATCCACACGCACTTCCCGCAGGATCACCTCACAATCATCATCTTCCATGCGGCTCCTGCTTACGATCATCTGAACCACTGCATCCGGCATATAGGCATGCCCCGTAATCCTATCCATATTTTTATGGATCTGTGTGATGTCGGATGGCTCCGTAAATTGCAGGGTATAATCCACATTCTGTACAAGCGCCATCACTTTCAAATAAGCTTCCCGGTCTGAAAAAAGGTATTTTGGCGTTTTCCTGTTGATCTCCTCCAAACTTAAATGATTAAATATAATGCCAAATCCGGTCAAATGACGGATTTTGCTGAAATCAGGCAGAGAAGCCAGCTTGTTAAAGCTAAGTTCCAGTATGCGCAGTTTTTTTAATTTTGCTATTTCACCGGCAGATACCAGGCAGTTTCTGCCCAGGTTCAGATACCATAATTTTTTCAGTTTTTGTATGCCCTGAATGTTCCGGAGCTGGTTGGACGACGCATTTAATCTTTCTAAATTCACCAGTTTCTCAATTCCCTTCAGGTCCGTCAGCTGGTTTTCTTTTATATACAGTTGTCTTAACTTTTTCAGCTTCTTTAGCTGTTTGATGCTTGTCAGCCGGTTCCCCCTTGCATCCAGACAGGTGATTCTTGTCAGGTTTTCAATCCCGTTTAAGCTGTTCAGCTTATTATAGCTTAAAAATAATTTTTTTACTTTTTTCAGGTTTTTCAAAGGCTTTACAGAGGTAATTTCATTTTCACTAAGATCCAGGTATCCCATGTTTTTTAATCCCCTGATTTCCTTTATGCTTGTCAGCCGGTTATAGCTGGCGTCTAAAGTTTCTAATTTCTTTAATTTCTCAATTCCTTTTAGTGTTTCAATCTGATTGCTTTCGCAGTACAATTGCTTGAGATTTTTTAATTTTTTTAACGGCTTTAAATTCTTTATGGAATTGGATCCTGCATACAATATCTCTAATCTTTTAAGATCTTGTATCCCTTTGAGGCTTTTTAAGTTATTTCCATCTATATTTAATACTTTTAACTTCTTTAAGTATTTTATTCCTTTCAGGCTCTTTACTTCACGGAATGCCGCTGTGAGTATCTGGATTGTTTCCGCCTCCTGCTTTGTAAATGTTTGATTTGGCTTCTTTCCTAACTCTTCTAAAATCGACTGGTACAATTCCTGATCCGGAATACCGCTATTGTTGTTTTCAATCACATCAGACGCCGGTACTGCAGTCGGAATCAGAAAAAAACATATCCATGCCGTTAAAAATATCATTATTTTTTTGCCCATACAAATTCCTCCTATATCAAATATGATACAAACATCTTATTCAGAAGCAGCTTTGTCGATATTTAATTTGTCAAGAATTGCATCATAACATTCGTTTTGGTTTATATATTGTTTTAACCGGATCATTTTAAACGTTGCATTTCCACTCTTAAATTTTTTCTTTATTCCTGAAATAATCTGATCCCCATCAGAAAAAACATCATACTTCAATTCTTCCAACAAATATCTCGTCACATAAACCGCTACTGCGTAACGATCCGGAACATGCCCAATTTTATCTGCATTGCCTACTTTTCCATTTCCGTCATGTTTAATCCTGTTTCCATCTAAATATGTAGTAGAATGGGCAAATGCATCTGTAATACTGTGTATGGCGCAACCATATAGAAAATATTTCCGGTTTGCCTTTGTATTGCTGCTTAAAATCGTTGCATATTTTTTCTTTAAACTGTTAAGATTTTTTTTCAATTCATGATAGGTATACGAATCCATGCCAGGAAAATAGCTGCATTTCATATATGGCTTTATCTCTCCACCCTCCGTGGCAACTTCAGTGACCATTTCCAATACGGCCGCATAATTAACATCCCAGATCCTGCTGACTTCTTTTCCGCCTTTTTTTATTTTATAATCAGTAACGGTAGATTCCTTTGTCTCCCACCTCCCATGCCACCAGGGATATCTGTTTCCGCCCTGCCAGTCTGACTTATCCGGATACACCGCCCCCTGTTTAATCACATTGATCGCCGCCGTGCTGAATCCTTTTCCTTTGCTTCCCGTATCTACGGCCGCTTGATGGTTGCTTCCTCCCCAGCGCCCTTCCACGTACGCTTCGTCTGTATTTACCTCTTCAAAGCTCTCCGGGGTTTCCGTATTCTTAAGGATCCCCGTTTCCGGTGTCTCCCCTTCTTCATCAAACCGTTCTGCAAAACCATCGTATGCCTCAAGCGCATACCCCACATCCAAAAGCCCGCATGCATCCGTCCCTTCCATTTCTTTTGCACTCTCCTCAATCAGCCGCCGGATAAATATACTTGGCTTCGTTAAATCCTTCTCCCACAGCAGCGACGCCGCCCCCGTGACATGCGGCACGGCAATGCTGGTCCCGTGCGTGACCTGGTTCCCGTCAAAAAATGCCGCAACCCGGACTTTTTCTCCCGGGGCCGCCACATCCAGTTCTTCCCCGGTATTGCTGAATTCACTGACCTCAGCCTCCGGGCCTGCCGCCGCCACTGCCATGACTTCCGGAAACGCCGCCGGGTATTCCACCGCGCCGCCCCCGTTTCCGGCTGCTCCCAGCATCAATTGATCCTGTACCACCGCAGGCTGGGATCATAGTAATAATCGGTATCTGTCGTAACCTTATAAAAATCACAACCGATATCAAACGCAGCAAAATAATCATAACCCGGTTCCAGCTGGTCGAAATTCAGGTTGTCAAACACAAAATTTCCGTTCTCATCCACACGCACTTCCCGCAGGATCACCTCACAATCACCATCATCATCCCTGCGGGTCCTGCTTATAATCATCCGGACTACTGCATTTGGCATATAGGCGTGCCCCGCGATCCTTTTCATATTCTTATGGATCTGTGTAATGTCGGAAGGCTCTGTAAATTGTAGGGTATAATCCACATTCTGTACAAGCGACATCACTTTCAAATATTCTTCCCGGTCTGAAAAAAGGTATTTTGGCGTTTTCCTGCTGATCTCCTCCAGGCTTAAACGATTAAACCTAATGCCAAACTCGTTCAAATGACGGATTTTGCTGAAATCGGGCAGAGAAGCCAGCTTATTAAAGCTAAGTTCCAGTATGCGCAGTTTTTTTAATTTTGCTATTTCACCGGCAGATACCAGGCAGTTTCTGCCCAGGTTCAGATACCATAATTTTTTCAGTTTTTGTATGCCCTGAATGTTCCGGAGCTGGTTGGACGACGCATTTAATCTTTCTAAATTCACCAGTTTCTCAATTCCCTTCAGGTCCGTCAGCTGGTTTTCTTTTATATACAGTTGTCTTAACTTTTTCAGCTTCTTTAGCTGTTTGATGCTTGTCAGCCGGTTCCCCCTTGCATCCAGACAGGTGATTCTTGTCAGGTTTTCAATCCCGTTTAAGCTGTTCAGCTTATTATAGCTTAAAAATAATTTTTTTACTTTTTTCAGGTTTTTCAAAGGCTTTACAGAGGTAATTTCATTTTCACTAAGATCCAGGTATCCCATGTTTTTTAATCCCCTGATTTCCTTTATGCTTGTCAGCCGGTTATAGCTGGCGTCTAAAGTTTCTAATTTCTTTAATTTCTCAATTCCTTTTAGTGTTTCAATCTGATTGCTTTCGCAGTACAATTGCTTGAGATTTTTTAATTTTTTTAACGGCTTTAAATTCTTTATGGAATTGGATCCTGCATACAATATCTCTAATCTTTTAAGATCTTGTATCCCTTTGAGGCTTTTTAAGTTATTTCCATCTATATTTAATACTTTTAACTTCTTTAAGTATTTTATTCCTTTCAGGCTCTTTACTTCACGGAATGCCGCTGTGAGTATCTGGATTGTTTCCGCCTCCTGCTTTGTAAATGTTTGATTTGGCTTCTTTCCTAACTCTTCTAAAATCGACTGGTACAATTCCTGATCCGGAATACCGCTATTGTTGTTTTCAATCACATCAGACGCCGGTACTGCAGTCGGAATCAGAAAAAAACATATCCATGCCGTTAAAAATATCATTATTTTTTTGCCCATACAAATTCCTCCTATATCAAATATGATACAAACATCTTATTCAGAAGCAGCTTTGTCGATATTTAATTTGTCAAGAATTGCATCATAACATTCGTTTTGGTTTATATATTGTTTTAACCGGATCATTTTAAACGTTGCATTTCCACTCTTAAATTTTTTCTTTATTCCTGAAATAATCTGATCCCCATCAGAAAAAACATCATACTTCAATTCTTCCAACAAATATCTCGTCACATAAACCGCTACTGCGTAACGATCCGGAACATGCCCAATTTTATCTGCATTGCCTACTTTTCCATTTCCGTCATGTTTAATCCTGTTTCCATCTAAATATGTAGTAGAATGGGCAAATGCATCTGTAATACTGTGTATGGCGCAACCATATAGAAAATATTTCCGGTTTGCCTTTGTATTGCTGCTTAAAATCGTTGCATATTTTTTCTTTAAACTGTTAAGATTTTTTTTCAATTCATGATAGGTATACGAATCCATGCCAGGAAAATAGCTGCATTTCATATATGGCTTTATCTCTCCACCCTCCGTGGCAACTTCAGTGACCATTTCCAATACGGCCGCATAATTAACATCCCAGATCCTGCTGACTTCTTTTCCGCCTTTTTTTATTTTATAATCAGTAACGGTAGATTCCTTTGTCTCCCACCTCCCATGCCACCAGGGATATCTGTTTCCGCCCTGCCAGTCTGACTTATCCGGATACACCGCCCCCTGTTTAATCACATTGATCGCCGCCGTGCTGAATCCTTTTCCTTTGCTTCCCGTATCTACGGCCGCTTGATGGTTGCTTCCTCCCCAGCGCCCTTCCACGTACGCTTCGTCTGTATTTACCTCTTCAAAGCTCTCCGGGGTTTCCGTATTCTTAAGGATCCCCGTTTCCGGTGTCTCCCCTTCTTCATCAAACCGTTCTGCAAAACCATCGTATGCCTCAAGCGCATACCCCACATCCAAAAGCCCGCATGCATCCGTCCCTTCCATTTCTTTTGCACTCTCCTCAATCAGCCGCCGGATAAATATACTTGGCTTCGTTAAATCCTTCTCCCACAGCAGCGACGCCGCCCCCGTGACATGCGGCACGGCAATGCTGGTCCCGTGCGTGACCTGGTTCCCGTCAAAAAATGCCGCAACCCGGACTTTTTCTCCCGGGGCCGCCACATCCAGTTCTTCCCCGGTATTGCTGAATTCACTGACCTCAGCCTCCGGGCCTGCCGCCGCCACTGCCATGACTTCCGGAAACGCCGCCGGGTATTCCACCGCGCCGCCCCCGTTTCCGGCTGCTCCCACCATCAAAATTCCTGCCGCGTCCGCGTCCTTCACCGCCTGCTCTAAGGCCTTGGAATACACCGGCGTTCCAAAACTCATGTTGATGATGTCCATTTCCGCTTCGATGCACCAGTAAATTCCCTTAATGATCCGGCTGAGCGGAGCCTTGTTTTCCCCGTCCAGCACTTTCACCGAATACACTTCTGCATGCGGGTTCACGCCATGGATGCCCGTTTCCCCGTTCCCGGATATAATGCCGGCGATCCCCGTCCCATGCCCGGTAAGGTCCTGGAAAATCGGTGAGAGTTCTTCTTCCCCTTCGACCAGGTTTACATATCCTTCCAGGTTGATCCCCGTTACATAATCCACGCCGGAATCCAGCACGGCAACTTTCGCCCGCACTTTGCCTTCCCCTTCTTCCGCCAGCCCTTCGGCGTTGACTGCCTTCAAGTTCCATTCAGGCTCATTCCCGTCTTCTGTCTCATCCGTCCCGTCTTCTTCCCCGTCCCGGTCCAGCGCTTCCTGCTTCTTCTGCTTTACCGCAAGCTTCCTCTGCCGCGCCTCTTCTTCCGTAATCACGGTCTCTTCTTCCCCGTCTCTTTCTTCTGTAAGCACTTCCCCGCCGGTTTCTTCCGTGCTCCCGGAAAGGATAATGTCTTCTTCCACCAGAACGCCGTCTTCCCCCAACGCTTCTGCTTCCGCTTCCGTCAGCACAGCGGCAATGACCTGGTTCTCCTTAAGCACCGGATCCTCCGCCATTGCACCTTCTCCGATTTCCTCCGAAACCGCGGCATAAGCCTCCTTGTCCTCCGCCACGATCACATACTGCCTTTCCTCCGGTTCTGCTGTAACAGAGTCTGCCAAAACAGATGCCGGCGACGCAGCAACAAGCGCCGCTGTCATTAAAACCGCTGTCATTCTTCTTTTCATCATATGCACAATACCCTCCTTTGCATAAGTTGTGTGAATTGAATATATTTAGTACATTTTCATCTTATCACATAAAATTCATTACGTAAACGCCTTTTAAAAATCAATCAAAAAATTAAAAAATCTTAAAAATAAATCACAAAAACCAAACACAAATCTTCTATCCTGCACATTCTCATATCTAAAACACAAAAAACTCCTTCATCCAATCACATTCCCCCATCAAAAACAATCAAACAACTTACACCAACATATTAGACACAAAAAAACCGAGGATTTCTCCCCGGCATTCTCACCCAATCATTTCACAAAATGAACCGTCGTTCCAACATACAGCC
>OFFV01001612.1_pt1 | contig 12723 bp, 19 predicted proteins | sample 1521461 | NCBI WGS metagenome assembly OFFV01 (sample SAMEA3504120, study PRJEB24116) | mouse gut metagenome | biome: mouse gut; feature: mouse-associated habitat; material: faeces | place: Denmark | collected 2011 | reverse complement strand
CTGATGTGGACCATGCGGTACATCAGATCATCGGACACGCCCAGCAGGGCGGCGGGCCCCTTGATGTCCAGGGTCAGGGGCGCTTGCGTTGTGGCGTTCATGCTCTAAACCTCCTTTAGTGATTGGCGGGGTGTTATCAGCACCCCTCAAGGTATTGGTCAACAAACTTGTGGGCCCGCTCTCTGCCCATGCTCTGGGCCCATGCAATGCGTGCCTCCCGGCGGTCATCCTGCCTATCCGCCTCCTCCGCCCCAAAATCCCGGTTGAGGGTTTCCGGGTGGAAATACATACGGACAGAGCCGCCGCCCATGCGGTCCGCAATGATGAGCTGGATGCGCCCATTGCAGGTGTACCAGTCATTGGAGCAGGTAATGTCGAGCGCTCCCGTCTGCGCCGTGTAGATGACGGTCCCAGAGGCTTGCTCCCCGCCCTCAATGACCTTGGGAGAAACAGGGAACACAGAGCGGATGAGCCCCACGGCGGTCTTGCGGGATAATTTGACCTTTTTGCTTTTCATCATCGGTCAGACCTCCTCCGCCAAAAGTTCTGCCGGGTCAACGCCCAGCGCCTTGGCAATCTTACCCAGGGTGGCAGGTCGGACACTTTTGCCCACAATGGCGTTTTGCACAGTGGGCCGGGGAAGCCCGGCGGCCAAGGGCAGGTCTGCACTACTCATGCAGCTCCGGGCCATTGCCAACTCCAGTTTTTTGCGGTCTGCTTTCATTGTCTCACCTCCATTAAAAACAACCGATTTGGTTGTACAATGAAAGTATAGTGCCAAATTGGTTGTTTGTCAATAGGGATATAAAAATTTTTACCAAAGTGGTTGTTTTATTTTTTTTACTGTGTTATACTAACCCCGGAGGTGATAGAGTGACTATTGGTGAACGTATAAAAGCCGCCCGTGAAAAAGCAGGATTAACACAAGTTCAACTGGGAGAAAAAGTAGGCGTTTCCGGCGTGGCAATTATGCGGTATGAAAATGGAACCCGTGAGCCACGATATGATCGGCTCAAACGCATATCCGATGCCCTGGGCATATCCATCTATGAGCTGTTTGACGGCTCCACAGTGGATGCGGACGGGACCATCAACATATGGCCAGCCCCGCAAAACGCCAGCGGCAGCCCTCCAAAACTCGTAGAGGAGGAGGGCCCCATATCCACACCAGAGGTCGTGGAACATGGGGCCACCACAGAGGAGTTGGAGGCGTTGATAGCAAAGCTTCAGGACGGCAAGCCCCTGCTACTCAGCCCGGATAAGCTGGCAAAACTGAAAAACACGCCAAAAGAGCAGATTGCCGCAGCCTTAGACCGGCAGGAGGCGCAGGAACGGGGAAACCGTGATACCGTAATAGTAGCATTAAGAACGCAGATGGAAAAAATACGCCAGCGTTACGGCCCCACAGCTTTCCCGGAGTTTGATGCGCTGGAGCGTTTGCTCCGTAAATTCCAAAGCGATGCAATAACCCAAGGAGAGCAAGAGCAGATAAAAACGCTGTTGGAAGCTGTTCAAAACAGGCTGAAACAATACGGTGAAATGGCACCATCTCCCCAAAGCACTCTCAGCCGCCAGGATGAGGAATTGAGAGAGAGGTGGAACAATCTCAGTCTTTCAGAGATATTCGTTATTCCAGGTAATCACGATATTGTGCCCGCTCCTTTAGATGATCTCCACGGGGCCGCTAAACTGTTAAAAGCTCCAGTTTTCAAAATGGATGCCATAGCGCCACCTGGCCGAGAGGCACGCTTTAATAAGAAGCTGGTTTCTACCCGGACAAGGGATGACAAGCAAGCCATTGTGCAAGGGCTTGTTGAGACGATCACAGCACTTGAGAGGGGTGAGGGCATTGTTGTCGACGTGGGTAGCTCCATGGCCGATCTGACAGCTACCCCACAGCACCGCATAACCGCCGCCCTGGACAAGCTCAATGAGGAGGGCCAGGAGAAAGCAGCGGAGCGGGTGGAGGAGCTGACAGAGATACCCCGCTATCAGGCCCAGGAGCCGCCCACAGCACCCGCACAGGACACACCAGCGCCGCAGGAGGGTACAGATACCACCCCGCCCTCAGAGGCCTCACAGGAGCCGCCAGAGGCCGTTATCATGATTTGCCCCATATGCGGTCAACATTTGAGAGGGGACCCGTCAACCGGCGAGGCATACTGTAACCGCTGCAAGCGCTCTTTCCCTCTCCCCCGGATATTGAAATAGCCCCAGGCCAGTGACCCAGGGCAAAGGAGGAAAACATGGAATTACTAATCAGATTGACGTGGGACCCGGAGGCCCAGGTGTGGACCGCTGAGAGTGACGATGTTCCCGGCCTGGTGCTGGAATCCGGCTCTTTTGATGCCCTCATTGAGCGGGTGCGTTTTGCGGTCCCTGAGCTGCTGGAGCTTAATGGCACGGCCCCGGCCCCCGTCCAGCTCCGCATGGTGTCGGAGCGCTGTGAGAGGATTGCAATGTAATGGCCGAATATGAGAAAGAGGTCCGGGCGGAGCTGTCCAAACACGGCTGCACTTTTGTCCGTCACGGCAAAGGGGACCATGATATTTGGTACAGCCCTATCACCGGGCGGCACTTTACCGTGGATGGGAAAATCAAATCCCGTCACACAGCCAACGCCATTATGAAGCAAAGCGGCCTTGCCCGCCGCTTTCGCTGAAACAAAAAGAACCGCCCAGGGGCTGCAACCCCTGAGCGGCGAGATGCACAAAAATACCAGGTCAGCTAAACAAGGCACCCTTGCGCCCTCTTAGTCTACCACAGGAGGGCCGGGTGTGTCAATCGAAAAAGGAGGCACATCATGGCGAAAAGAGCCGCAAAAGGAGCGGGGAGCATCCATAAGCGGACGCACACCCGCAATGGGAAAGAGTATACATACTGGGAGGCCCGTATCACCACAGGCCGGGACCCGCTCACCGGCAAACAGGTCCAGCGGACTTTTTCCGGCAAGACACAAAGGGAAGTGCTGGAGAAGATGCAAGCCGTGGCCGTGGAAGTCAGCCGGGGCACATACACCCCGCCCTCCAAGATGACGGTGGGGGAATGGTTGGACATTTGGCAGCGGGACTATCTGGGCGGGGTAAAGCCGTCCACCCGCTCCTCCTATGAGGGCAACATCCGCTTGCACATCAAGCCCGCCTTGGGAGCCGTCCGCCTGGACCGCCTCCACCCCCACAACATCCAGGCCTTTATAAACTCCCTGGAGCTGTCCCCGCAGACGGTCCAGCACGTTTACATGGTCTTGCGCGCGGCGCTGGAGCGGGCCGTCTACCTGGACTACATACCCAAAAATCCCGCCGCCCGGTGCATACTGCCCAAAAATGAGCGGCAGGAGGTAAAGCCCCTGGACGATGGGCAAGCCGCCGCCCTGCTGGACGCCGCAAAGGGGACTGATCTGGAGCACCTTGTCACCGTGGCGCTGTTCACGGGTATGCGGCAGTCGGAGCTGCTGGGCCTCACCTGGGACAGCGTGGACATGGAGCGGGGCACGATAACGATTGACAAACAGCTTGCCCGGTTTGAGCACCGGGAGGGTGGGCTGTTCCTCTCCCCCAAAAGCGGACGGCCCCGGACGCTCACCCCGGCCCCGGCTGTTATTCGGGAGCTCAAGGCCCAGCGCCGCCGCCAGCTTGAGATGCAGCTCCGGGCGGGGCCGGAATGGGACAACGCCCACGGCCTTGTGTTCACCAGCGCCACGGGCGGGCCGCTGGGCCAGCAAGCGGTGGATTACCACTTTAGACGGCTTGTAAAGGCCGCAGGCCTGGAGGGGGTCCGCTTTCACGATTTGCGCCATACATACGCCGTGAACGCCATCCGGGCGGGGGATGATATAAAGGCCATTCAGGGCAATCTGGGCCACGCAAGCGCCGCTTTTACGCTGGACCGTTACGCCCATTTCACGGAAAGCATGAAACAGGCCAGCGCCGCCCGTATGGAGGGCTTTATCAAGGAAGTGCTGGAGCGGTAAGAAAGCGGAAATAAGCGGAAAACAGGCCGGGAGCGGGAAAAGGAAAACCGCCCCGGCCCTTGTGCCGCAACGGTTTAACGCCGTTTTTATCCGCTGTTGTTTCATATTCAGATATTCCGCCAGGGGCTCCGTGCCTCTGGCCGGGGTCCGGAGCCGGGCCCACAGCTCAGAAATGAGCATGGTCTGGGGCGTCCAGTTCATGGCCCGCCGGTTGTTTCCGGCGGAGATTGTTATTTTGCGGTCATATTGCATGGAGGGTTACTCCTTTTCGTGGTCTTACAACTTATGGCGGTATAGCTTTAGCTTTCGGCGGCCTATATCGTATTCAAACTTTACGCCATGCTGGAGCCCCAAAAGAAACGGCCTATTTTTCCAATTCCCTCTTGAGGCTACGCTGACTATTCCCCAGCATCCGAAGTCCTCACACCATACGGGCTCCCCGTCCATTTTCCGCAGCTCTGCCAGGGTCAGGGGCTCATTGGGCACGGGGGCAAGCACCGCCCGGTCATCCCAGTATTCGGTGGCCCCCACCTTGCGGGGCCGGGTGCCATAGGCCTCAATCCAGTCCGGCAGGCTCTCATTGATGGCGTCAAAGGTCAGGCCCCAGCCTTTGCAGGCGTCCACGGCGGCCTGGAGCAGCGTGCCCTCCCGGCATGTCCAGAGAATGAGCCCGGCCCCGGCGGTCTGCCGTTCCTTGGCCTTGGCAATCACGGCCCAGTTGGGAGCTCCGATGCCGGGGTATGCGTTCACACACAGGCAGCCGTCAAAGTCAATGGCAATGGCGTCCCTCACCGAAAGCACCTCCCCGTCCTTTTGTCCCGGAGCTCAATGCGGGCCAGCAGCTCAAAGCCGCTTTCCGCTATGATGTACTTGAGGACTTTGATGAGGAAATTGACCTTTCCGTCCAGCTCCGCCTCCTCACGGATGATGGGCTTTAATGCGTGGTAGGCCGTGGGGTCCGGGTAGCCGCTGGCGTTGAGAAAAGGGTTTTTGTTGTCAGGCATCATGGGCCTCCTTTACGGCTCTCTGGGCCCACTTCACGCCGGGGTCCTTGTCGGTGAGGACCCGCCCGCTGGCGCACTTGACGCACTTGATGCGCCAGTGTCCGGCGTGGCGCTCAAAGTGGCCATAGCCGGGCGGGGTCCAGGCTCCGCAGCAGTAGCAGCGGCCAGGGTATTTGTTTCTTGCCATTTGGGTCACCTCTTTGCGATTTCTTCAAAAACAATGGTTTTGGGCAGGATGCCCTTGCACACATAAACGCTGCTGAATGGAGGATTTAAGGAGGGGGCGGGGTCCTCATAGCTCTTGAAATAGGCCACCCGGCGGTTGAAATACATAATTTCAAAGTCGTGCGCTCTGAACATTTCAAACCGCCGTTGGCTTTCAAAGAGCCCCACCACCCCCACCAGCATAGCAAAGGGCTTGCCCAGGTCAAAAAGCCGCTCCAGCACCTCTCCCTTGAGGGAATAGGGCGGGTTGCTGATTATGTAGTCACAGGCCGGGGGCTCCGTGGAAAAGAAGTCCTTGCCGGTGGAGAGGTGCGTGGCGGTCACCTGGTAACCAAACAAGCGGAAAATCCGCACGAAAAGGCTTTCCTCCGTGTCAAACGGGCACCATATAGAGATGGGCCGGTCTGAGTAAGGGGGGGGGAGATGCCGGAGCAGAGGGGTGATTGCATAGGCCGGGGTGTAAAACTCATCATTTTTGCTGTTGGCCACCTCCGCCACCTTAAAGCCGCTCACCGGCCCCTCCGGCAACGCCCGGCGTCCTCATTGGGCACCCAGTCCTCCACCACGATGACCGGCTCACCGGGGCCCTTGTCACAGATAAAGTCACCCTCCCCGATATAGACACAGTGGTCACACATCCCAGGGTCACACATCCAGGGCTTGTCCCGGTGCTGGTATTTCTTGCGCTTTTTCATGTTCGGCCTCCTCTTTCATAAAGCGTTCTCCCAGCTCGAACACACCACGGGGCTGGCCTTTATAAAAGCCTTTCATGGGACGTTCTAACTGGCGTTGTAGGTCTTTGAGCTTTTCCCAGTACAAAGGGAGATATTTGCGGATGTTTCGCAGTTCTTTGAGGTTTTTATTACAACAGCACCAACAGGAAACACGGTCCAGGATGTCATATAGACGGACAACACCAGCACCGCCATCTTCCTCCCAAAAGTAGCCCGCCGCATAGCACAGCTCCAGACAGGCGGCCTCTGTCAGCTTGTAGCTGGCAAGAGGGAAGATTTTATAGGGCTTTCGTTCTTTTTTGAGCCGGTCATGTTCGTCTGCCGCTATGCCAACATACACCTTTGCGCCAATGCTTTCTGCATATCGGTCAAGGGCTTTGAGCTTGCAGGTAGTCCCCCACCGGCAAAGGCCGCCACACCAGCCATACCCACGGCGCTCACGTCCTTTAACGGGGCGCTCCAGCATGTCATAAAGAAAAGGCCTGTCTGGGTGTAATTCTATGTAGCGGATGCCGTTTTTGCGGAGAAGTGGGAGAACGGCATCACGCACATTGTAGAGGGCTTGAAATTCCATCCCGGTGTCGTAAAAGACCACCTCATCCAGTGGCAGGCCGTGCTCAATAATGGTGAGTATCATGGCCAGGCTGTCCTTGCCGAAAGAGCACGATGCAATATATTTCATGGGTGCCTCCCCCGGCCCCACCACCGCTGTTGGCGGGGGGGGCTTGTCATTTCATGGGTTTATGTGGTGCAGGGTGTGATTTTTCCGGCGGAAAAATCAGTCAGCCTTAAAGCCATGCTTGGCCAAGTAGCGCTCCGCCTGGGCGTACTGGGTAAAGGTCCGGCTCTTGCGCCGCTGGCGGTCACGGCCCAGGACAACGGTGGAGCCGATGCCCTGGATGACCCACTGGTCTTTGCCGTTCTTGCGGATGGGGTTGAAATAGACCGCCTCACCCTTGTCATTCATCATGCGCATGGTCCAGTCCTCCTTGGTGGTAAGTAAAAGAGCTTTTCTGTCACTTGAAATTGATTGCTTTTGTTGCGGTCCAGTGTGCGGGTAAATGGGCGCTCCCACACGCAGGCGATGCCGGGCGGAGCCTCTTGCTCACTGACAAAAACAGTGTGGCCGGTATCGGCCAAGAGCTGCATGGCCACCCAAAACTCAGCGGTGTCAAAGGCATCTCCGCCATAGCCGGTGGTGTTGTTATAGGGCGGGTCAGCGTAAATCACGGAGCCGGGCGGTATGCCCAGACGGCGGTAGTCACCACAGACAAACTCCGCATCTTGCAGGGCGGCCATATCTTTGAGTAGGGACCGCTTGCTTTGCAGGGCGTAGTTGGTGCCGGTGGCGTTTCTGGCATAGCCTCCAAACCACTTGCCGCCAAAGCTGCACCCAAAGCCAACAAAACCGGCCAGCACGGGGTCCCATTCCTTGTGGGCCTTGATGAGCTGGTATTGGTCCGGGGTGATGAGCTCCGGCAGCTCGTAGCCATTTTGGACGCCCCGCAGCATGGCGATGAGATAGGCGTGCTTGTCATTCAAGATTTTGCGGGAGTAGCCTTGCACCTTGCTTTCCACAGCACAGGAGCCGCAAAACAGGCTAACAAAGCAGCCCCCCCCCGCCGTGGAGATAATTCGTGCTATTGGTGAGGCAATCCTGGACTTTCCGCCTTGGTATCTCATTGATGATGTCAGCGATTGGCCGGGCAATTCGGCTTTTTCCGCCCAAATATTGCACGGGCAATCAATCCTTTCTGAAATAGTGCCCCACCCAGCCGTCCGCATTGAGGGGCAGGTCAGGGGCCCAGGTGATGGGCTTGCGCATGATGTCCACCACCGTCTGGAGCATGGTGTCCTCATCGGCAAAGGGGGCCACGTCAATGACCACCTCATCATGAACGTGGAACACCACCGGCAGCCCGGCGGCCTCCAGGCGCTCAATGGCATCCGCCAGAGCGTCACGGGCTATGGCCTGGACGCAGTTCTCCACCAGCTTGCCGCCGTAGGTTTCAATGCGTTTCCAGCGCTTTGTCTTTTGGTCCATGCCCATGTAGGAGATGGAGGGCTTGCCCCATTCGTTCTCACCGATGCCGGGGGTGTTATAGTAGAGCTTGCGGCCAGAGGGCAGGGTGATGGTCAGGCAATCCGTCCCCTGGCTGTAGTCGTATTCGTGGGACAGGATGAGGCTGTTGAGGCCCACGGAGCCGCCCTGGGTGATGACCTGCACGGCGGCATTGTCCATGGAATACCACAGGTCACGGATGCGTTTGTTGGCCTCACGCCAGCGGCCCACGATGTCTGGCAGGTCCTCCTCTGGGATGCCCATGTCAAGGGCTCCCATATTGATGAGCGCCCCAGTGCTGCCCTGATAGCCCAGGGCCAGCTCTGCCACCTTGCCCTTTTGCCGCAGGGAATACTCTGGATTTCCCTTTTTGATGCGTTCAAGGGGCACACCAAACATCTGGGAGGCGCTGGCCTCATAAATTTTGCCGTGGGTGCGAAACACCTCAAGCCGCCATTGCTCACCGGCCAGCCAGGAGATGACACGGGCCTCAATGGCCGAAAAGTCAGCGTCTATGAGGACGTGCCCCTCCGGGGCAATGAAAGCGGTGCGGATGAGCTGGCTGAGGGTGTCAGGCACGGAGCCATAGACCGCCTTGAGGGCGTTGAGGTTGCGCTGGCGTACAAGGTCACGGGCAAGGGACAGGGGCTCCGTATAAGTGCGGGGCAGGTTTTGGACCTGCACCAGCCGCCCAGCCCAGCGCCCCGTGCGGTTGGCCCCGTAGAATTGGAGCAGCCCACGGACACGTCCGTCCGGGCACACAGCGGCCTCTATGGCGTCATATTTCTTGGTGGAGGTCTTGCCCAGCTCCTGGCGGATTTCAAGCATACGCTGGACCTGGGGGCTGTTGCCGTCCTGTTTGAGCAGCCGGGTCACGGTGTCCTTGCGCAAGTCCCCCAGCTCCTCCCCAGTTTCCTCCTGGAGCCATTTGGTGAGCTGGGCCACGCTGTTGGGGTTGTTCAATCTGGACAGGGCCGTGGCCTCTGCCATCAGATTGTTGCGCACGGTAGCGCCCAAGTGGAGCGCCCCGGTCACCATCTCCATGTCCACAGCCACGCCACGGGCATTGATGATGAGGTCCGTTTCCCACTGCTTTTGCACCCAGTCAGGGACGGTGTAGGATGCAAGCCGCCGGTCAATCTCCATCTCCGTGACCACATCCTGGCGGTTGTACTCCTTGAAAAGCTCCCACTTGGCGGGGTCATGCTGGGGCAGGTTGCGGGTCCGTCCGCCGTTGGCCTTAGAGGGGGCGCAGGGCGTGCAGAAATAGCGGATGAGGGCCTTGCCGGTGTTCAGCTTGCGCTTGTCCTCCGGGAGCCCCAGGGCCCGCCCAGTGGCGTCCAGGCCCGCCGTATAGCCGCAATAAAGGCCTTTGAACATGGTGCACCGCCACTGGTCCGGCGGCAGCCATCCCAGGAATTTGGACAGACAGCCCCACTCAAAGGGGGCGTTGTATGCGTGCTTGATAAACTCCGGGCTGGTGATGGCCTGGACCAGCCACGGGGGCAGGTACGCCCCCGTGGTCAGGTCTATTACCTCAACAGGTGCACCATCCAGGCTGTATGCGAAAAGCAGGATTTCAAAGTCCGGGCTGGAGATGTACTTTTGAGCCCCGGCCTTGGCAATCGGGACGCTGGAAAAGGTTTCAAGGTCAATGCTCAGATGGTGCATAGCGCCGTCCTTTCTTAATTACGGAAAGCCTCATCCTTGGTGTAGAGCTGCATGATGTTCTCCGTGTTGATGCCACGGGTTTCCAGCTCCTCCAGCATGGCCTTAAAAAGCGGCGTGCCGGTCACATAGGTGGTGAGCTCATCGGCGGAGAGGCTGGTCACGTTGCGGAGGGACAGCTTGCGGGTGTCCCCCTCGCCGGTGGGCGTCCACACCGTGGGGTCAGCGAAAGTGGCCCGCTCAATGTCATCCACAAGCATGGCCTGGACCCGTGCGGGCTTTTGCACCAGCATCTTGACCGTGTTGAGGAGGTGGGCCGTTTCCATCTCCTTAACCTCAATGGCCACGCCATAGGCCATGACCCAGATTTTTCCGTCAAACCTCGTTTTCATTGTGCGGTCCTCCTATTACATGGGCTGGCCGGTGATGGGGTTGACACCGCTGGTGGTGTTCCAGGGCGGCGTGGCGGCGGCAGGGCCGGGAGCGGGGGGCTGATAGGCCGGAGCGGCAGGGGCCGCCGGATTGACACCGTAGGCGGGAGCCGCCGGAGCCGTGGGGTTGACGCCGTAGGCGGGAGCGGCAGCAGGGGCGGCACCTACCCCGGCGAAGTCCACAGAGGCGGAGGCGCTACCCGCCAGGGCCTCACCGTCACGGGTTTTCATGACATTGCCCAGGCCGCAGCCGATGCCCTTATTGCCGCTGTTGGAGTAGCCGAAAAAGCGGATGGTGACACGGGCATACATCCCGCTGTAAATGTCAGAGGGGGCCAGCTCACAGTTGATGTTGTCGATGCCCACCACCTGGGGCTTGTTCTTGGTGGAGGCGGTCATGACCCAGTGGCCCTTGCACTCATCGCCAAAGGGCACCCCGGAGGGCCGCACGCCGTCCCCGTCATAGATGGGCACCCGGAGCTGGGGCGGGCGGGCCCCGTTCCACACCTTGGACAGCGCCTCATTGGCAGCGGCTTGGATGGCGGCGTCAATGTCCGCCTTGGTGGCCACGTCCGTCTTGGGGATGAGCAGGGTGACGCTGTACTTGGGCTCCCCGCCCTGCTGGGCGGCCCTGGGGGTGGTCAGGTTGCAGTAGGACAGGCGGCACTCGCCGGTCAGCACTTTCATGGGGTCGTTCTGATACATAGTCATTTACTCCTTTACATGATTTTCATTTTGAGTTTCGTATCATTCCAAAGAGCCTGGATTTTCACCCAGCGCTCATATTGGCGTTTGGCCTTTTTAACGGCCCTGGTGAGCTCATCATTGTGGGCCCGGATGGCGGCGTCCCGCTCGATGTCTTTCCGGGTCCGCCGCACGGTGGCACGCTTTTCAATCAGCCGCCACTCCTGCTGATAGCGCACAGAGGCGGCGGTCCAGGCCTGCTTGCTCTCCGGCACGATGTCCTCAAGGAAAAGCTCTGTGTCCCGGATGGCCTGCTCATTCTCCCGGTCATCCCAGAGCATAATGGTGAAAATCTTGTGGACGTTCTTGACGGGCAGGTCCAGGAGGCTGGGCAGGTAGATGGTGGCGTGAAAGCTGTCTTGGGAAAAGCTCACGGTGTCACGCATCGGAGGACACCCCGGAAAAGTCAGCGGCGGCGGGGTTGTACGCCTCCCGCTTGTCAGAGGCCTCCGCCAGTTTGGGCTTGCCGGGGGGCTTGATGACGTAGCCGCCCACCGCCTCCTCAAAGGGCTTTTTGCCCATCAATTTCTCAAGCTGGGCCAGGGTCAAGGGCTTGCGCTCATAGATGACAGCCTCATCATAGCCCGCCTCCATGATGGCCTTGAGGGCGGCGTCCTGGTCCGTAAAGGCCCGGTCACTCCGCCCGGCCACCAGTTTCCAGCCGGGGATGGGCTTGCCGTTCAGCAGGGCCGTGGTGGCGTATTCCTCGAGGTCCTTGTACCACTGGACCAGGAGCTTGCCCCGGACCAGCAGGTCACCGATTTCCTCATCCGTGAGGAGGCCGGGGGCCTCCATCCCGCTGGCCTTGGCGGCCTCCATAGATTGCAGCTCCTCCGGGGAGAGGGAGCCCGCCGGGACACACCCGGCAAAGTCCTCCAGGGCGGTGTTGACACCGGCACGGGCCCGACACTGGGCCTTGCCCCGGCAAAACCGGCAATGGTCACCGGGGACAAACTCCCCCAGGCCTGAAAAGGCCTTTTGTGCGGTGGGCTTGATGCTCTCCCCCCAGGCCCGCAGCTCCTCCACCGTGATGGTGTCCGTGGTGTAGCTGTCAAGGCGGGGCTGGTCAATGCTCATGCGGACCTTTTTGATGGCGTCCCCGAAAATGGGGGCGTAGCGCTTGAGGGCACCCAGGGCATAAAGCCGCATCTGGGGGTTGCCCTCAGCGGACACGGGGACGCCCTTGCCGTGCTTGTAGTCGGTGATGCAAAGGGTATCTCCTCCAATCATCACACAGTCACAGGTGCCAAAGCCCTCCGGCACATAGTCCGCAAAGTCTACCTTGACCTCAGCGGCCACGGTGGGGGGGCTGTTGTAGGTCATGGCCTGCTCCAGCAGGTGCTCCAGGTAGAGGTCCGTGGTCTTGTCCATCTCCGGGTCATAGCGGGCCTCTTTCTTGAGCTTGTTGAGCCGGGAGTTATAGGTGCGGTTGGTCATGATGGTAAACTTCTTGAGGACCTTGAGCTCCGCAATGGCGTGGGCCAGGCGGCCCTCCTCCGCATAGTCGCTGGTGCTCTCCGGCAGCCCCTCCTCAAAGCGGGGGGCCGCCGTGCACGCCAGCCAGCGGGAGGCGGAAGATGCGGAAAGCAAAGCGTGTTTCTCAGGGGGCATAGGGCACCTCCTAAATCTGAGCGCCCAGAGCCCGCAGCTCCGTGGCAAAGACGCCATACTGAGCGGGCTGGAGCTGGGTGATGGCCTGGACGCCGTACTTGGTCAGCAGGGCCAGCAGGGGCTCCATCTTCCCGGCGTCCACCAGGGCGGCCCCGGCCTTGGAGATTTGGTCCAGGGTGTAGGTGGGGGCACCGGCCACCGGCATGACAGGAGCGGCGGTCTGAGGAGCCGGAGCGGGCGCAGGAGCGGGCGCAGGGGCGGGAGGCGTAACAGG
>OFFV01001609.1_pt1 | contig 12750 bp, 5 predicted proteins | sample 1521461 | NCBI WGS metagenome assembly OFFV01 (sample SAMEA3504120, study PRJEB24116) | mouse gut metagenome | biome: mouse gut; feature: mouse-associated habitat; material: faeces | place: Denmark | collected 2011 | reverse complement strand
GTGCCATAAGCACACGCCTCTGCTCCAGAAAACGAGGATAGTCCTCAATTCCCATCTGAGCAAAGTCTTCCGGAATACAGTTCTCCTCCAGATTTTGCCTCAGCTGATCCAAATCAGTGATTCCACCATAGACCGGTTTCCCAGTCTCACACTGGTGAAGAACAACCGCCATATAATCCTTTGGTGCGTCCGCACTGATTTTAATATTGATTTCCGACTGCAAATAGACATAGTTGGCGATCTGGTTGTACTGTCCTTTGCTGGTAATCCCATTCCGAATTAAGTACTTCTTAGGGAAGAGATGGTGGATATCTCCACGTTCCTCCAGCATCGCTTTCACTTCTATGTGTTCACCCAGGAAACCTTTGTCGTGATTCTTAACCTGGGCCATCAGGAACACGTTGAAATAGGGGCTACTGGCCACTGAGGTATTCAGCCGATCCACCAGCACATTGTTCCAGAACGCGTCGGAGAGCTCGCCGGCCTCTACCTGTTCCAAATATTCGAGAGGATTTTCATAAGTATTGAACCGCTTCACGTCATAGTCGAAAGCGGATTCAGGTGAACCCGAGTAGCGGCCGGTCAGGATCGTCAGGACGATCCAGCGGCGAACAATTCGCTCAATCATGCTGGAGTCGATTTCCCGTGCTTTCAAGGTGAGATACAGGATATAGCCAAAATTCAGCACATTCTGGGAGCGCACCTGAGAGGCCCGCTCCACACCGACAGATTTCAAAATCATGACGTACCTCTGGAAATGGGTCTGATTGACCACATCCAGAACCGCGTCATGCAAATCGTAAAATGCTCTTTCCGCAATCTCAGCTTTGAAATCCCTGGCTTCAAAGTCACGTCCGGACAACAGACTGACCAGGTCGGAAAGCCGTCCGCGGCTGAACTTATAGGTGAACGCAACACGGAGAACATCACTGTAATCCGGTTCATAAATATCCTCATTCTCATTGACGATCCACTCAATTTTGTGGAACTCCGGTGTCTGAGCAAAAGTGGTATCATTGGATCTGATCTCGCTGTAATCCGCCGGGACCTGTAAAAAGTGGCAGAAGTAATCGATCATCTTTCTAATGGTATTTCCGCCGAATTCTTCATTGCTGGAAATCTTGCTCATGGCAAAGTCAGCCTGGGAGAGAACAACACCCTTGGAGTTGATTCGGATAAAAATGTCTGTGACCTGTTCAATATCCAACTCATGAGAGAGATTAATGACTCCGAGATTGTTATTTTCAATACTTTTCAAGCGTGTGATAATATCGGAGATCTTAGACATTCCCTCGTTGTCAGTGATTCCGTTTTTCTGGCAATAGTCGATGACAAAGCCAAATGAATTAAAACCAGGATCGAAAATTGCAGCAATATCAGGAATATATTTAGCGTCCTTGAGAATCGCCGGGTTCACCACATCGAAACGCTCTTCCTGGGGATTAAATGCAATTTTTATAGGGAATTTTCTGTAATCAGCACCCACGACCTCTTGTCCAACAATCGCAGCTGCCAAAGCGGTGATGCGCTGCTGCCCATCAATCAAGACTTTTTTGCCGGAGGATATGGTTCCATCCTTCAGTTTTACATCCGGGTTCTGCCAAACGATGATGTAGCCAACCGGATAGTTTTGATACAGGGAATCGATCAGATCACGCACCTTGGTGCTGTCCCACACAAAGGGACGCTGAATTTCAGGGATTGCGATACTCCCGTCTTTGATGCTGGAAAGCAGAGAACTGACCGCAATATTGTTAACATCATATCTTGCCATAGTACAACTCTCCTCCGATAAGTTTCTACAACGCCGTTCTCAGCGCCTGTTCGATTTGCTTTTTCTCATCACTGCCATCTGTTTTGAGACGCAGCAGAGGAATCCCGTATTGCGATAAAATATGATTTTTCTTTTCATCCCGCATCGCCTGGACGCTGCTGGCAGCGTGAAAGGCTGTTCCATCCACCTCAATCGCCAGCAGCGGTGACTTGTCCATTTTCCGGAACAGAAGAAAATCTACATGGGTCAACGGGTTTCGGGCATAAGCGGTTTCCTCATGATTCAGCAGAGAATAATCTTTTACAAGATTGACCAGCGACACATGGACAGCACTGGACACAGCAGAAAATTCCGGTTCCATAAGAACGCGCTCAATTACAGCATAGAGCAGATTTTCTGAATCATACTCAGAGATTCGCCTGTGCTTTTGCAGAAAAACACATCGCTGCTGAGCGTAACCTTGATAAAGAAGGTCAAAAATGGAATAAACGGCGCTTTCTACAACCGCACAGTTGTTGTACTCGATATAGCGGGCCAAGTCTCCATAGTTTGTCTGGTCATTTCGTGGATCTTGGGAGGTAACGACTGTCAGAGATTTGACCGCCCGAGACACCGCTACATTCAGCATACGGGGATCATCTACAAATTCTGTAATCACATTATCCACCGAAGTCAAAACAATCGCGTCTTTCTCCCGCCCCTGAAATTTGTGGACGGTAACCGCTTCAATGCCGCCTCCCAACTGGCTTTGAAGCGCAGCTACCTGATCCCTATAAGGTGTAATGACACCAATGCTTCGGTATCCTTTTTCTTGCAGGTGTGGAAGAACTTCTTTTTGAATCACATCAATCTCCCGCTGATTCAGGCGGCCACGGGCGTGGTTTCCCGGCGCTGTCCGATACATCGTCAGTACATCCGGCTCGTCGTGGTCAGCCGTCATAACGATCAGCTTTCCGCCATAGAATTTCTGATTGCAGAAATTAATGATCTTGGGGTGACAGCGATAATGCTCCCGCAGCAGCACCGTGGGTGCCTTCGGCCATGCCGCCAAAGCAGATGATAGCAGACTATGTGCGGAAAAATGATAGACTTCCGGAAGAGAGTACCGGTTCCATATCGCCTCACTGGTCTGAATATCTCTGTCGTTCAGAACATTAGGAAGCTGCTGGAGATCGCCGACAATCACAATATTTCGGGCACAAGCAAACGCTAATACGCCAGTGGCCAGATCCACCTGAGATGCTTCGTCTACAATCAAATAGTCATAGATGTGGTCAATATTCAATGTGCCTTTGATGGAATATGTAGTGCTTAGAACGACCGGATATTCTCGGTTAAACTCATTTGACCGCCCCCGAAAATTCCGCATCTCAAAGGTTCGGCGTTCCTTTTTCCATTGATAGGTATTGCTCAGCTCCGCTCGGAATAAGCGAAGGGACTTCTCTGTCAATTCCTCCATTTTCTCAGAAAAAGAGTAATTTGCAAGTCTCTGTTCCAGTTGGATTCGTTCTTCTGTCAGCTCCCGCTGCCGCACGACATAAAATTGCCGTTGAAGATAGGGAATCACCAGCTCCGGGGACTGGAGGAACATCTTCAGGGCGCTGAGATTAAACCGAAACATGATGGAGAGTTTTTTCAGCAGGCCCAGTCTGCTCTCATGCTCGGCGTGCTGTTCATATTCCAACCAGAGGTTCAGGATCTTTTGCGAAGAAAGTCCCTTTAAATTCTCCTGCGGTGCCTGTGCATAAGTCTGATAGTATTCATCAAAGTAGTGCTGCTCTGGTCTGAGCTGTAAAAATTCCTGCTTGATCTCCGCGATCCGATTCTTTGCGTTGAGCATATCGTTCAATTCTTTGGAGAGCGCGGTCACTTCCTGATTGAGCAGCGTTTTTTCCTTCTGCCCTAAAGTCCATTCCCCCATATCAGGGTATCTGCCGGTCTGGGCCTCCAGGAAACATTCCTTATTACTGATACTTCCCAGGAAAGCAGTGAGAAAAGAAAGCCCCTTTTTCTCCAACTTCTCCGCGACGTTGAGGGTTGCAGAATTGTTGTTGGATACCACTGCTACCGTTTTTCTGTTTCTTATTGCGTTTGCAATAATATTTAGAATCGTCTGCGTTTTACCGGTACCTGGCGGGCCCTGGATAATGCTGATTTGAGAGGACAGCGCGTTTTCTACCGCGACTTTCTGGCTTTGATTCAGGCCAAAGGGATAGATAACGGTCTCTGGGAGGGGAGCTGTTTTAGGCTGTCTGCCAAGCTCCAGATAGCAAGCCAAAACGGTTTCTTCACTGACAGTTTGAATCCGTTCATACTGCATGCTAAGGATATTAATATCATTTCCCACCACCAAGCTGACAGCTCCTGCCGTCTCCTTAAAATAATCGAAAATACATTTTTGACTGTCTTCTGTCAAGCAGTTGTGCTGGATCTCCACTTCTTCTCTGGGATAAGAAAGTGTTTTCTTCCCGCTGCAGACAAGACGATAGTATGGACCAAAATCTAAAATCATATCTACTTGGGTCATACAAACGCCTTTGACGGTAACAATCAGACCAGCAGGATCAATGCGCTGTTGCAGCTCCAGAATTTTTACCTTGCCGCCTTGATAGTGGTACACTTGAGGAGAGCTGGTATAAATGATATCACAAGCGTCACCACAGGGCCGAAACTCCTTGACAGAATCCGTTTTGTCCTGGCCATTGATCAGAATTAGGTATCTTTCTCTATCCATTATGATTCTCCCTGTGACAGCTTTTACAGAAATACTTTTTTGCGCTTTGGTTGATAAGGCTATGAACATCTTCTGTTTTTTGAAGAATGAGGAGCAGATTACGCTTCAAGCAATTTAGAACAGCAAATTTTGATTTATCGCTCTGACGGACGAGGGTGGCAAACTCCTCTTGTTGAAATAAATCTGGCATCATCACTATTGCATCCTCAAAATCCCCCCGCTTAATATGCTCCATAGTCGCCTTGAATCCATGGGCTTTCTTAAAAGCCTCCTTGAGCGCATAATTGGCAGCAAAATTAAAGAATACCTTGTTTACCTTTCGCTTGTCAAAAACGACCTTGAAGATGTGCTGATTTAGCCACGCATCTCCGCCATTCCAAAGGTATGCCTCAAGATGGGTGGCCCACGATACAAGCACATCACCGTTATGCACCAGGTATTTTTCATCAATTTCTCCGGCAAAACGATTGAAGTCTGCTGAAGGATCATTTAGATTTTGGATACGGATGATTGGTACACCTTCAAAGCTCCAGTCTTGCGGTTTGAATGCATAGCCATTTACATAGGTTGCAATATCGCCCATACGAGTAGGAGTTCTATCACCGCTCTGTGTTATCTCGATAAATTGAGATTTCACCAACTCATCCGTAGCAGCAATGAGCTGTTGATAGGATTTCTTTGTATCATCCATCGCCCACAAGAGTTCCGCAAGTTCACGCTGCTTGTCCATATTCGGCAACTCAAACTCATAACTTTTCAGGTGTTCCCACTTGACACGGGGAGAAAGTGAACCCGCCGATTTTTCTACGGCAAAACTAAACAAAGCATCATTTTGAATGATAAAAGGCAGTAATTCAGGAAGGAGATAGTTTGGCTTCGCCTCAATAACTGTAATGTCACCAGAGCAGATTCCATCAAACGGCGCAACAGCAGCTTTTTTCAGGTAAGCCCGACGGCGGCCAAAAAGCACATCCCCTTTACGGAACATTTTTGTAAAGGTGTTATCACTACCCTCATCCCAAGAAGTAAGTGTGATTTCCTCTGGTGTTAAATGCTCGAGTCCAACCGTGGGATACCCATCTTTATTGCCTCTACAGGTCTCCCTGCGTTCCTCGGCCACATCGCCAAGCAAAACCTTACTCACCTTCCTGCGCCCCCTTTCCCAAAAGTGAATTCAGCTTCGCATAACTCAGCTTCATGGTTTCCGAGGCGGCCATCCAGTTATCATAATGCTCCTGAACGGAGCGGGTATCCGTCTCCGCCGCCTCAGTTTCCTGCTTGACATAGAGGGGAATACTAAGGGAAAAGTTGTGATCCGCAATATCCTGTATGGTGGCTACCCGTGCTAAACCAGCCTCATCAGAATACTGGTGATAGGCTTCGGCAATTTTTTGAATGTGTCGGTCTTCCAGGTAACTCTGAGCATTTTTTCGCTCCACCTCGTTTACCGCGTTGATGAAAAGCACCTGTCCCCGCCGCTCCGGGCGCTTATTCATGCGGCAGATCATGATGCAGGCCTCCATGGGGGAGTTGTAAAACAGGTTTGCCGCCAGACCGATCACGCATTCGACGCGGTCACTGCGCACCAGCTTCTCCCGCATGGCGCTCTCCTCGTTGCGAAACAGAACGCCGTGGGGAAACAAAATCGCGCACCGCCCGGTCTCCTCCTTCAGGCTGGTAATGATATGCTGCAAAAAAGCATAGTCCGCCCGCCCTTGGGGCGGAACTCCCAGGAAGTTGCGGCCATATTTGTCACTCTCAAAGGCGGCGCGATCCCATTGGCTGATGGAATATGGCGGATTGGCCAGAACCAGGTCAAACTGCCGCAGCCTGCCGTTTTCAATAAACGCGGGTGTGGCCAGGGTATCGCCGTTTACAATGCGGAAGTCCTTGACGCCGTGGAGAAACAGGTTCATCTTTCCGATGGCGGAGGTCAGTGCGTTGATCTCCTGTCCGAAGACCGCAACATTGCGCCATTCCTTCCCCTGCTCTTTCAGGTAAGCAATCGCGGAGATCAGCATACCGGCGCTGCCGCAGGTGGGGTCGTAAATGGACTCCCCCGATTCTGGACGGAGCATCTCCGTCATCAGATGGACAACGGTCCGGTTGGTGTAAAACTCCTGCGCTGTGTGACCACTGTCATCTGCGAATTTTTTGATGAGATACTCGTATCCCTGGCCAAGCTCATCCTCTGGGCAGTTTGCGATGGAGAGCGTCCTGGTACTGAAATGCTCCAGCAGGTCTTTCAGTAAACGGTCCGGCAGACGGTTTTTATTGGTCCATGCCCCATCGCCAAAAATCCCTTGTAATTTATCGGAATTGGCGTTTTCAACTTTTCGGAACGCCTCCACGATTGCCACGCCGACATTTTCTGAAACTGCACGGACGTCATTCCAGTGGCTGCCCTCGGGAACGATAAATGTATGAAGTTCACGCTCATCAAACTCAGCGGCATCTTCGCCGTATTCCTCCTGCGCTGCGGCGGTCTCCTCATCGTACACATCACAGATTCGCTTAAAGAACAGCAGCGGGAATATGTACTGCTTATAGGCTCCCGCGTCAATATTTGTGCGGAGGAGGACGGCGGAGTTCCACAGATAGGACTGTAATTCCTCAATGGTGATTCGTTTATTCACTGACGTACCCTCCCTCCAGCAGAAGCTTTTTCATCTTTTCCTCGGCCCGGAGCATAGCCTCATAAGCCTCAAAATACTGTCTGCGTACTTCCTCTGGGGGAATTGTTTCCTGCTCTTTTTTCTCAATGTAGTTGTTAATGGCAAGAGTGTAGTCTTTTTCCCGTATATCGACAACCGTTGCTATTTTGACGCGCTCGATCACATCTTCATAGGCCGAGTAAAGGGAATAGACTCTTTGAATATCTTCCTCAGTCATAACATTCTGTGCTCGCTGAGGTGTGTAGATGCCGGAGGCGTCAATCAGGCAAACCTTTCTGCGGTGCTCCGCACTTTTGTTGTTGTTCAAAAAGAGGATGCAGGCGGAAACGCCGGTGGAGTAGAAAACGCCGCCGGTGAGTGTGATCACACACTCCAGCTTGTCGGACTCCACCAACTGCTTTCGGATCTCTCCCTCTTTTCCACCCCGGAACAGGACGCCTTGGGGCAGGACAACAGCACACCGGCCTGTCTTGGAATCCATAGATTTGACCATGTGCTGGAGCCATGCGAAGTCTCCGTTGGAGTCCGTGGGGCAACCCCAGAGATTACGCCCGTAGATATCGCTGCCAAACTGCTCCGCCCCCCAGTTTTTCAAGGAAAAGGGGGGATTCGCCACCACACAGTCAAAGGTTTGCAGGCTGCCCCGCCAGAGATAATTAGGGCTTCGCAGCGTATCCCCCTGAGTCACGTTAAAATCCCTTGCGCCATGCAGAAACAGGTTCATCCTGGCAATGGCGGAGGTGGCCAGATTCTTTTCCTGACCATAGATTCGGCCGTAGGTTCGCTTGTCACCCTTCATGTAACGAATCGCTTCAATCAGCATACCGCCTGTGCCGCAGGCGGGGTCATACACCGACTCGCCCGCCTGCGGGGCCAGCAGCATAATCATCAGCTTGACAATGGAGCGTGGGGTGTAAAATTCGCCGGCGTTCTTTTTTGATAAATCCGCAAATTTCTTGATCAGGAACTCATAACTGTCCCCCATCACGTCGGCAGAATAATTGTTGTTGCCAACCTTTATTTTGGACATATGCTCGATCAAATTTTTCAGCCGCTCGTCGGACAGCTTTGACTTATCCGTCCAGTTTGCGTCATCAAAGCTGGAGAATACCCCGCTCAATGTATCGGGGTTCGCCCGCTCAATCCCGTTCATAGCATTTACAATGGCAACACCCACATCCATGCTCGCCTCCCGGACATCCTGCCAATGGCATCCCTCTGGAATCACAAAGCGGTGGTTCTCCGGGAAAGCGGCATATTCCTCATCCCCGCCGGATTCCTCCAGCGCAGCCTGGGTCTCCTCGTCATAGACGTCGGAAAGTCGTTTGAAAAACAGAATCGGCGTTACATAGCTTTTGTATTCGTCCTGGTTGATGGGGCCCCGCAGGATATTGCACGCCTCAAACAAGTGAGAAAACAGTTTCTGGCTGGTGGTCTCCTCGGAAACTGATGTGCTGTTTGCGGCATCCTCGTCAGCAAAATCAAAGGCAAGCTGCATGATTTCAGAACGTTTGCTGGCTTTGATTCCAGCGCGCTCCGGAGATCGAATTCCGACGTTTCCGGCCTCACCTGCTTTTTCCGCTTTCGCCGGATAGATACCCTCAAAATCCATGAGGACTTTTAAAAGGCGCTTGTCTAAAAAGGTCAGGGCCAGTTTCCGTATGGGAGCGGGTACACCGTAATAGGCCTCTGCAACCGCCCCGGTAATCGCCGCCAGGGTATCACTGTCGCCGCCGATAGAGATTGCGTTCCGGATGGCGTCTTCAAAGCCAGTGGACTCGAAAAAAGCCTCCAGCGCCTGGGGTACGGTATCCTGACAGGTCTCGTTGAACTGATAGGTACCACGGATGGAATCCAGCGTGAAATCAATCGGGTAGTAGTTCTTCGTGATATAGTCCTGAATTTCCAGCAGGCTTTTTCCGGTGCGGGCGAGATAAACCGCAGCAGCAGTGGCCTCGGCGCCTTTGATTCCCTCCGGATGGTTATGGGTCACCTCGGTCACCGCTTTGGAGAAGGCTTTTGCCTCTTCAAGAAACCTTGCCGCATACCCGCAGCCGCTCACCCGCATGGCGGCGCCGTTTCCAAAGCTGTTGTAAGGCTTCGGATGATCGGAATACATCCACCTGTAAAAAGATCCACCATAGCCGCTGTTCGGATACAGGCGGCCAATTTCCTGCATGGAGCGGACTGCCTGCTCTCCCAGACCGGTAAAATCCGGTCGGCAGCGCATCAGCGCGTCGCATACGGCCAATGACATGATGGAATCATCCGTAAAGAAACACTGGTGCGGCATCAGGTCAAAGTCCTTGGAGCGGTGGTTGTTCCACTCAAATCTGGAGCCCACAATATCTCCAATGATTGCGCCGATCATAGTTTCACCTGCCTCCCGTCAATAATATTGCTCGATATAGCTGTACGCCTTGTCAAAGACATCCTTGTCTTTGATCTTATACTTGATCCAAACTACACTGCGAAGGGCCTTCTTGACCTCCTGCTTGCCGGCCGTTGTGCTCTGCCAGCCGTCGAAGCGGACAATTTTCACAATGCTGTCAATATCAGCAACGATGCGCTCTACAATGACAGGCGTATTTTTATTCCTCACGCCATTGAACAGCTCCGTCAAGGCGGCAATTCCTTTATCAATTTCCTGTTCCGGAACGACATCTTTCTCCGCCCGAGCTGCTTCCTTCGCCAGTTCCAAAAGAAGCTTCAAAAATTCAATGCTGGTAATAAGCCCCTGTTCATGTTTCTCGCGCAGGGCTTCCAACTTCTCACCCAGCCGGATAAATTTGGGGTCTTGGGCATGGTTCAGAATCTTTGCCACAAGGCTGATTTCAACCTTTTTTGTCGCCTTTTTTAAATCCTTCTGCTTCTCCAGAAAATCATCAATCAAATCGGCGTCCATAGCGAGGATGTCCATATCTTCGTCAGCTTCGCCGACCGTAACATTCTGATGGACTAATTCAATTGTTTTTGCTCCAAGAGAGGCCCAGATCAAGCCGCCTCTTCCGTCTGTAGGTTTGACAGATTCATAAACACGGGACAGCCACTGGTAATCCGCTTTATATGCGTTCAAGAAGATATCCGGGGACAGAGCATCCCAAGCCCGGTTCAATACACGATAGGCAGCGGCAAAGGCATCCTTTTCTTTATTGGTAGGGAGACATTCCTGGGCCGCCATCAGTCCTTCCCAGCCCTCTATGGTACGATCGACCCCCATAAAATAGCCAAGGCATTTTTTCATCAGCGTCGGCAGCTGCTTTTTAATCTCCTCGATATTGGTGATGATTTGGCGCATACTGGTCTCGTCAAAATCAAGAGCCTTCGCCACATCGTCAAAAATTCCAATATAATCAACGATCAATCCATGGGTTTTCCCTTGATCATATGTGCGGTTTGTACGGCAGATCGCCTGCAGCAGCGTGTGATCCTTCATGGGCTTGTCCAGATACATCGCTTGCAAGATGGGCGCGTCAAACCCGGTCAGCAGCTTGGAGGTGACGATCACCAGCTTCAGCTCGCTGTTTGGGTCCCGGAACACGTCCAGGATTTTTCCCTCCGCATCACGGTCACGGCGGTATTTCTTGTAGCGATCCTCCTTGTCGTTATTGGTATCCATGACGATTGTGGAAGCATCCTCGCCAAGCAGTTCGTCCAGGATTGCTTTATACATCAGGCAGCACTCCCGGTCATAAACCACGATTTGTCCCTTGTAGCCGTTCGGCGCAATTTTTGATTGGAAGTGCTTTGCGATATGTTCGCAGACCTTTCGAATGCGGGCTGGGTTATACATGATAGCCTTCATGTTGACGCGGCGGGAAAGCTCATTCTTTTCCTCCCTGCTCAGCCCCGCCTCATCGGTCATTGCTTCAAATGCCTGGTCCAGTTCATCTTTGTTGACATGCAGCTCCACGGGAACCGGCTCAAAATGCAGAGGCAGCGTCGCACCGTCCCGGATGGAGTCTGAGAAAGAGTACCGGCTCATATAGCCGGTGCGGTCCTCCTCCGCGCCGAAGGTCAAAAAGGTATTTTTGTCCACCCGGTTGATCGGCGTACCGGTAAGACCGAAGAAAAACGCGTTGGGAAGGGCCATGCGCATCTTCTCACCCAGGTCCCCCTCCTGGGTCCGATGTGCCTCGTCCACCATAACAATGATGTTGTCTCGGGCATTCAGCTCTCCATTGACCTCACCAAATTTGAAAATTGTTGTAATCAGAATCTTCCGCATGTCTCCGCGGAAGAAAGCGGAGAGTTCCTCCTTGGTGGACGCGCTGGTCAGATTGGGAATGTCGGAGGCGTTAAAGGTCGCCGTGATCTGTGTCTCCAAATCAATGCGGTCATCCACAATCACAACCGTAGGATTTTTGAGTTCAGGTACCATACGCAGCTTCTGCGCAGCAAATACCATCAGCAGCGATTTGCCGGAGCCCTGGAAATGCCAGATCAGCCCTTTCTTCGGATACCCGGCAAGGACACGGCTGACGATCATATTCGCACCCTCAAACTGTTGATAGCGGCAGATGATCTTATATTTCCGGTACTTTTTATCGGTGGCGAACATAGTGAAGAACTGGAAGATGTCCATAACCTTTTCCGGTGTGATCATATTTGCTATGCTGATCTTCACATCCGCAAGGCCGCCCTCCGCCTTATGATCAGAGGTGTGCCACGGTCCCCACATATTGATGGGCATATTCACGGAGCCGTAGCGGTAACACTTCCCCTCTGTGGCAAAATTGAATACATTTGTGACAAACATGGCGGGAATGCTTTTCTCATATGCGGAAATATCTCCAGCGGCGTCAAGCCATGTAATGGCACTGCGGACAGGCGTCTTCAGTTCGCCAATCGCAATGGGAAAGCCGTTGATCAGCAGCACAATATCCAGGCGTTTGCCTCCATCCGCCTGAGGATATACCCATTGGTTGGTGACGACATATTCATTTAAGGCAATATCCTCTTTGCGCATCGTACCAAAGAAGCGAATCGGAACCATACGACCGTCTTTTCCAAAGGGGAAGGAGTTTTCTTCAAACACCAGCTTTTTAAACAGCTCATTCTGGGTCACCAGGTTATGCGGCTGTACAGACAAAATAACAGTTCGAAGCTTATAAATGACCTCGTCAGCACGGGAAGGTTCCGCTGCGATCTCAGGATTCAGCCGGATCAAAGCTTCCTTCACCATGGGCTCCACCATAACATCCGAATACATACGCGGAAGCTTCTCAGCGGGAATGTATGTCCAACCATTCTCTTTCAAAATGGAGATTATCATTTGCTCCATAGTGTTGTCTTCATTATATAGAGCTTTCATGTAACCTTCCCCCTTGCCATGCTTTTGCTTGTAATCTTCTCAAAATTTCCTTATCCGCCGGGCAAAACTCGTACTGCGGTATTTCATCCACTTTAATCCACTGAATATCATTATGTTCCAACATTTTTGGAGTTCCCTCGATAATTGCCGCATTGAACAGTGTCAGATGTACATTCAGGTCCGGGTAATCGTGGTCGACTTCCATAAACACTTCACCCGCTGAGATGGTAACAGCCAGTTCTTCCCGGCACTC
>OFFV01001599.1_pt1 | contig 12811 bp, 13 predicted proteins | sample 1521461 | NCBI WGS metagenome assembly OFFV01 (sample SAMEA3504120, study PRJEB24116) | mouse gut metagenome | biome: mouse gut; feature: mouse-associated habitat; material: faeces | place: Denmark | collected 2011 | reverse complement strand
TCCCCCAGGCCGGAGGAGGAAGATGTTGCGAAGGGGATGACCGTTTTGCCAGTGAAATCGTTGGCGCTCACGAAGTTGTCCACCGGCCAAGCGGCAATGCCCCACCAGATGGGATACCCGATGAACACGGTGTCGTAGTCCTCCCAGCCGTCTACGGTCGTCTCCGCCAGTTCCATGGTCCGCAGGGAGGGATCGTCATGCTCCCGGCTGACCCGGCTTTCAGAATCCGTCCAGTTCAAATCAGCGGAGGAATAGGGTTCTGCCGGGGTGATCGCAAAGGTGTCGCCGTCCGTGGCATTAGCAATATATCCGGCCACGGCCTCGGTGCTGCCTGTTGCAGAGTAATAGACGACCAGCGTTTTTCCATTTTCGCTTTCAAGAGCGGCAGGAACCTGGGGTGCGGTGCTGTTGGAGACACCTGCGTTGCTCTGAATCCAGGCTTCAACGTGTTCTGCAATTACATCGTTGTTCAAATCCTGGAACATAAAGTGATCGTTGCCGGTGATCCCTTCTTCGGGCAGATGCACCACGGTACTGCTCCCGCCCGCTGCTGTGTAAGCCGCTGTGAAAGCGTCCGCGCTGGAGGCCATCATGCCCCACATACCTGCTGCCGGAACATCGGGGAACTCCTCGCCAATGTAGTCGCCATAGTAGAATGTAACGGGGATATTTTTCTCCAGCAGGGCGGCATAGTCCTCGCTGTCTACCATCGGGGCCATTCCCGGTTCAATCGCCACGATTGCGGCAATGTGCTCGGTATACCGGGCCGTTTCCCAACCGGGCATACCGCCCTGGGAATGGGTGACAAGGACGGAATCCTTCCCGGTCCGCGCATAGACCTCATCAATCGTTGCCGCTACCGCCTGGGCCACCACGGTCGTGTCAATGTTCTGATCGCCGTTGGCGGAATCCATAGCGGTGTCCGGGGTCATCTGACGGAAGAACTGATCCAGCACATCCTCTCCCGTGGGGAACTGAGAACCCTCGTTGTAGGTGAAAGCATTGTCCAGATAAGTGCCGATGCGGAACTGGGTGTACCAGGTCTGGTCAGAGGGTTCGGTGCTGATGGTCCCGGCCACGGAGGTCTGTCCGGCCTCCCCGCGGCGGGGCTGGTCAATGAGGAACACGCTGTGGCCCATCCGCAGGAACAGGTCAGACCAACCGGGGCGTCCGTCCGGGGTGGTCATCCAGCCCATGCGGGACTGACCGTAGCCGTGGAGGAACACCATGGGCAGACCGCTCTCCTCTGCCGGAATCTGATAGAATACATTGGCGTGATCCACATGGGAGGTGGAACCTTCCCTGGACATATAGTAGTTGGAAACGTCAAAGGTCCCATCAGAGGTCAGCACCGTGCCTCCGGCGGAGAACATCCCTTGCTCGGCGATCACCAGCGCACCATCGGGAAGCTGGGAGCCGGCATCCTGCTGGGTTTCGCCCTGCGGTCCATCGGGCGTGGTAGCCGACGTACCGTCATTGGCGGGGGTGCTGGCACACCCGGCCAGCAGGGAGAGGATCGTGGCTGCGGTTAAAAGCAGCGCCCAAATACGTTTCATTTTTTTCATGGTGGGAAACCTCCTGTTTTACGATTTTTGTACCGCCGAACACCTGGGACATCTCCATCGTGTCCAGCGCATTGTCCAGTGCCTGCACCTCGGATGCTGTCAGCACAGTATCCGCCGATCCTGCGTTCTCCCGCATCCGTTCCAGCTTGCGGGTGCCGGGAATGGGGACGATATAGGGTTTCTTGCGCAGCATCCATGCCAAGGAGATCTGCGCGGGTGTGGCCTGCTTTTCCTCCGCCAGCCGGTGGAGCAATTCCAGCAGCGCCCGGTTCTGCTCCATGCCCTCCGGGGTAAACTGCGGCATGACGCTCCGGTAATCTGTCCCGGCTTCAAACTTGGTTTCCTTTCCGTACCGCGCGGATAGGAGGCCGTTTGCCAGCGGGGAGAACGCCACATAGCCGATGCCCAGCTCCTCCAGAACCGGGAACAGGCTCTCGTACCACCGCGCCATCATGGAGTAGCGGTTCTGGATCGCCGTTACCGGGCAGACGGCGTGGGCGCGGCGGATGGTGTCCTCCATCGCTTCGGACAGGCCCCAATGGGTGATTTTGCCCTCCAGGATCAGATCGGCCATTACCCCGGCCACTTCCTCCACCGGCACATTGGGATCGGCCCGGTGCTGGTAGTAGAGGTCAATGTGGTCTGCCCCCAGCCGCCGCAAGGACGCTTCCACCGAGGCGCGGATGACTTCTGGGCGGGAGTCCGGCACAAGAGGCTTGTTCACCGCCGTGCTGCCCATGTCAAAATGGATGCCGAACTTGGTGGCGATGACCACCCGCTCCCGCCGCGACCGCAGCGCGGCTCCCACCAATTCCTCGTTGTGGTGGGGATCGTCCGCCGTTCCGTAGACCTCGGCGGTGTCGAAGAAGGCATATCCCATATCCGCCGCCTGCTGGATCAAGCGGATGGCCTCGGTTCGATCTGTGGGCGCACCGTAGGCATGGGAGAAACCCATGCACCCAAGGCCAAGGGCTGAAACCTTCAAATCGCGCCCTAATACTCGCTGTTCCATCGTGATTCCTTTCTGCCGTGATTGCTGTGTTCCTTGCTACGATTTGATTTTAACGCACGGAGGCAGAAAACAGAAGTCTCGATTAGTTCATCAGTATCAAGTCAAAGGTTGACACTGATAGGCATCAAAAAAGGCTGAGGTTCCACAGCCCCAGCCTTTTTATCTGCCATATTTTATTTCAGAACGCTATACTGCTCCTCGTCTACCGCCTCACACCACTCGGTCCGTCCACCCTCGCCGGGAACCTCCATGGCAAGATGCTGGAACCAGGAATCCTTAGCCGCGCCGTGCCAGTGCTTGACCCCTGCCGGGATATTTACTACATTGCCGGGGCGCAGCTCTCTCGGCTCCTGGCCCCATTCCTGATACCAGCCCCGGCCGCTGACGCAGACCAGCATCTGTCCGCCGCCGTCCTGGGCGTGATGGATGTGCCAGTTGTTCCGGCACCCCGGTTCAAAGGTCACGTTGAATACCGGCACCTGCTCTTTGGACAGCGGTGCAAGGTAGCTCTGCCCAATGAAATATTGGGCGAAAGCGTCATTCTTCTCCCCCACCGGGAAGCAGGACAGCCGGCCCGGGTCTACGCCATCATCCTCGCCGTAGACCTCCTGGATCAGCGGGAAGGTACTCCACGCCTTGGGCCAGCCGCAGTAAAAGGCAAGCTGGGTCACAATTTCCACGGCCTCCTGCTTGGTGACGCCGTGGGCCTTGCCCAAGTTGAGGTGAGATTTCAGTTGGGGATACAGCCCCGCCGAGAACAGCGCCGCAATGGTAATCATGCTGCGGTCACGGGGAGAGAGCTGGTCCTCCCTTGACCAGACCTCACCAAAGAGAACATCATCGTTCAGTTCCGCAAATTTCGGGGCGAGATCACCCAAGCGGTCGCGGCCCGCTGTTTGCTTTTCTGCCATAGCAAATAATCCTTTCTTTATTTCAGCTTCCCGCCGTCCTGGAACGCTTTTCCTACGACCTCGCCCATCTTGACATAGGTGTTGCCGCAGGGGTCAAAGGAAATGGCTTGCAGCTTGGCGGCATCAATTTTACCGTCCGCGCCCAGCACCTTTTCATCCGCGCTGATGCCCACGATCTGGCCGATGATGTTGCCGTCCTCGCTCACCTTGAGCAGCCTGCATTCCAAGGCAACCGGAAATTCGTCAATCAACGGCGCGTCCACCGCTTCGCTCCGGGTGGTATGCAGTCCGGCCTTGGCCAGCTTATCCGGTTCCTGATTGGCGGACACCAGCCCCACATAGTCCGCCTCCACCACATGGGCGGCATCGGCAAAGCTGACGGTGAACGCGCCCCTTGCCTTGATGTTCTTGGTGGTCTTGTGTCCCGCGCTCAGACAGAGGACTACCTTATCCCGGTCATACAGACCGCCCCAGGCGGCGTTCATCGCGTCCGCTTTCCCGTTCTCATCGTAAGTGCCGATAATCAGCACCGGCAGAGGAAAGAACCAAGGGTTGCTTCCAAAATGTTTTCTCATAGTGATCCTCCGTTTCGTTATGATAAGCCGAGTATAGACCATAAAGCCTACTCCATGTCAAGAGTGTTCGGAAATTTTTCAGACTTTCGTATACCGCAGCCACAGAGCATCATCATCCAGCTTTTCTACGGCTTTCGAATGAAATACCGCCGGAAGCCGTTCCGGGAGGAACGCTGGTTTCTCAAACAGGGATGCCGCCGTTCGGTTCCCGTCCGCTGTGGGGGCGAGGATGATACTCAACTCATCAATCAGATCCTCCTGGGCGAAAGACCAGTTCATCTGACCGCCGCCCGCCAGCATCAGCCGGTCAATTTGAAACAGCGTTTTCAGTTTGCCCAGCAGCAGGGTACAGTCCAGCCGGTCCTTCCCGGCGAACACATAGGACACATCCACTTTCCGCAGATAGGCCAGATATTCATTAGAAACCTGTTCCGTAAGGACTTCGATCACATGGGCTTTCGGACGGCCTCGCTTTTCCACATACTTGTCATTCCATCCCAATATCCCCTGGGGGTCCACTGATACAATGAAGTTGTGAACGTCGGACGGGGCCGCATAGTCCTCGTGGGGCCAGACGGTTTCGCAGGCAGGCAGCACCGCCGGAGCGAGGCCATCGGAGTAGGTTTCCGCCATGGTGGTTGTGCCATAGATGGTGGCCTGACAATCGAAAGTCGTGCGCAGTTGCCCGTAGGCTTTGGCGCAGGCGGCGGACATACACGCCCCGTCAATCTTCCCATCCAGCGCCATCAGGATATGGCACACCACATAGGGGCGATTTGTTGATTCCATGATCTTCTCCTTTTTAGCTGTCGGCAAAAATATTGGTTATCCAGGCTGTCACATCATCAGTGCTGCTGGCTACGTCATTCCGGGACAGCACCAGCGCATTATCATAGACCGATGCGTCAGGCTGCAATTCAGCAATCGTCTCCACAGTGCGGGATGCGCGGCTGCCTCCGTGGGTGATGAAAGGGATAATGGTTTTCGAGCTGAAATCGTAGGATTCCAGAAAACTGTAAACCGGCATAGGCAGGTCGGCCCACCAGTTGGGATACCCCAGCAGGATTATATCGTACTGCTCAAAATCCTCCACCTGGGTGGACAGCTCCGGCCTGACAGCCTCCGCCTTTTCCTCGCTGGCCTGATCTACCAGAGGCTCGTGATCCAGCGGATAGGGGGCAACGGTTTCAATGCGGAACAGATCGCCGCCAATGGAATCCTGGATCAATTCCGCTACATACTGAGTATTGCCCAGCTTTTCCCCCTCGCTGACCACAATACTGGCACTGGCAACAGCGTCCACACCAGTGGTATCCACATCCTCCGGCACCGAGAAATACGCAATCAAAATCCGTTGATCCTGCGTGTCCGCTGGTGGAGGCGTATCGGTTTCCTGCTGACCGGGGACCGTTCCTGTTTCCGGCCTTTGGTCCTGGCTGCTTGCTGCCGGTGTATCCCGTCCTGATGAACTGCATCCAGCTATAGCGCATACAAGCAGCAAGCACATAAGGATGGACAAGAGTTTTCTCATTGAAATCATTCTTCCTTTTCTGTAATCGTTATGGAACTGCCATATTCCTCAAAGACGGAAATATCGGATGTGATCCTCCCAATCGTCACCACTTCCACAATCGTCTGTTCCAGATGGTCACTGTAGAAAATCGCTACGGAGGGTCCCTCATACCAATAGGCCAGCCCACCCCGCTCGTAGTTCCGTGTCCGCTCCGCTGTATCAGGAATTTGTTCCGGCAGGTCAAAGGCACGGGCAAAACCAGGGGCAGGATGCCACAGGTCCACCGTCAGCGGCAGCATAGCTGAAACAGCCTGCGCCGTTTCGTTGTCAAAGAGCACACCCTCCAGGACAGTTTCACCGGCAGTTACCGTGATCTCCATCAGGACAGGTTCCTCCGGTGGAGGGGTATTCATAGCGGGCATTTCCACTTCCTCCTCTGCCTGACCGCCGCAGGCGGTCAGGCTTCCCAATACCAGCAGAGCAGACAATAGGAGTGCCGTAATTTTCCTGGTGCCGCCGCTCACGTTTATCTGCACTCGCTGAAAATAGCGGCGATCTCCGCATGGCACATCTTCCCATAGCTGCCGGGGGCCACGTTGCAGGAGGCGGCGATGATCCCCAGGTCGATGCTCTCATCCACGCCCAGCTCCCGCAGAGTGGTGGGCAGGCCGATCTCCTTGATGAAGTCCGCCAAAGCCTCCACGCCGGCAGCGGCAACTTCCTCATCGCTCTTGCCGGTGGGGTCGATGCCCCAGACACGGACGGCAAAACGCTTGAACTTTGCAAGGCCGTCCTTGTAGATGTGCCGGTAGTAGGCCGGGTGCAGAACTGCCAGCCCCGCGCCGTGGTTGCAGTCGGTGTAGGCCCCCAACTGATGCTCCATCTGGTGGCACTGGAAGTCGCCCTTTTTGCCCAGCTTGATAATGCGGTTTTCCGCCATAGTGGATTCCCACATGAGATTGCTCCGGGCATCATAATCCTCCGGGTTTGCCAGAGACGTCCGCAGGTCCCGGATCACGCCCCGCATGAGGGCTTCGGAAATATCGTCCGACACATTCTCCGCGTCGCAGGGGCTGAAATATGTCTCCATGATGTGGCTGAGAATATCAAAGCCGCCGGAGGCCAACTGAAACTTGGGGACGCTGTAAGTGTAGGTGGGGTCCATCAGGGCAAACCGGGCGTTGGCGGCAGGATAGTCCCGGCCCGTCTTGACCTTCTGGGCCTCGTTGGTGATGGCCGCGCCGCCGTTCATCTCGCTGCCGGTTCCGGCCACGGTAACGATCACCCCCAGAGGCAGGGGCTGGAAATCCACCACGCCGGGCCGCGCCCAGAAATCGTTCCAGATGTCCCCATCGTAAGCCGCCGCCATGGAGATGGCCTTGCAGCAGTCCATGACGCTGCCGCCGCCGATGCCCAGGATCACATCCACATTCTTCTCCCTTGCCAGAGCCGCGCCCTCCTGGACCTTGGCATAGGTGGGGTTGGCCATGATGCCGGGGAACTCCACCACGGTCTTTCCAGCATCGGCGAGGATGCCGGTCACTTCGTCATAGACGCCGTTGCGCTTGATGGAGCCGCCGCCGTAGGCCAGCATTACCGTATTGCCGTACTTGCTGACAAGGCAGTTCAGATACTCCTTCACACAGCCCTTTCCAAAGAAGGTCTTGGTGGCGTTCTCAAAAATGAAATTGTTCATACGCTCATTTCTCCTTTTGATTCTGTTTTTTTCTGCGACTCAGCAGACGGCATCCATAATAGCCGCAGAAAATGAATAGTCCCATGATTGCCAGATAGTCGGCAAAAAAGAATAGGACAGGTTCCTCATAGTCAAAAAACACAAAGTGTGTTCGCAGGAACAGGTACTCCGGCAGTCCCCGTTTCCAGAGTGCGTAAACTCCATAGGCCGCTGTCAGCCAGCCAAGCCACCGAAGCCACTGTGCTTTGGAAAACCGCCGTACCGCGGCAAGGACCATGCTCCAATGAAGGCCCAAGTGCAGGCTCATCAGCAGAAAGCCCCAATAGGAGCAGAGCATATGAGCCTGCCGCGCCAATGCGCTCCATCCCCGGATGCGCAGACCGGCAAAAATGTAGTTTGACAGGATGATCCCGCTGGCCGCTGATCCAACTATTGTTAAAAAGCAAAGCGCAACAAGTATCGTCTGGACAATGCGGTATGCGGACCAGCGCCCCCGCCCCAGACTTCCGACCCACTTCCGGTTCAGAATCAGATGCGTGATGAACAGCAGGAACATCCCCATCCCAATCCATTCATGGGCCGCTTCCCCGATCAGCGAGTAGGACATCAGGAGCAGCAGAGCCGCCGTCATCAGAAGGTCAACGGCCCGTTTCACCACCGGCGCCGCCATCTTATTTCTGGCTGTCCACCGGGGGAACCATCTCCGCGTATTTCTTCAGCATCTCCGGTGTGCTGGTGTAGTAGCGGGTGTTCTTATCCAGAGCGGCGATCTCGGCCATTTCTTCCTCCGTCAAGGCGAAGTCAAAGAGGGCAAAGTTGTCCTTGATGTGCGCCGGATTCTTGGAGCCGGGAATGACAATGTTGCCGGACTGGATATGCCAGCGGAGGATGATCTGGGCGTTGCTCTTGCCGTACTTCTGCGCCAGCTTGGAGAACACCGGCTCCTCGATCAGCGCCTTGTCCCCGTGGCCCAGGGGATACCACGCCTGGATCGCCATGCCCTGGCTGGTCAGGAATTTTTTCAATTCCTTCTCCTGGAAGTAGGGGTGGACTTCCGTCTGGAGGATGGCGGGCTTCACTTCGCAGATGGACAGGATTTCTTTGATCTGCTCCATGTTGAAGTTGGACAGGCCGATGGCCCGGACCTTACCTTCCTTGTACGCTTTTTCCATCAGCCGGTAACCGGCCACATAGTTCCCGGCGGGCTGATGGATCAGCAGAAGGTCGATATAGGCGGTGCCCAGCCGCTCCAGGGTTTTCTCCACGGCGTCAGCCTGCTCGTAGAAAGACGGCCACAGCTTCGTTTCCAGAAAAATCTCCTCCCGCTTCAGCCCGGACCGCTTCATGGCCCGCCCCACTGCCCGCTCGTTGACATAGGCGTTGGCGGTGTCGATCAGACGGTAGCCGTCCGCAAGGGCGCTGACGCAGGATGCCTCCGCCTCATCGGGGGACAGCAGGAAGGTGCCGATACCGGCCATGGGCATGACCATGCCGTTGTTCAGCTTCAAAGTCAATCGTGCGCTCATATCCAAATCCTCCTTACAATAAAAAGATGGGGTACTCTTGTCATTAAGAATACCCCATCTCTGCTTAAAACAGAAGTATCGGTTTGTTTATGAGTATCAACCTTTGACTTATAACTTCGCGTTCATTACCTGGGCCACTGCGCGGATCAGCTTTTGAACTGTGGGCGAAGGTGTGGGCGAGTGCAGCAGCCCGAAGGGAATGGAGTGGTTCCACTCCACGGGAAGGATTTTCAAAAGCGGGTGTACGCCCTCCCACTGCGGGACCGCCATCAGCAGAGCGTTCTCATGCTCACACTGATTGAATACCTCCAGATTGTAAAAGGAAAAATCAACGATTTGAATTTCTGGATGCTGTTCCCATAAATCATCCCGCAGCCTGTCCACGTGCTTGCTCCAGTTGCGCTTCATAAGCATAAACCGCTGTCCATACAGGTCCTCTACTGCCAGCTTTTTCTTCTGGGCCAGCGGATGGTAAATAGACACTGCACAGCAGATAGGGACCCGCATCAGTTCCAGCGCGTCGCAGGCGCGCAGAGTCAGCATGGTTTCATCAAAAATGCCAGCCACAATGTCGATGTTCTGTCCCAAGTTCGCCAGAATTTCCCGTGCGTTCTCCGGGGTGTTATCGAAGTTCACCATCTGGAATTTCAGCTCCGGGTGAACCTCATGCACTTGGGGCCATAAGTCCAGCAGGAATTGGCTGGGCGTCATCAGGGATGTACCGATACGGATCACGCTCTCGTTGCTCTGCATGGCGTTCTTGGCCCGCACCTGGGCATCCTTGGCGTACTGGATCATGTACTTGGCATCTTGGTAGTAGGACTTGCCCGCATTGGTCAGCGTCAGACCACGGGGGGTGCGGTTGAATAGCTGCACCTCCAAGCTGCCCTCCAGCAGATTGATCTGCTTCATCACCGCTGTGGAGGATATGAACAGCGCCTCCGCCGCTTTGGAAAAACTCCCTGCGTCGGCTACTTGGATAAAGGTGTCTAATTGGTGATTATACATCAGACAATTCTCCTTTGGTATGCAGGTATTTTTTAGTATATCACAGAGGGGTGTTTATGAAAAGCTGAATATTGAAAGTTTCCAGCTTCAGATGTAAACCGTCCGCAAAGTGGCCTTATTCCTTGTTTACTGGTACGCAATATTTGACAGAGTACTTTCTCCTGATTCACAAAATAACGGTGCGTTCCATGCTGTTCGGAACGCACCACCTTATTTCATGCTTTGGTCACGTATAGAAGTTGACGCTGTTGGGAATCCCGACGAACATGTAGCAGTAAGTAATTCCGTCATACTGGGTCACACCCACACCGATACAGTCGCATCTCGGGTCAATCATGGTCTGGAAGTGACCGGGAGAATTGATCCAGTTGTCGACGGCGTGTTGGGCGGCATCGACTGTGCCGGTGAATACGGTGAGGTTGTCGCCGAAGCCGTAGGGATATCCGGCCTCGGCAGCGGCCTGACCCTCCTCCGGAGCGTGGTGCCAGGTGTAGCGCTGGTTGGAGCAGGCTTGTGCTGCGTTCATCAGGGCCTCATTGACCGGCAACTCTGACACTCCATTGGCCTTTCTGGTCTGGTTGATGAGGCGGATCATCTCCTGCCGTATCTCCATGTTGTCTGTCAGGCCGGCACTGTCCCCGCTGGCGGGGACTTCCAGTGGGGCGGAGTCAGCGGAGCTGACCGTTAGTGTCATGCTCCCGCACTCTCCGGCACTGTTGGATGCAGTAATCTCCACGCTCCCCTCTGCCTTGGCGACAGCGACCCAGAAGGTCAGCACCTGCTCTACTGCCACAGTGTCCGGGTCGCTGGAAGTGACAGCGTACTCCGTACCGCTGGGACCGATGATGAGTCCGCTACGCTCTCCCACCTTCAGAGTACTGCCCTTGTAGCTGCTCACCCGGACAGATTTGTCAGGCGTTTCCGTTGCCATGGCGGGGACAGTGAGGACAGTTGTGAGGATGGCTGCTGTCAGTGTGGTGGCAATGCGCTTTTTCATGTTGGTCATACATTTTCCTCCTAATTTTCAGCGTTTTGTGGGACTTTTGCAAGCAACACAATACCGAAATAGGAGGCGAAAGTCGATAGAAAATTGCAATCTAAAACGGAGAAATACAGAGGTGAAAATCGGGCGGATTACACAGTCGACAGGGCTTTAAGAAATCTGCTTATCATTGTAGACGGAGGTGCAATTTATCGCTTGATATTTCCTCTGAGTTAACAGACGGTTTAAGGCGGCCTGATTCAAATTTGACCACTTTCTTGGCCTGGAACAATGTTGCTTTAGGACTGAAAACTCAAGTGCCGCAAGGGTTTCTGACCACATAACCAGACACAGACAGGCGTGGAATATACGGAAACCCTGTTTGTAAAGAGTGTCGGAAAGCAAATGAAATGGAGCAAAAACGGCTATAAACAAGCGGAAAATATGTAAAAAATATTGCCATGGCAGTTGGTAAGGATGAGGTCGGCGGTTCAAATCCGCCCAGCAGCTCCAGAAAGTCCAGCCTTTTCTTTTGGAAAGGCTGGATTTTTCTTGTATTTCAGCACTTTTCCCGCTGCTTTGGATTTTTGAATTTGGATTTGACCACACAACCAGCCACAGACAGAGAAAAACGGCTCACCGGGGGGATATCCCACTCGTTGAGCCGTAGATTTTTGTCAGCCTGCTTTCAGACGCTCTCTTTCAGCGTCGATTTCCGTTTTCGTTTCTGCTATCATCTCTGCCAGCAGTTTTTCACACTCTTCCTCACTGTGAGCGTAGATGTTCCGAGGGTGTCTTTTGCCATCCGGCCAGATAGGAGAGTAGCGTCCTTCCCAGAGCTTCTCGTTGATCTGAGTGACGCATCCGGTTCCCGCTTTACGCCTCTGGCCTTTGTGGGCCTGGAATGTACTGGGAACAGGCTTCCGAGGTGCTAACTGACTCTCTGCTTGTAGCTCAGTTTTGCCGATACCCTGGTCGATCTTCACCGCCGCAGTCCGGCGCATCTCGTCGGTAACGTGGGCGTAGACGTTCAGTGTAGTGCTGCTGGAGACATGGCCGATGATGGTGGAGAGCGTTTTCACGTCCATGCCGTGCTCCAGAGAAACTGTGGAAAAAGTGTGGCGCAAATCATGGAAGCGTATCTTCTTGCACTCGGCCCGCTCCAGAACGGTTTGCAGCCTCTTTCGGACAGCAGCAGGATCTCTGGGAGAGTCCTCATTGCTTGGAGAGGGGAACATCCACTTGGCATCCACGGTTTCCCTGTATGCTTTGAGGACTTCCGCCACAGGGGCGGGAAGGATCACGCTCCGATTGGAGGCTTTTGTCTTGGGCGGGGAGACCACCAGCTCTCCTTTGACCCGGTGGACCTGCCGCTCCACTCGGAGCTCCCCGGTAACGTGCCCTTTTCTTTCAGCACAGTATTGTCCACCATGTCCAGCAGTTCAGGCACAAGGTTCGTCAGGCGGATATAGCGTTGAATTTGCCTCCCACTTTCTCCCATAGATTGTCCCATGATATCTGAACTTTCCAACTTCCCGACCAGTGGTCGGGAAGTTAAATCAGTTCGCGCTCCCTGCCTCTTCATCGCCTCTAACCGCATTTTATAGCTGAATGCCTTCTCGCTGGGGAGGATGACAGTACGCTGCAAGTTGCTCTCCACCATTAAAATAATAGCCTCATCCCGGCTCAGTTCCTTGACTTCGGCCTTCACGGCATCCAGTCCCGCCAACTCGCAAGCTTTCCGGCGGCGGTGGCCGGACACGATCTCATACCGCCCGTCCTCCTTCTGACGCAATGTGATTGGTGTGATAATACCACGCTCCTTTACGCTCTGGACCAGCTCGTCCATATCTTCATCCAGCTTCACTTTGAATGGATGGTCCGGGAAATCATCAATCTCGGAGAGGGGTATCTCCCGGATTCTCGGAAGCTGGTTTTCCTCCCGCTCTCCGTCCGTCATGAACAGCTCATCGACTGAGGTCAGCAGACCGGCTACGCTGCTTTTCGCCAATCTTCATCACCT
>OFFV01001592.1_pt1 | contig 12847 bp, 9 predicted proteins | sample 1521461 | NCBI WGS metagenome assembly OFFV01 (sample SAMEA3504120, study PRJEB24116) | mouse gut metagenome | biome: mouse gut; feature: mouse-associated habitat; material: faeces | place: Denmark | collected 2011 | reverse complement strand
GAAATGGTAAAAAATAAACAAATTGTAGAAACTTTATCAACTAATAATACTAGTAAGATTACTATAAATGCAATAGGAGATATTATGGCTCATACACCTCAACTTAATGCACAACACGATCCTAAGACAAATACATATTCTTTTGATAATAATTATAAATATGTGTCCAGTTACATAAAAGAAGCAGACTTATCTATTGCAAATTTAGAAACCACATTAGCTGGTGTTGGTATACCATATAGCTCTTATCCAACGTTTAATACTCCAGATGCTTTAGCTGATGCATTAAAAAATGCAGGTGTAGATATAATTTCAACTATAAACAATCATACTTTTGATAAAGGTGATTTAGGAGTAGAAAGAACTTTAGATGTACTAAAATCTAAAAATTTTAGTACTATAGGAACAATTTCAAAACTTGGTGATGAGAATTATTTAATAAAAGAAGTTAATGAATTAGTTAAAGAAGGTATAAATCCTAAGTTAGCTATAGTTAGAGTAGGAGCTAAAGGGAATGATTTAGCTTACGAAAGAGGGGCATTAAAGAGATGTCAAACTATAGGTATAGAAACTGAAGTTATAGAATTATCAGAGGATATAACACAAGAAGAATATGAAAAGGCTTTAAGAAATTTAAATGAAAATAAAGATATTCATGGCATATTATGCTTTAGACCACTTCCTAAACAGTTAAATGAAGAAGAAATAAAATACGTTATATCACCAGAAAAAGATGTAGATTGCTTTAGTCCAATAAATTCTGCAAAAATAATGGAAGGTGACACATCAGGATTCCCACCATGTACTCCAACTGCAGTTGTAGAAATTTTAAAACATTATAATGTTGAATTACAAGGTGCTAATATAGTAGTACTTGGAAGAAGTATGGTAGTTGGTAAACCTACTGCAATGCTTTTATTAAATGAAAATGCAACTGTTACTATATGCCACTCTAGAACTAAAAATTTAGAAAAGGTAACTTCAGAAGCTGATATATTAATAGCTGCTGTTGGTAGAGCTAAAATGATAAAAGAAAACTTTATAAAAAAAGGAGCAGTTGTAATAGATGTAGGTATAAATGTTGATGAAGATGGGAATTTATGTGGGGATGTTGATACATCAGCTGTTTTTGATAAGGCATCTATGATAACTCCAGTTCCTGCAGGAGTAGGTTCTGTTACATCATCTATACTTGCTAAGCATGTAGTTAAGGCTTGTAAGGCTCAAAACAATAAATAATATATTGTAAGTTTTAGGGGGAATAGAGATGATAATTTCTGAAAATAAGCCTATGGATGAAATCTTAGGATTTTTAAAAAATGCAGAAAAGGTAGTTTTAGTTGGATGTAATCAATGTGCTGCAACTTGTAAAAGTGGTGGTGAAGAAGAAGTTCTTAAAATGAAAGAAGTATTAGAATCAGAGGGAAAAACTGTTTTAGGATATATTATATTAGATCCTGCATGCAATTTATTGAAATCTAAGAAAGATTTAAAGTCATTAAAATCTGAATTAGCAGATGCAGATGCAGTTTTATCTTTAGCTTGTGGAGATGGAACACAAACTATAGTTAAAAATCTAAAAAAGATACCCGTTTATCCGGCAAACAACACTATGTTTATAGGGGAGACAAAGAGAGTTGGAGAATTTGAAGAAGCCTGTAAGGCTTGTGGAGAATGTGAGCTTGGATGGACAGGTGGAATATGCCCTGTAACTATGTGTGCTAAAGGATTAATAAATGGTGCATGTGGTGGGGCTAAAAATGGTAAGTGTGAGATAAGTAAAGATAATGATTGTGCCTGGGTGATGATATATGAAAGATTAAAAGATATAAATCAATTAGATAATCTTTTAGAAATGAGACCAATGAAAGACTACTCTAAACAAAACAATCCAAGATATTTAAATTTAAAAGAAAAACAAAAACAAAATCAAAAATCTAATGCAAAGGCATAAGGACTTCTAAAAGGTTATAAAGGGAGGATATTTTTAATGAGCTTATTAAGAGAAACATTAGAAAGTGGAAAGTTCGCAGTTACAACTGAGATGGCACCTCCAAAAGGAACAGACCTTTCACATTTAATAGAATGTGCTAAACCGCTAGTGGGAAGAGTTCATGCAGCAAACGTTACAGATTTTCAATCTGCAGTCATGAGAACTACTTCACTTGCTACATGTAAATTATTAAAAGATGTTGGATTAGAACCAGTATTGCAAATAACTGGTAGAGATAGAAATAGAATAGCTATACAAGGGGAACTATTATCTGCTGGTGTATTTGGAATAAAAAATATGTTAGCTTTAACTGGAGATCATACAGTAGTTGGAGATCATCCACAAGCTAAGGGTGTATTTGATTTAGATTGTATAGGTATACTTCAAACGGCTGAAACCTTAATGGGTGGAAAAGACTTAGTTGGTAATGAGTTAAAGGGATCTCCAGAATTTTATTTGGGAGCTTCAGTTACTCCAGAGTATGCTCCAATAGAAATACAATTAATTAAGATGCAAAAGAAAATAAATGCAGGGGCTAAGTTCTTCCAAACTCAAGCTGTATATGATATAGAACATATGAGAGAATTTAGGAAATTAACTAAAGATATGGACTGTAAAGTATTAGCTGGTATAGTACCTTTGAAATCTCCAGGCATGGCTAAGTTTATGACTGCAAATGTTCCAGGTATATTTGTTCCAGATGAACAAATAGAAAGATTAAGAGCTGTAGGAAAAGAAAACTGGGTATCAGAAGGTATAAAGATGGCAGGAGAATTTATAAGGCAATTAAGAGAAGAAGATTTATGTGATGGTGTTCATATAATGGCAATTGGAGCAGAGGAAAATGTTCCAGCAATATTAGACGAAGCTGGATTATAAAAAATTCTAAAATTAATTGTGATATGGGGGAATAGATATGAAAATAGTAGTAATAGGGGGCGGTCCAGGAGGATATGTTGCAGCAATAAAAGCTGCGATGCTTGGAGCTGAAGTAACAGTTATAGAAAAGAAAAAAGTAGGAGGAACTTGCTTAAACGCTGGATGTATACCTACTAAAGCATTACTTGCATCTTCTTCAATGTTAATGAATATAAAAGAAGCCAAAGACTTTGGTATAAATATAGATGGAGAAATTACTGCAGATTTTTTATCGGTAATGAAAAGAAAAGATAAAATAGTAGATCAATTAGTAAGTGGAATAGAATTTTTATTTGAAAAAAGAGGGATAAATTTAGTAAATGGATTTGGTAAGCTTGTAGATAGAAATACTATAGAAGTTACCAAAGAAGATGGAACAATAGAAACTATAAAAGCTGATAAAATAATATTAGCTAATGGATCTGTGCCAATAGTACCTCCAATGTTTCCATATGATAAAAAGCGTATAATCACTAGTGACGAAGTGCTAGAACTTTCTGAATTACCTAAGTCTATGTTAATAATAGGTGGAGGGGTAATAGGATGTGAAATAGGTCAGTTCTTTGGAGTTTTAGGCACTGAAGTTACTATAGTTCAAAGAGGTGAACAGCTATTACCATATGAAGATAAAGATATTGTGAAGCAGTTGCAGAGACAATTTAAAAAAGATAAAATTAAAGTGTTACTAAATAGTGGAGTTGATTCTTGCGAAGTAGTAGGGGACCAAGTAGTATCAACATTATCAGACGGAAAAAAGGTAAATACTCAATATGTATTAGTTGCAATAGGAAGAAAACCTAATATTGAAGGATCTGGAATTGAAGAATTAGGAATAGAGTTAAACCGAGGTAAAATAGTGGTTAATGAAAACCTTGAGACTAATATAGAAGGTATATACGCAATAGGAGATTTAATCAATACTCCAATGCTTGCACACGTTGCTTCTAAAGAAGGTATAGTTGCTGCAGAAAATGCTTTTGGTAAATATAAAACAGTAGATTACACAACAGTTCCAAGATGTGTATATACTGAACCTGAAGTTGCTGCTGTTGGGAAAACTCAAAAGCAGTTAGATGCTGAAGGTATTGAGTATAATGTAGGTAAGTTTGAATTTAGAGGATTAGGTAAAGCTCAGGCTATAGGTCGTATACAAGGATTTATAAAAGTTCTTGCAGATAGTGAAGACAAAATAGTAGGGGCATCAATAGTAGGTCCTCATGCAACAGATCTATTAACAGAATTATCACTTGCAGTACATTTAGGATTAACTGTAGAGCAAGTAGGAGATGTTATACACGCACATCCAACGTTATCAGAAGGCTTAATGGAAGCTCTTCACGATGTGCATGGTGAATGTGTTCATGCAGCTCCAAAATTAAAAAAGGCGAAAGCTTAATACAAAACAGAGTATATTAAAAGCTCTGTTTTGACAAAGAAAAGGGGGAAATCTTAATATGGGATATAATATAGCAGTGGCAGGTAAAGGTGGAACTGGAAAGACTAGTCTTACAGGGCTTTTAATTGATAACCTAACAGCTAATAATAAGGGGCCAGTATTAGTTGTTGATGCAGATGCAAATGCTAATATAAATGAAGTATTAGGTATAGAGGTTGAAACTACTATAGGTTCAATCAGAGAAGAAGTTAACCAAAGGGAAAAACAAGGCAATGCTTTTCCGGGAGGTATGACTAAAGCTCAATATTTACAATATAGATTAAATACTTGTTTAGCAGAAGGCAATGGATATGACTTAATAGTAATGGGAAGATCTGAAGGAGAAGGTTGTTACTGCTATGTAAATGGAATATTAAGAGAGCAAACTGATAAACTATCTGATGCTTATGAATATTTAGTTATAGATAATGAAGCCGGAATGGAACATCTAAGTAGAAAAACGACAAAACACATAGATAAACTTTTATTAGTTAGTGATTGTTCAAGACGAAGTGTTCAGGCTGTTGCTAGAATTAGAGATTTAGCGAGGGAATTAAAATTAAGTGTAGGAGAGATATACTTAATTATAAATAAAGCTCCAAATGGAAAATTAAATGAAGGAATAAAAGAGGAAATTGCTAAACATAATCTAAATCTTATAGGTGTAGTACCTATGGATGAAATGATATATGAATATGATTCTTCAGGAATACCATTGGTTAATTTACCTGAGGATTCAAAAGCTAAGATAGCTATAAATGATATAATGAATAAGTTAGAATTAAATTAGGCTTAAGGGGGATAAAACTATGGCATTTAAGATGTCTGTTCAAAAATATTCTGGAAAGATATCAGAATTAGAAATAGGGAGAGGGGAAAAGGCAATAAAAATAGGTGGAGAAAGTACTTTACCATTTTATAGCTTTGATGGAGATACTGGAAATACCCCAAAAGTGGGAATAGAAATGTTAGATGTATATCCAGGAGGATGGACTAATGAATTTAAAGAAATGTATAAAGATGTTTGTGATTGTCCAGTTAAATGGGCTAAATACATAGAGGAAAATTTAAAACCAGACTTTATATGTTTAAGGCTTGAAAGTTCTGATCCAAATGGATTAGATAGAAGTCCAGAAGAATGTGCTAAAGTTGCTAAAAATGTAGTTGAATCAGTTAAGTTACCTATGGTTATAGCAGGGTGTGGAAATCATGAAAAAGATGCTAAGGTATTTGAAAAGATAGCTCAAGCTGTTGATGGAAATAACTGTTTATTCTTATCAGCTACAGAAGATAATTACAAAGCAGTTGGAGCTGCATCTACAATGGCGTATAGTCATAAAGTAGTAGCTGAATCTTCGGTTGATATAAACCTAGCTAAACAATTAAACGTATTATTAAATCAATTGGGTGTTAAACCTGAAAATATAGTTATGCAAGTAGGATGCTCGGCTGTTGGTTACGGATATGAGTATGTTGCATCTACTATGGATAGAATTAGACTTGCTGCATTTGGTCAAAATGATAAAACATTACAAATGCCTATAGTAACTCCAGTTTCATTTGAATCTTGGCATGTTAAAGAATCTGTAGCAAGCATTGAAGATGAACCACAATGGGGATGTGCAGAACAAAGAGGTATAAATATGGAAGTATCTACTGCAGCAAGTGCTTTAGTTTGTGGAGCAAATGCGGTTATACTTCGTCATCCAAAATCAGTAGAGACTATAAAAGAATTAGTTAGTGCGTTAGCTTAATTAAATTGTAAGGTTAGGGGGAAAAATAATGGCATTAAAAGCTTTAGATATATTTAAATTAACACCAAAGAAAAACTGTAAGGATTGTGGATTTCCAACTTGTATGGCTTTCTCTATGAAAGTTGCTTCAGGAGCCGTAGAAGTAAGTAAGTGTCCACATATGTCTGATGATTCAATAGCAAAATTATCAGAAGCGACAGCTCCTTTAATGAGAGCTTTAAAAGTAGGAAGTGGAACTTCTGAGTATGAATTAGGCGCTGAAACAGTATTATTTAGACATGAAAAAACATTAGTAAATAGAAATAGATATGCAGTAGCATTTGATGATTCTATGACTAATGAACAAATAGATTTTAAAATAGCTAATATGAAAGCTGTTAACTATATAAGAATAGGCGAAGAAATGAAAGCTGAAATGGTAGTTTTAGAATATCGTTATAATAAAGATGGATTCTTAAACTTAGTAAATAGAGTTAACGAAAGCGGATTAGATGTAACTCATATAATAATATGTGATGATGTAGATATAGCTAAAGAAGCTATAGAAATATTAAAAGATAAAAAACCAATAGTTTATGGGGCTAATAAAGAAAATTACAAGGGAATGGTTGAGTTAGTAAAAGATCTTAAATTAGCTCTAGGTGTAAAGGCTGCTAACTTAGAAGAGTTATACTCTACTATAGAAGCAATTCAAGGATTAGGATATAGAGAATTATTATTAGATGTAACAGGAGAAAATATAAAAGATACATTTACAAATGCTGTTCAAGTTAGAAGAATAGCTTTAAAAGAACAAGACAGAACATTTGGATACCCGTCAATAGTATTTGCAAACAAACTATCAAATAACGACCCACAAATGGAAGTAGCCATATCATCAATATTTACAATAAAATATGGATCTATAATAGTAATAGATGACATAGATTACTCAAAAGCATTACCATTATTCGCATTAAGACAAAATATATACACTGATCCACAAAGGCCAATGAGAGTTGAACCAAAAGTTTACTCAATAAATAATGCAGATGAAAATTCACCAGTAATAGTTACTGTTGACTTTGCATTAACTTATTTCATAGTATCAGGAGATATAGAAAGATCTAAAGTTCCAACATACTTAGCAATACCAGATGCAGGAGGATATTCTGTATTAACTGCTTGGTCTGCAGGTAAGTTTAGTGGAAGTAGTATAGCTAAATTTATAAAAGAAAGTAAAATAGAAGAGATGACTAAGAATAGAGATTTAATAATACCAGGAAAAGTTGCTGTATTAAAAGGAGATATAGAAGATAATTTACCAGGATGGAATGTAATAATAGGAACAGAAGAATCTATGGAGATACCGAAGTTCCTAAAAGAATATAAAGCTAAGCGAGAAGCTGTATCAAATGCATAGTATATAAATTCAAATTGTAGTTAAATATCATTTAGTTACTGTTACAAAATATAATAAGTAACTTATAGGGGGATAAATCAAATGGAAAAGTTTATGATAATAGGTGAAAGAATACACTGTATATCACCAGTAATAAGAAAAGCTTTAGCTGAGAGAAATCCTGAACCAATATTAAAAAGAGCTAAGGAGCAATTAGAAGCTGGAGCGCACTATATAGATTTTAACATAGGTCCTGCTGAAAGAGATGGAGAAGATTTAATGACTTGGGGAGTTCAATTGCTTCAAAAAGAGTTTAATAATGTTCCTTTAGCTTTAGATACTGCAAATAGAAAAGCTATAGAAGCGGGACTTAAAGTATATAATAGAACTCATGCTAAACCAATAATAAATTCTGCTGATGCAGGTTCAAGATTAGATTTAATAGATTTAGCAGGAGAATATGAAGCTAAGGTTATAGCTTTATGCGCTAAAGAAGGTATACCAAAAGATAATGATGAGCGTATGGCTTATTGCCAAGAAATGTTAGAGAAAGGTCTAATGGTAGGATTAGAACCTGAAGATATGTTATTTGATCCATTATGCTTAGTTATAAAAGGAATGCAGGATAAGCAAGTAGAAGTTTTAGAAGCTATAAGAATGATGACAGAAATGGGATTATTAACTACAGGAGGATTATCGAATGTATCTAATGGATGCCCAAAACATGTAAGACCAATACTTGACAGTGCATTTTTAGCAATGGCTATGGCAAATGGATTTAGTTCAGCTATAGTAAATCCTTGTGATGAAGGATTAATGAGAACAGTAAAATCTTGTGACATAATAAGAGGAGCTTCTCTATATGCAGACTCATTTTTAGAGTTAAATGAAGGTTCATTTGTATTTAACATATAAGATATAAAAATATAATTGAAAAAGTCTAAAAAGGGGGGAATATAGAGTGAACCTATATAATATAATTTTTACAGGATCTGAGCAAGCTTTAGAAGCTGCAAGAGGTTTATTAAATCAAGCAATAGAATCAAATGGAAGAGAGCATACAGTATCATTCCCTGATACTGCATATTCGTTACCGTGTATATATGCAGCTACAGGGAAAAAAATGAACTGTTTAGGAGACTTAGAAGGTGCTCTTGAAATAGTAGAAAGCTTAATAAATAAAACTCATTTATTAGAACATGCTTTAAATTCAGGATTAGCTACAGCACTTGCAGCTGAAGTTATAGAGGCTATAAAATATGCAACTAGCGATGCTCCATACAGTGAACCTTGCACAGGTCATATAACTGACCCTATAATAAGATCACTTGGTGTTCCACTAGTTACAGGAGATATACCAGGTGTTGCAGTCGTTCTTGGAGAATGCCCAGACGCTGAAACTGCATCTAAAATAATAAAAGATTACCAAGCTAAAGGTTTACTTACTTTCTTAGTTGGTAAAGTAATAGATCAAGTTATAGAAGCTGGAATAAAAATGGGGTTAGAACTAAGGGTTATACCTTTAGGATATGATGTAACATCAGTTATACATGTAGTATCTGTTGCAGTAAGAGCGGCATTAATATTTGGAAATTTAACGCCAGGGGATTTACCAGGATTATTAGAATATACTTCTAAGAGAGTTCCAGCATTCGTAAATGCATTTGGACCATTAAGTGAATTAGTTATATCTGCTGGAGCTGGAGCTATAGCTTTAGGATTTCCAGTTATAACTGATCAAACAGTTCTAGAAGTTCCAATGAATTTATTGACTCAAAAGGATTATGATAAGTTTGTAGCAACTTCATTAGAAGCTAGAGGAATAAAAATAAAAATAACAGATATACCAATACCAGTATCATTTGCAGCTGCATTTGAAGGTGAAAGAATTAGAAAGAACGACATGTTTGCTGAATTTGGTGGAAATAAAACTGAAGCTTGGGAACTTGTTATAAAGAGAGAGTTAAGTGAAGTTGAAGACCATAAAATATCAGTAATAGGTCCTAATATAGATGAAGTAGAATCAAATGGTGTAGTAAGATTACCACTTGCTATTATAGTTAATATAGCAGGTAAATCGATGCAAGAAGACTTTGAACCAGTTCTTGAAAGAAGATTACATTACTTCTTAAACTACATAGAAGGTGTAATGCATGTTGGTCAGAGAGATATGTCTTGGATAAGAATATCTAAAGATGCTTATGAAAAAGGATTTAGATTAGAGCATATAGGAGAAGTTTTATATGCTAAAATGAGAGATGAATTTGAATCTGTTGTTGATAAGTGTGAAATAACAATAGTAACAGATAAACAAAAAGTTTCTGAATTAAAATCTCAAGCTATAACTAGATACGATGCTAGAGATGAAAGGTTAGCTTCATTAGTTGATGAAAGTGTTGAAGAGTTCTATTCTTGTAACCTTTGCCAATCTTTCGCACCAGCACATGTTTGCGTTGTTACTCCTGAAAGGCTTGGACTTTGTGGAGCAGTTAGTTGGTTAGATGCTAAGGCAACTAAAGAACTAGATCCAACTGGACCTTGCCAACCTATAGTTAAAGGTGAGTGCCTAGATGATAGACTAGGAAAATGGCAATCAGTTGATGATACAGTATCTGAGATATCTCAAGGTGCTGTTGAAAATGTTACATTATATTCTATACTTGAAGATCCAATGACTTCTTGTGGATGTTTTGAATGTATTTGCGGTATAATGCCTGAAGCTAACGGATTTATTATAGTAAATAGAGAATTCTCTCAAATAACTCCTGTTGGTATGACATTTGGAGAACTTGCTTCTATGACAGGTGGAGGGGTTCAAACTCCAGGATTTATGGGACACGGAAGACATTTCATATCTTCTAAAAAGTTTGCTTATGCAGAGGGCGGACCAGAAAGAATAGTTTGGATGCCGAAAGAATTAAAAGACTATGTAGCTGATAAATTAAATGCTACAGTTAAAGAAATGACTGGTATAGAAAACTTTGTAGATATGATATGTGATGAGACTATAGCTAGTGATTCTGAAGGAGTATTGGCATTTTTAGAAGAAAAAGGACACCCAGCATTATCAATGGAATATTTAATGTAATTTAGTATATCGGGAGGATTACTATGAAAGTTATACCAAATCTAAAATATACTGACAAACATGAATGGGTTAAAATAGATGGCGAATTTGCATATATAGGAATAACAGACTATGCTCAAAATCAATTAGGAGAAGTACTATTTGTTGAAATGCCAGAGATTGGGGATGAATTAAACCGAGGTGAAGAGTACGGCGTAGTTGAATCCTCAAAAGTAGCATCAGATTTAATAGCTCCGGTATCTGGAGAGGTTGTCGATATAAATGAAAAATTAGATGATGAACCAGAATATATAAATGAAAATCCATATGATGCATGGATAGTGAAAGTTAAAGTAGCTGATGAAGATGAGTTAGAAAACTTATTAAATTCAAAGAGTTACGAAGCTAGTATAGATTAATTAAAATAAGAGTATGAAAGGATTGAGTGCACGCAAATCTTTCATACTCATTATTGATACCTATAAATATAATATATGCTAAATTTATATTAGAAAAGCATATTGGGGGAATTAGATATGGTGAAAGTAACTTTTACATCACATAATAAAGAGATTTACTGTAATAAGGGAGATAAATTACTGGATGTTGCAAGAGATGCAGAAATATTTATAGATGCACCCTGTAATGGAAATGTATCTTGTGGTAAATGTAAGGTAAGATTAATTAAAGGGAAAGTTGATACAGAGAAAACTCATCATATTAGAGATGAAGAATGGAATCAAGGGTATATATTAGCATGTAATACAAAAGTAATAGAAGATATTGATATAGAAGTACCTTCAAAATTATCATCACCTATGTATGGAATGAAAATAGAGGGTAGTGATAAGAAAAAAGATAAGGAAGTTTTTGATAGGGCAAAGAAGATAATTGAAGAAAATAATTTTGAGTTTAAGACTAATATTGTAAAAACTTATATAGAGATAGAAGAACCAACATTAGATGATAATATAAGTGATATTGATAGAATAGAAAGACATGTAAGAAATAATTTGGGATATGATGAAATAGATTTCACTATAGAATTACTAAGAAAAGTCCCTACAGTAATAAGAGAAGATAATTTTAAAGTAACTATAACGTACATTAAAAAGAAAAATAAAATAACTATACTTAATATAGAATCAGGAAATACAGAAAATAAGCTTTATGGAGTTGCCATAGATATAGGAACAACATCTGTAGTTGTATGTTTAGTTGATTTATATACAAAAGAAATTATAGATAAAGCTTCATCTGGAAATGCTCAGATAAAATATGGAGCAGATGTCATACATAGAATTGTATATTCAACAAAGAAAAATGGATTAAAAGAATTAAATGAAGCTATAATAGAAGATACTATAAATCCGTTATTACATTCAATCTATACTAAAAATAACGTAGATAAAGATAATGTTGTAAGCCTTGTAGTAGCAGGAAATACAACTATGACAAGTCTATTTTTAGGCGTATATACAGATTTCTTAAGACAAGAACCATTTATACCACCATTTTTAAAATCTCCTAGATTAATAGGAAAAGATGTAGGACTAAATATTAATGATAGTGCATATGTATTTCTAGCGCCTTCTGTTGCAAGTTATGTAGGCGGGGATATTACGGCGGGCGTATTATCTGCAGGTATTTGGTCTAGTGAAGAAAATGTACTATTCATTGATTTAGGTACTAATGGAGAGATAGTATTTGGAAATCAAGATTATATGATGAGTTGTGCCTGTTCCGCAGGTCCTGCATTTGAAGGCGGAGGAATAAGTTGTGGAATGAGAGCTTCAAATGGAGCTATAGAAAAAGTAAAAATAGACAAAGAAACTTTAAAACCAACTCTTACAACAATAGGAGATGTTTCTCCTATAGGAATATGTGGATCAGGTATAATAGATTTAATATGTCAGATGTTACTTACTGGAATAATAGATAGAAGAGGTAAAATACATAGAGATATAGACAATGAAAGAATAATATTTAATGAGTATGAGATAGGTGAATATGTACTAGCATTTAAAGAAGAATATAATTTAGATCATGATATAACTATAAATGAAGTTGATATAGATAATTTTATAAAAGCTAAAGGCGCTATATATTCAGGAGCTTCAGTTTTAATAGAAAGCTTAGGTATGGATTTTAGTGTAATAGACAAAGTGTATATAGCTGGTGGAATTGGAAATAACCTAGATATAGAAAATTCAATATTAATAGGTTTACTTCCGGATATAGAACGAGAGAAGTTTATATATATAGGAAATAGTTCATTAGTAGGTTCTTATCTTGCATT
>OFFV01001587.1_pt1 | contig 12859 bp, 12 predicted proteins | sample 1521461 | NCBI WGS metagenome assembly OFFV01 (sample SAMEA3504120, study PRJEB24116) | mouse gut metagenome | biome: mouse gut; feature: mouse-associated habitat; material: faeces | place: Denmark | collected 2011 | reverse complement strand
AGGTGGGCATCACCGCCATCTACGTCACCCACGACCAGAGCGAGGCCATGGCCCTGTCTGACAACATCATTATCATGAACAAAGGGGTGGTGGCCCAGATGGGCTCTCCCCAGGAGATCTACTACCACCCCAACAGCGAATTTGTGGCCGACTTCATCGGCGAGGCCAACTTCCTCAAAGGCAAGCTGGAAAAGCTGGACGGCGACCACGCGGTGCTCAACGTGGAAGGCAGCTCCACCCGGGTGCCCGCAAAGGTGGGGATGACCCAGGGGACCGAGTATATTGTGGTGTTGCGGCCCGAGTCCGCCATACTGAAGGACGCTGGCGGACTGCCCTGCGAGGTAATCCTCTCCTGTTTTATGGGCTCCTACCAGAACTATCATGTCAAGGTGGGGAACACCCTGGTAAAACTCACCGATTACAACCCCAAAAATAAGCGCATCTACCAGGTCGGTGAAAGGTGCTCCCTGGTTTTCGACCCCGAATCGGTACATATTCTCTGATTTCAACGACAAAGAGCGGACTGCCTCGGCAGTCCGCTCTTCTTTTCTGCTGTTATCCCAGCCGCCGACGCAGCTGATCGGGGTTGTCAGAGTATTCCAGCGCCGATTCCATGGTAATTTTCCCCGCCTTGTACAGGGCGAGAATGGACTGGTCCATAGAGATCATGCCCTCACTGCTGCCGGAGGAGATGACGTTGTCAATTTGATGACTCTTATTCTCCCGGATCAGGCTGCGGATCGCGTTGTTCACATGCATTATCTCATAGGCGGGCACAACGCCCCCATTTTTGTCAGGCAGCAGCTGCTGCGACACCACTGTACACAGGACCATCGACAGCTGCGCTCTGATCTGCTCCTGCTGACCGCTGGGGAACGAGTCCACAATGCGGTCCACCGTGTTTACCGCCCCCTTGGTGTGCAGCGTGGCAATCAGCAGATGTCCCGTCTCCGCCGCCGTCATAGCGGTGCGGATGGTCTCGTGGTCCCGCATCTCCCCCAGAAGAATCACATCGGGAGCTTGCCGCAAACAGGCCCGCAGCGCGGACAGATAGTCCTCAGTATCAATGGCAATCTCCCGCTGACTGACAATACTCTTGTCATTGCGGTGCAGGTATTCAATGGGGTCCTCCAGCGTGATGATATGCCCACTGCGGCGTTGATTGATTCGATTGATGATACACGCCTGCGTAGTGGATTTTCCGCTGCCTGCCGTACCAGTCACCAAAATCATGCCATGTGTCAGGTCGGCCAGATCCATCACCTGGGGTGGGATGTGCATCGTCTGCCAATCCGGAATGCCGAACGCCACCACGCGCACCACCGCAGCCATTGAGCCCCGTTGACGATAAGTATTCACACGAAAACGGGCCATACCCCCTACGGAGAAGGAAAAATCATCGTCGCCATTTTTCAGATAGTTTTCCATGGGGCGGCCGGCCTCGGCATACAGTTGGGTAATCATTTCCGCCGCGTCTTTGGGGAGAACCCGCTCCTGTCCGATGGGGATCATCCGCTTATCCAGCTTTTCACACACCGGACCGCCCGCCACAATGAACAGGTCTGAGGCGTTATCTTCCACCGCCCGTTTCAAGTAATCCAAAAGCTGTGCCATAGTGCTCTCCTTAAAAAATAAAATCTCCGTCCCAGAGTTCCAAGCTGTTGTCGGCCTCCCACTCGCCTGCCGAAGCCGCCTGCCAGCGTAAAACTTTATAGTCCGACCCCGTTACCAGAACCTCCACCTGAAGTTCTTGACTGTCTGAGATGGGAACCACATAAGAGCAGAGGCGCTCTACCCGGTCTGGATAATGGGTGATTGTCTCACTCACATCAATTCCGTCAGGCAAAGTTTCTCCCGTGCGCAGGCAGGTCAGTACAGTCTGTGCCTGGCAGTCAGCGGTATAATAATCAGATACCGCCTGCTCTGCGGTGTCCCCCAGTCGAACATCTGCCCGGACGGTGGACAGGGACAGCAGCGCAAAGACAGTTAAGGCCAGTACGGCGAAGACCACAAGCAGAGAACTGCCCCCCAGGGCTGGCGGGGCAAAGCCCTCCCGTTTTTTCTCACCCATGGACATTCACCTCCTGCCAGGCCACCTCGATACGGAACAGCTCCACATCGTCCGCTTCATCCCGCACCCAGACACCGGCTTTCCCCAGGCCGGACGTGTCAGCCTCTATCCGGGCAGCCCCCAATGTATAGCGCATCGAGCCGTCCGCAGGGGACCAGTCCTCTTTGTAATCAATCATCAGGGAATCCTGGCTGTAATGATCACAGCTCAATAATTCCGCAGCCCGTCCAAAATCTCCTCCGGTGGAACGGAGGGCCTCCGCGGTCGTCTGGCACAGGGCAACCGCTCGGTCTCGGGCTTCGCCTCTCTTGGACATCTCATCCGACTGGACAAAGGCCTGGAGACACAGAGCCGCCGCCAGAGCGAATACCAACAGCATTACCATCTGTTCCATCATCGCCAGAGGTGCTTTGCTCCTCATGTCGCCGCCCCCTCTCCGCTGCGCAGGGACAACAGCAGACTATCTTGCCCGCCGCCCAGGGCGGTGATATTCACGGTGAGAAGACCGCCCTCCAAAGACAGCTTCATCTCCTCCGCCTCCAGCAGCTGCCAGCCGTTCTCCAGCACCAACGGCTCCTCAGACCAGCTGTAAAGTTCCATCAGCCAGCCATCCCAGCAGTAGACATAGGTGACATACTCCTCTCCAGCGCCCAAAATCAACACGTCTGTATCACCAAACCGCTCCACCGCCACGCCGTCCTGCCTGTCGGCCTGCCGTACCCGGGTGGCAATGTACTGTGTTCCGGTCCTCCGATCATAGGAGGCCTGGTCCCGCTGGGTCAAGCGGCGATAAGCGTCCGCCCCTGTGAGCAGAACTGCCAAAATGCAGGCAGCAAACACCCCAAACAGCAGCAGGGCGGCCAGCCCGTCAATATGATGTTGGATTGGTTTTCGTCTCATGGCTTCACCACCAGAACCGTAATATCAGGCATCAGATTATCTGCAAACACGCTGTAGTGCACGTTATACCGCCCATCATCTACCTGAACCCCATAGTGTTCCTTTAAGTAATCCAAATTGGGGGGATAGACCCCTTCAGCCGCATAGCAGGCCACACATCCCCGTCGCAGAGCTTCCTCCAACTGCCGCTGGTCTTCCGCCTCGTGTCCACTGTTCAGTCCGTTCAGAGCAGTGGAAAAGCCCACCAGCACCAAGATACATATCGCGGGCAGCAGCAGATTCCGCAGCAGCGCCCCCCAAGGCGTCCTTCTCTTTCTCATGGCATGTCACCCAATGGCCGACATGATGTGCATCAGAGGCAGCATCACAGACAGCAGAATCAATCCCACCAGCAGAGAACAAACCAGCACCAGCGCAGGTTCCACCCGGCTTACCTGTTCCTCCAGAGCAGTTTCACTCTCCTCTGAAAGGTCTGCGGCAATCTTTTCCATGGCGGCATCTCCCGCCCCGCCTCGCTGGCCCAGTTCCAGCAGGCGGCAGGAGGCGGCAGGCAGCAGCTTGCTCTCTTTCATCGCTGTGCTCACCCGTTCCCCCTGGTCCAGCCGGGACCGGCAGTCCATACACCGCGCTTTGGCCTGAGGCACATCCTCCAGCAGACCAGAGGCCAGCTCTACCGCCTCCTCCAGAGGCATTCCACTGGCCATCCCCATCGCCAGCGCCTGGGCCAGCCGGGCATCGTTCATCTTGCGGGCAATCCCCCTGTCTCCCCGACTGTTCCGCCAAGAGGCGGTCAGTCTCTCTCGGAAGGCGGGCAGCGCGGCAAAGGCGGCCAGGAAGGCCACCACCGCTGCCATCAGTGCCCACAGCACAGGCATTGCCCCGTCCAGCCATCGGCCCAGGGTCAGCAGGCCCCCCGCCACGCCGGTGAGCCGTCCCCCCAGCGACGCATACACATCGTCAAAAATCGGCAGAACCTTCACCAACAGCACCGCAATGACGACCAGCATCAGCAGCATCATCACGGCCGGATACAGCAGCGCACTTTTCACCCGCCGATCCAGCCGGGCCCGGCCCTCGTAGTACCGGGCCAGCGCCGCCAGCGCCTCTTCTGTCCGGCCGGCCCGCTCCCCCACCTCCACCAGTCCGCAGACATAGATGGGAAAGCGGCCCGTCTCCCGCATGGCTGCAGACAATGTGGACCCGAGATCCACCTGTTCGGCCATAGCGGACAACATGGTCTGATACTCTGGGGCGCTCTCCTCCGCCAGGAGGGTCAGCGCATCCCCCGCCCCCACACCCGCGTGAAAGAGCATTGACAGCTCTAAGCACAGGGCGGCGAGCTCCTCATGAGAAATACTGCTCTGTTTCTTCATACAAACCCCCGTCCGGACTCCTCTTTCGGTCCGACTTTATGATATTAAAATGGGTTCACGGCATACCGCAAACCCATTTTAAAACAAAACGCTTCATTCGTAAAGTACTATCTCAATATTTTCTCAGATCAATAGATATACTTTACGCTGTAGTTCGTCCCATCACCGATATACTTCATGATGGAGTCGCTGCCGTTGCTCGTGGAGGCGAACGTGGGATCCATCCGCTGCCAGGCGCTTCCATTGAAGAAGATGGCGCCCTCTACCCAGCCGTCCTCCTCCGACCAGACACTGATCCAGGCGTGATAACCAGTCTTCCCATCGCCAATGGGGACATACCCCGTAATCAGCTTACAGGGGACACCCAAGCTGCGCAGCATACCAGTCATCAGGCCGGCATAGTCAAAGCAGATCCCCTTCTTGGCAGCCAACACGTCATCCAACACAGGGAGATAACCGCTCTGCACCGTGGCGGCCAACTGTTTATCATAGGTGAAGTTCTTCACCACATAGTCATAGACCACTTCCACCAGCTTCAGAGGATCAGTCTCGTCCCCAGCCAACTCTTTGGCTTTCTCCACAGTCTTGGGGGCAGACGCATAGTCCACATACTGATTGGGGCGCAGGAAGGGGGCAAACTCATCTGCGAGTGTCACCTTAAACTTGACTGCCAGCACCTGAGCGTACTTGCTGTCTGTGGTATTCTCCATCACAGCTACCGTGTAGTCGCCGTTGCCGTCAGACAGGGGGAAGGTGGTCCACTTGTCGACGCTCAAATTATACTGATACTGAGTGGAAGGCCCATTTACCAGCACCTTCAGACGAGTTTTTGTGGTACCGGTAAACTTGACCATCACATAGCCGTCCTTGATATTGGAGTAGTCAATCGTGGCCCGGCTGTTCTGCTTCACCTGTTTGCCAGACGCCTCGGGGAGCGCCATGGTGCTTATCGCAGGGTCGCCGGCCAGGGCCACCGCCTCATCCTCAATGACGATCTCCCCCATCGTCACCTGGTCCACATAGAGCGCCTCATCCAGCCCTTCCCCCTCGGAGAAACCAGTTCCCATTACCACTTCCCGGGCACAGCCGGCCAGCAGGGCCACAGCCAGAGCCAGCGGGAGCAATCGTTTCATCATTTTCATTTCCGCTACCTCATTTCTCATTAATTTAAGTCAAACGCCTTTCTTCAAGAGGGTCCCCGCCTCACAGGATAGACGTTCCGGGGCACCTGGCCTCTTGTCAAAGACAGTATAGCACACCTTCCGTAAAAATGGAAGTATTTTTTAAAATAAATTTTTCATAAAATAAGATTCTATATAACCGCCTGTATCTTGTCTATTTTGTCACTTTAAATTTATCCGTTGCAAGTCGAGAAAAAATATGCTATCTTTGAAACAGAAAAGTGGATATTTTCCCTTTATAATGTACAAACACAAAAATAGGAGGATTCCCCTATGTCCGTTTCCCCGCTGCGTATCCAAATGCTAGGTGGATTTACGATCCGCCGCGGAGACCAGGAAATTGCCATCAATGACCGCTCTCGAAAGCTCTGTCTCCTGCTCGCCTATCTGATTCAGGCCCAAGGCCGCCCCGCCCCCTACCATGAGCTGACTGACCTGCTCTGGGACGAACAGGAACAGGCCTCCCTCAATACCTTGAAGGCAATTCTCCACCGGGCACGCGCCTGCCTGGACCAGCTGGGGCCAGAGACCGGCAGGGAACTGCTGATCAGACGGCAGGGCTGCTACCAGTGGAATCCAAAAGTCCCCCTCAGCATTGATACAGAGGAATTCCTTCAGCTATGCCAGACGGACAGCCCGATGGAGGAGGAAATTTACCTCTCACAACGGCTGTCCGCCCTAAAGCTCTACCAGGGAGATTTTCTTCCCGCTTTGGCAGGCCATCCCTGGGCCGCTGCCCAAGCGAAGCCGCTGCGCTGCGCATATTTTCAAACTGTTGCCGCTGTTCTCCCTCTTTTAGAGCATAGGAATCGCTTTCAGGATGTGGTACCTCTCGCCAAGGCCGCCCTCGTTTTAGATCCCTTCCGGGAGGATTTGTGCCAGCCGCTGATGAGGGCTCTGCTCCAGCTGGAGCGGCGGGAAGAGGCCGCACAGTGCTATGAGGATTTTCATCAGCAACTGCTCTCCCAGCGTGGGGTCCTGCCCTCCGCCGAACTGCGGGCACTCTATCAGCAGGCCCGACGGGACTGGGACCCCCGGGCAGTCTCGCCCGTCACCCTGCAGGAACAGCTCAGAGACTCCCCGGAAAGCGGCGCTCTCCTGTGCGAATATGACTTTTTTCGAGCTATCTGTCGCACCGTCTCCCGCATGGCAGAGCGGACGGGCACTCCCCCCCATGTCGTCCTCATCTCTCTGGTGGGAACGGAACACACCCCCTTGGCCCGCTACAGCCTGGACCGAGCTATGGACAACCTCGAGATAGTGATCCGTGCCCGCCTGCGCCGGGGCGACGCCTTCACCCGATGCAGCGCCTCCCAGTTCGTCCTTCTGCTCCCTCATGCCAACTATGCCGACAGTCAGATGGTCTCCAGTCGGATTGTCCGGGCCTTCACCCGGCAGTATCCCCACTCCCCCGCCCAGCTTCAAGTCTCCGTTCAGCCTCTGCTGCCCTCGGCCGACCGCTGAGCCGTCCGCCAGCACACAGATGTACAACGCAACAGAGAGGTCCCCGGCTCAGCTGGGGACCTCTCCGTTTTATCTCAATACCTGAAATACTTACCGCTCCCGCAGTTTAAATCTCTTGACCTGCTCCTCCATAATCTTCACCTGGTTGAACAGCTCAGAGCTGACCGCTGCGGACTCCTCGCTGCTGGCGGAGTTGCTCTGGACCACAGCAGAGATCTGCCCGATGCCCTCCGTTACCTGGGCAATCGATTCCGCATCGTTTTCCACCGCCTGGACAATAGCGCCCATCGCCGCATTAGACTGAGTCACCAGTTCCAGGGTCTTACTCAGGGTAGCAGATACTTCAGAGACAATCCGGCTACCCCGACCAGTGGCCTGGACAGAGTTCTCAATGAGCTCCTTGGTGGCCTTGGCGGCCTCATCCGACTTGGAGGCCAGGTTGCGTACTTCGTCGGCCACTACGGCAAATCCCTTGCCGGCAGAGCCGGCCCGGGCGGCCTCTACTGCGGCGTTCAGCGCCAGAATGTTGGTCTGGAACGCAATATCCTCGATGGTAGCAATGATCTTCTCAATCTGCTGGGAGGCCTCTGTAATATCCTTCATGGCGGCTACCATCTGCTCCATCTGCTGGCTGCTCAGGTTCACCTGCTCACCAGTCTGACGAGCGTTTTCCTGGGCCTCAGCTGCGGTGGCCACATTCTGAGAGGCGCTCTTAGACAGGGTATCCAAGGTGGCGTACAGCTCTTCCACAGCACTGGCCTGCTCAGTGGCCCCCTGAGCCAGGGTCTGGGAACCGCTGGACAGCTGTTCCGCATTGCCAGAGACCCGCAGCTCCGCCTGATAGATCTTAGAAATGGTGCCAGACAGCGTGCCAGTCAGCTTGTCGACAGACTCCTCAATGGAGCGGAAGTCCCCAATAAAGGGGGTGGCTGGCTTCACATTGAAATTGCCCTGGGCCAGCTGCTCCATCACCCGGTTCAAGTCCCAGATATAGCCCCGGATCAGCTCCATGGACTTCTCCAAGGTGCCGGACAGATCACCCAGCTCGTCGTTGGCAGCGTGGTCCAGCGCCAAGTCCAGACGGCCCTCCTGAAGGGGCTGGACCTGCCGGGTGATATGTAGAATGGGTGCGAGCACATTCTTCAGCACATACAGCACCAGACTGATGAGGCAAGCCAGCGCCAGAACCAGACAGACCGCAGTAATCCCCTGCATCCACATGATCGTGGAGTGCATCTCTCTGGTGCTCTGCTCATTGAGGGTAGTCCCCCGCTCAATCACCTGATCCAGCTTTCCCACCAGATTGCTGAGGTTTGACTGAATGGTATCCTGATAGTAGGCCTGGGCCCTGGTCGGGCTGACCGACATCAGCTCCTGCGCCTCGGCCACCGACTGGTGCAGCTGCTTGTGCATCGGCTTGATTTCTTCCCGCAGTCTCAAAATATCCGCGTCACTCGTGCCAGCCTCACCATAGATCCACTGGCCCAGGACACATTGAGTATCATCTGTACCCGGGAACTGCCCGCCTGCATACAGCGCCTTGCTCAGGTTGCTGGACCACTTGTAATGGGCAGTCTCAGCGGACTGAGCTCTGGTCAGCAGGGCAACATTCTGGGTGCTCTTTTCCTGCATCTTTTCAATCCGCAGCAGATTGAACGTTGTAACCCCGCTGAACAGAAGTATGGACAGCAGAGCCGCGGCAACCCGGATAAATACCATCTTCTTAATACTCTTGCGCATTGATAACATCCTCACTTTTCAATAGAGTATTGCGTACGGCAGTAGGACTAGTATACCACAGGATGCAGACCGAATTCAATACTTTTCTTGTGCTTCCAGAAAAAAACAGAGGACCGCCCACCATGCGTTGCTATAGAAATCCTCTGCAGAGGCACATGGTATGATATGCCTGCGGGCGGCCATCGGTCACCCCTGCAGTGTCTCTTGAAACAACAGCCTGAGAAAACGGCCCTCTGAGCCAAAAAATCTTACAAAATCACTTGACTTCGCCCTTGATAGAGGCGGCAATGGCGTCGGCCAGGGCGTCGATCTCGGACTCGTTGTCCGCCTTGAGGGCGGATGTGACGGTCATCTCCTCGTCCAGAACGGTCATGTTCTTCAGGCCCTCAATCTCCTCCTTCATCAGCGCGCCGGACCGGGGGGCCCAGGAGCCGCTGCCCATGATGGCCACCGTCCGCTTCTGGAGGTTCAGAGCCTTCATATCCATGAGGAAGTTGTGCATGGGCGGGAAGATGCCCAGGTTGTAGGTGACGGAGGCCAGCACTAGATGGCTGTACTTGAACAGGTCGGAGATCAGGTAGCTGACGTGGGTGGAGGACACGTCATACAGCCGGGTGTTGGTAATTCCCCGGGCGGTGAGCTTGGCGGCCAGCACCTCGGCGGCGGCCTCGGTGTTGCCGTACATGGAGGCGTAGACGATCATGACGCCCTTCTCCTCCGGCTCGTAGGTGGCCCAGTGGGTGTACTTGTCGATGATGTAGCCCAGGTCCTTGCGCCACACCGGACCGTGGAGGGGACACAGGAACTTGATGTTCTCCAGACCCACGATGGAGGCCGCCTTGTTCAGCAGGGCCACCACCTGGGGGCCGTACTTGCCCACGATGTTGGTGTAGTACCGCCGGGCGTCGTCAATCCACTCCCGGTCGAAGTCGAACTCGTCAGCGAAGAGCTTGCCGTCCAAAGAGCGGAAGGAGCCGAAGGCGTCGGCGGAGAAGAGCACGCCGTTGGTGGTGTCAAAGGTGACCATGGCCTCGGGCCAGTGGACCATGGGGGCGTAGACAAAGGCCACGGTGTGCTTGCCGAAGCACTTGGTGTCCCCCTCGGCCACCTCCTCAATGGCGCTGGGGTCCAGGCCGAAGCCAAACTGGTTCAGCAGGGTCACCGCCTTGGGGGTGGTGATGATCTTCACCTTGGGCCAGCGCAGGAGAATCTCCTCGATGGAGGCGGCGTGGTCGGGCTCCACGTGGTTGATGACCAGGTAGTCCAGGGGACGGCCGTTGAGGACGGCCTTCACGTTGGCGATGAACTGCCGGCCCACCGCCCAGTCGGCGGTGTCGAAGAGGACGGTCTTCTCGTCCAGCAGGACGTAGGCGTTGTAGGATACGCCGTGGTACAGGGGGTGGATGTTCTCAAACAGGGCCAGCCGGTGCTCGTCCGCGCCTACCCAGTACAGGTCGTCGGTGACCATACGGTAATTATACATAAGGTTGCCTCCTTTATTGTTCTTGTCGTTTGCGGATGACGGAGGATTGTACTTCGCCGAAGGCGACATGTGCAAACCGGGTTTACTTCGTATATTTTGCTCGGCAAAATGCAGTCCCCACCGCCTTTCGGGCGGAGCCCCTTTCGCTGCGCAGCCGTTGGCGGCTCTGCCGCCTGACGGATACGGCGTCCCCCCTGCGGGGAAAAGGGGTTTTTTTGAAGCCTTACGCCTCGATTTCGATAAATTCACTCACGGCCTCGCCGCAGTGGGGGCAGGTCCAGCCCTCGGGCAGGTCCTTGAAAGCGGTGCCGGGCTTGACCTCGTTCTCCGGGTCGCCCTGCATGGGGTCGTACTCGTGGCCGCAGCCGTTGCAGATATACAGCTTCCGGGGCTGATAGACCTTCTTGGGGGCCATGCGCTTCATCTTGGTCATGGGCGGGGCGGGGAGCTTCTCGCCGGTGTCCAGCGCCTTGGTGAGCAGGGGCAAAATCTCCAGCACATCGCCCACAATGCCGTAGTCACAGTTCTTAAAGATCTTGGCGTTGGGGTTGGTGTTGATGGCTACAATACAGGAGGCGTCCTTGATGCCCTTCAGGTGCTGGATGGCCCCCGAGATGCCGCAGGCGATGTACAGGTTGCCCTTGAACTTCTGGCCGGACATGCCCACATAGCGGTTGATGGGCACATATTTCAGCGTCTCGGCCACGGGACGGCTGGAGCCTACCGCCGCGCCGGCGGCTTTGGCCAGGTCCTCCACCAGCTTCATATTCTCCTGGGCGCCGATGCCCTGGCCGGCCTTACCCGCGACCGCCTCGCCGAGCTTTTGGGGGAAGAGTAAAAAGTATTAGTTTTCGACGGGTCCAAGAGCGCGATTCTTCGCGCGTGCTATGATGCTTCGTCATTATCAGGGGATATGGAAGTGGGGGCGATATGAACGACCAGGAGCGACAGACGTACGATCGACTTATACGAAAGGCTCAGGAGGCTTTCTTGCTCGCCATCGAGCTCTATAATCGCCCTACTATTCAATACCATGTAGAAGGCTGTTCTTTCTTCCTCTGCAATGCATGGGAGCTCATGCTTAAGGCTCATATTGTTGAGCGGTACGGAATTGAAGAGATCTATTATCCTGGAAATACGCGCACCCTTTCTCTAGAGGACTGTCTCAAAAAGGTGTTTACGAACAGCAAAGACCCTCTTCGCAGGAACATGGACAAGCTCATTGATGTGCGAAATACCAGCGCCCATTTCGTCGTTCCCGAATACGAGAGTTTCTACGGGCCAATTCTTCAGGCTTCCGTTGAGAATTTCGATCGCCAGGCAAGGCGGCTCTTGGGTATTGAGGTTAGCGATCTTATTCCGGAGAACTACCTTGTTTTGTCTGTTCGCAAATCTACGGTAGATGAAGATGAGTGCCGCGCTCGCTACGACCCCGTTGTTCTTGAGAAGATGCTAGAGAAGCGCGAGGGCATTCTTACCATAGCCGATGAGCTTGACAACAGGAAATTCAGCTGCACCTATGTAACCGAGCTGAGAAGTACGAAGAAAGGCGATGCTGACCATACCTTCCGCATTGCTGAGAGCGGTGATGTGCCCGTGGCGGTTATCAAAACTCCTGTTGAAGTTAAGAACAAGTACCCCTATCGTCCGAGTGGAGTGGTGAAGGCTATTTGCGAGCGTTTGGCGAAGTCGGGCGTTGTGCTTATGCAGGATGGTTCGGATACGCGTGCCCGCACGAAGAACCGTCGTCCCTTCAACCTCTATATGTTCGGGCTGTTCACCTCATTCTATGGAATGAAAGCCGATAGCCGATACTCTTATGATAACTCGCTGGAAGGAGAGCCTTCTTCTTTCATTTACTCGCAGCAAGTGATAGATTTGATTTGGGATAAGGTGCGAGAGAATCCGGAAGGCATCATCGATCGCCTGAAGAAAGAAGTTGCGAAGCGACCAAAGCCGACCCCAGGAGCAAAGGAATTCTAAGCATTCAACTGATGCCTACTCCCATTCGGGAACCCAGCTTGTATCCACTCAAGTCGGCTTTGGTGAAATAGATTATAGCAGGTGCGTCATTTTGCGGCAATGTCAATATGGAAACAAATGTTCCTATATTTAATAGAGTTGACACAAAATGAAAATGGCAGACTCATGAGTGGTATACACGTGAGTCTGCCATGACGACTGAACGGCCTACTTCCGCTCGTCCTTCTCCACCATGGCGTTCATGGCGGCGCGTTCCGCATTGGCCAGCTTCTCCTCGGCTACATCGAGGGCCTTCGGGTCGTGCTTGGCGTTAGCGATGGCCAGCACGGCGCCAGACAGGGCGAACAGCGCAATGGCGTTCGGGATGACCATCAGCTGGTTGAACATGTCGGCGAGCTCCCACACCAGATCGTTGGAGAGCAGCGACCCCATGAAGATGAAGGCCAGCGCGATCACGGTGAAGGGCAGCACCGCCTTCTTGCCGAAGAGCCACTCCACGTTCAGCTTCGCGAACAGGTTCCACGACAGGATGGTGGAGAAGGCGAAGAACAACAGGCAGATGGCCACGAACCAGGCGCCCACGTTCGCGCCGAAGAACTGCCCGAAGGCCAGCTGGGCGATGTTGGTCTTGGTGATGGTCTCAGCGGTGAGGCTGGCGTAGTCG
>OFFV01001584.1_pt1 | contig 12897 bp, 9 predicted proteins | sample 1521461 | NCBI WGS metagenome assembly OFFV01 (sample SAMEA3504120, study PRJEB24116) | mouse gut metagenome | biome: mouse gut; feature: mouse-associated habitat; material: faeces | place: Denmark | collected 2011 | reverse complement strand
AACTAAAAGCAGCAGTTATCAGAAGTCTCATAGCAATAGTACTGACCACTAAAGAAAACAGATTCAGAAAACTCCTCCCCTTACCAGGGAGAGAGGACTTGGAATGATGCCACACAGGTGTATCTGCCCAGGACTTGAGCCCCCAGCCTAGGACAGGAAGGAGGGAACAGTGCTTTTGCCACGCCCACATTTGACCATCACACATAGCTTGTCCAGGGAAGGAAGCAGAACATCCCTGACACTGGTCTGATCTTCCCTGGTGACTTCAGTCCCTGGCAGTAGCAATCTTTGCATGTGTACTCAGAGAGCTGCCACAATATGAGTCAAACATCAATGCCAGTATCATGGGAAATGCCATGACAGCACCTTCCCCTCTCATTCTGTACTTAAATACATGTTTTCACTTTGTAGGTGTGTTGTATATGTTCTTATGTATGTGCTCATGTCTGCAGGTCCACATCCATATGTGTGAAAGTGCATGAGGAGGACATGGAATGATGCCACATATCTTGCTACAAGTATGTATAAACAGTTGCTGTAAGTATCAGAAAGGTGTGTGTGTGTGTGTGTGTGTGTGTGTGTGTGTGTGTGTGTGTGTGTGTGCGTGTGTGTGTGTCTGTGTGTGTGTGTGTTGTCCAAAGAGGTCATCAGATCGTCTAGAACTAGAATTGCAGGTGGTTGTGAACAACCATGTGGGTGTTAGAAATTGAACCCTGGTCCTGTGCAAAAGCAATCAGTGGGCCTAAGCAGTGAGCTATCTCCTCAGTCCTTTCTGCTTGCTCTAATCTCTACTTCACTATTCATCTTGCCTAAATATGTCTTTATTCCTACTTCTTCTGTCTGTTTTTATGTGATGAATTCTTGTTTGCTTTTCTCTTGTTTCTCCAATTACAGCACCAAGATTCTGCATTTCCTTTTGTTTTGGAAGATTCTCAAGGAATCCTAAATCCAGATTTTAGGGCAGTTATTTAAAATTCTTGCTGGTGATTCTGACAATGGTTTCCTCATTTTTTTAAAAATTAGGTATTTTTTCATTTACATTTCCAATACTATCCCAAAAGTCCCCATACCGACCTCAACCACACCCCCATCACCACCACCATATCTTGACCCTGGCATACCCCTGAATTAAGGCATATAAAGTTTGCAAGACTGATGGGGCTCTCTTTCCAATGATAACCAACTAGTCCATCTTCTGATACAACTGCAGCTAGAAACATGAGCTCTGATATGCTGCTAGAAAAATGAGCTCTGGGGGGTTTCTTTAGTTCATATTGTTGTTCCACTTATGGGATTGCAGACCCCTTTAGCTCCTTGGGTACCTTCTCTACCTCCTCCATTTCGGTCCCTGTGATTCATCCAATAGCTGACTGTGAGCATCCACTTCTGTGTTTGCTAGGCCATGGCATAGCCTCACAAGAGACAGCTAAATCTGGGTCCTTCCAGCAAAATCTTGCCAGTGTATGCAATGGTGTCAGTGTTTGGAGGCTGCTTATGGATGGATTAGTGGATTGAAAACCACTAATTTGGACACAATGGGGCTACTGCTGCCAATGTAGACTGTTTATCCAGTGTTGCTGGTCAGAAATCTCCGTTCTTTGAAGGCAATGGGTTTTCCCAGAACAGGCTTCTTCTGAGTCCCCAAACTTCTGTCAACACCTGTTCACCTTGATGATGATCACTGATGTATCAAATGACCATACTTAGTAAATTAGAGTAATACAGTTTTCTTTTCCACCCTAGAAAGTGGGGATTCTAAAAATATGTGTACTAGCTAAAAGCAGTGATGGTGCTCTTCCTAGGGTTCCTTACATAGTGTCCTCCTTGGATGTTCCTCTCTGATCTATACTCACCATCTATGCAGCTTCCTCTCATGAACAGCACACATGATAACACTCAACACATCTGATCTTCAGTCAGCAGAAATATACTAATTATATTTCCCATATGGCCCAGTTGCTCATGATTCTGAGGCATAATCATACATGTTGTATTGCCAAACAAAATGACACTAATTGTCTAGTATATAATGAAGCATATTTTGTATGACTCTTTTCAGGAGTCTGTATATTCAATGATGAACACACCATCAGCAAATGAGTGAATTCTTGTGAGATGATGTCATCACAGAGGGAACCAATGGGCTAGAAAGAGAAAAGAGAGAGCCAAACTCCCTTTCATAATTAAACCTTTTCTATAACAGCATTATTAAATTATTTTTATATGTAAGTCATATCCCTCCTGACCCATTCAATTTCTTCCAAATATATTCACACCTGGGGATTAATCTTCAGAAAATTATTCTTGGGAAACACATGTGATTATTTCAACATCTATAGTAGTGTGGGGGCATTATTCTCCCTACGTCATGTACACTTAAGATCTTTAGATACCTCCTTCCCTGTGATAGCCTTGCAGCTCACTGAGTGACATGTGCATTTGATGATAAATGATACACAAACATTGAAGCACCTTACCATATCCTGTCACCCATATCATGTACAACATAGCAAGAACCACACCTGAGTTGAAAAATACAAATATATTTTATAGTGTCTTGAAGCTAAAATCCCCAAATTAATCAAAATATTATTTGGACTCTGTTACTTTATACCAGTGTTTTTTAAGTGTACAAGTCGCAGGCCTTTTCTGTGACCCTTTGCACAGGTTTATAGTGTCCTTTTACCATCTTCATCCTCCCCACTATCCTCCATTGCTATCAGATCTCCCCCCTCCTGCTGCGCTTACTCTTCCAAAATACCTCCTATTTTTTAATGTCCCTTATTAAATTTATATTTTTACAATAGTCATTTTGAGTTTTACTTGTCTAACCTAATATATAGTATTTTAACGTTCCATCCATTTTTTTGAAAACAAAGCCCTGCACTAATACACATAGATGAGAAATATATTTCTCTCTCTCTCTCTCTCTCTCTCTCTCTCTCTCTCTCTCCTTCTGTCTCTCATTTTTAAGGCATTCATCCAGTAGTTGACATCTTAAATCACTCCATAGCATGTATGTTTCATACAGTGAGGCAATCAATATTGATGATATGGATATGTAGTGGTCCTTCTTAGATTTTTTTTTTTTGAACTTAAATCAACCTGGGAAGATAGAATCTCAGATAAAGATCCTCCATCACATTGGCCTGTGGCCACACCTTAAGGAATGATTTTTTTTTATGACTGTTGTTGAAGGATCTAGCTCTCTATGGATAGTGTCATATTCTATGAAGATGATGTACAGGGTGTGGTGGGGACCGTGGAATGTACTGAAAACGATTTTTTTTGAAGAACTGAAGATCTATGTGGCATGAACAATTAAAGTGTCCTCTAATTTGTAAGTAAATTTTATACATACCTGTGTCCAGTATTCTGTCTACACATATTTCAAAAGTAAAATTACCTCATCTATTTCATCCTGTTTTACTGCATTTAATCTCTGAAATTCCTTGTAATCAGAAGTGCTGGTAAATTTTAAAAACCTTTAAAATATGACTGGGAGATATCAGGTTTGTTTTAATTTTATCACAACTTTGTAAGCATGCCCAAGATCTATGTTGTCCTCTTACTTTCCAAAGAATCCATAATTCATGATTGCCATTGGTTTCAATATATGTCATTTAACCCTGTCAAATTCCAGGTTTTTTTGCATAAAAATAGTCCTCCTCTAACTGTGGGTTTTCATAAAGTGAAAATTGGTGTGCTATCCAGTGTGCTGCCTCAAAGAGTCTGGCAATATTTATGATAAGAAGCACAGCTTAAAGATAACCAAGGGAAAGGTTGGAACATGAAAAATAACCACCATGGATGTTGTCAAGTCAGAAACCGAAGACTTTCTCAGAACGAAAATAAAAACAAAAATGAAACAAAACAAAACACAAACCAAACAAATAAATAAAAATCCAACAACCAAACAATAAAAACAATGCAAGGGTGAAATTCTTTGGCAGAATATTACTCAGATCATCAGGCCTTTCAGTTGGGATTTCATTTATTATTTCTAGGAGGCCATATGAAAAGGTAAATTCGAGATGCTGAACGTTTCTGAGTGTAACTAGGGAAGGAACCAGCCTGAGAGGGGTTCTATGATGTAAGCTGAACTAGGGTGATGTCACAGAGCACTGGCTGGAGGTTGCGCATCTATTCCACTTGGAGGCGCTAGAATCCATTCAAGGTGAGTTCACTATCTTCACAGTGGTGTGTCAAAGCCAGGTCATTTTTTCCCACAGGCTTTTGGTGCCTGGTCTGTATCAGGAGATCTTGACGACTAGGATATTTTTCTATGGGTAAGTACATTTATGAAGTAATTGGGACCCTCATAGCTACAGAAAGCTAAAAATTTTCTCTCCTACAGTGAGTTACTGTACATTCTACTTTCCCCATGTTTATTAGCAAGGGAGATGAATGGTCTAGGTTAGTTTATCTCCTGAATTTATTATCCTTGCTAACCATATCTAGATCACAATTCCACTAAAATGCCAAAGCTCCTGTTTGTCCATGTGCATGTTAGAAGTTATTAGTTCTAAAAGGCTGATATTGCCTCGACTTTTTGAGTTGTTCTTGAGTTCAGTGATGCAATGGCTTCATCGAATAATTCTGAAGCTGGGTCAGGAGAAACAATAAAGAAGGACAGTGGTGTGCTGTGTCCCTGGGAAGATATTTGTGAATGCAGGCACTTAGCTCAGTCCTTACACGTACAAGAGAGTCATGGTGACCCTTCTGGCCCTTTTATTTTTTTTTTCTCTTCTTCTTGATCATTGGGTGTAATAGTCATAGCACAACCTAAATTGACATAGAATTTCAAGGAGATGATCCTCATCAGAGACAAATTAACTCAGGGCTGAAGAAATAAATGTTGATCTGAGTATATTCTTCTGAGCTCTAGAGAATTACTTGTTAATTACACTATTTTTATGTCCTTGTTTTTTTGTTTCTTTGTTTCTTTGTTTGTTTGTTTGCCTGCTTGGTTAATTTTATTTGAGTTTCTGTATGTTTAGATTTGGCTGTCAGGAAACTCACTGTGTAGACCAGACTAGCCTTTATCTCACTAAGGTCTGCCTCACTCTGCCTCTTGAGTACTATGATTAAAGTTATGGGTCACCACCACTTCCTATTAACTTCTCCATTTGATTGTTTGTTTTGTTATTTTTTGTTTGAATTTCTCTTTTGTTTGTTTTTCGTTTGATTTTCTTCTGTTTTCTTTTACTTGTTGTTGTTGTTGTTGTTGTTGAGACAGGGTTCCTCTCTATAGCACTGGCTTCCCTGGAACTCACTTTGTAGACCAGGCTGGTCTCTAATTTAGAAATCTGCCTGTCCTTGCCTTCTGAGTTCTGGGATTAAATGCGTGTACCACCATGGCTGACTTATTAACTTCTTATTTTTATAAAATTAATTTTAGGAGCTCAAATCTGTTTAGCATAGTCTTCTTCACATGCTCAGAAGTTCTCGTAGAGAAGAGTCTTGGTCCAGCATTCACTCCCAACCCATAACCATTGCCCATCAGGAATTCATATATATGACAGAGGCAACAGCATTGTGTCTGGTTTAAACGGGCAAGATCTTCAGTCCCAGGCAATGGGCAAGTATGATATTTGAAGAGAATGGAAGCCACTTAGACAGTGTGATCTAGCACAACAGGTCTACAGCCAGGTAGAAGACAATACCTCTGAAGAGTCTGAGCATGACATCACTCAAGAAGAAGAGTAGGAGGAAGCCTTCTTCCCAGGCCCTGGGGAATATTGTTGGCTGCAGAATTTCTCACGGGTGGAAGGAAGGTAATGAGCCTGTCACCCATTGGAAGGCCATCATTCTAGGTCAACTGCCAACAAACCCTTCTCTTTATTTGGTGAAGTATGACGGAATTGACAGTGTCTACGGACAGGAGCTCCACAGCGATGAGAGGATTTTAAATCTTAAGGTCTTGCCTCACAAAGTAGTTTTTCTTCAGGTGAGGGATGTCCACCTCGCCAGCGCCCTGGTTTGCAGAGAGGTACAACACAAATTTGAGGGGAAAGATGGCTCTGAGGACAACTGGAGTGGGATGGTGCTAGCCCAGGTGCCATTCTTACAGGACTATTTTTACATTTCCTACAAGAAGGATCCGGTCCTCTACGTCTATCAGCTCCTGGATGACTACAAGGAAGGTAACCTCCACATCATTCCAGAGACCCCTCTGGCTGAGGCGAGATCAGGTGATGACAATGACTTCTTAATAGGTTCCTGGGTGCAGTACACCAGAGATGATGGATCCAAAAAGTTCGGAAAGGTTGTTTACAAAGTTCTAGCCAATCCTACTGTGTACTTTATCAAATTTCTCGGTGACCTCCATATCTATGTCTATACTCTGGTGTCAAATATCACTTAAATTGAAAAAAATCACAAAGTACAGAAATGTAAACTTATAGGATTGAAAAAAAATGTTTGTTTTCCTGTGTTGGGTACCTATGGGTCTTTGACAACCTCAGTATCTTTGTCAATAAAATTTGTTTTGTTCTAAAAATTAATACGTGTGACATGACATGCTTTTAGTGAACACTTTGTTGGAAGAGATGGACTATGGTAGAAAGAACATCAAAGGAAGATGAAAGTTGCAACGCAGGCTGTGAACAGTGCATACATCTAATATCACACAGGCTAAAATGGACAGGACTTAGATTCTGTGGTCTGCATAGTGAGCAAGGAATTGGAGATATGACTTAGAGGAGCAGGGATGGCAGCAAAAAATGGATTTTTAGGAAGAAGCAGAGAAAGACAGGACATAGATAGAATCTCTGGTATGAAGTCTGAGGGAGAAACAACAAGTTGGGGAAAGAGTGATAGATAAAAGGAATGTGGCCTTGTTACACAAAGTGCAACCCAGAAAACTGATCCAAAGAGACTCAGAAATCAGACAAAATCAGGTTTCATTTGAATAATGAAACCAAATGAAACTTGTCTCTCATTTTAAGATTTATTATCTTTATTTATATGGGTGGGTAGTAGCTTGAGAGTATAGGTGACCACAGAGACATGAGTTGTCAGATCCCATGGAGCTGGCATTAAAGCTGATTGTTAACCATTGGATATGAATTCAAGAAAACAAATCCAGTTTTTTTGCGGTACAAAAGTACTCTTGACAACATGGTCATCTCTCTATTCCCATTAAGATATCTTTTTAAGAAATCCAATATTAACATGCAGAAAAGAGACCAGGAAGAAGTTAAGAAAGATTAAATTGATGGTGACCTTTAAAAACAATAAAGGACACACAAAGGAGTAAAGGACACTGAGGAACAAAAATATTCTAAGATGAAGTTCTCAAAATGTGAAGCAGGAGACCCAGGAAGAATAGAAATTTTCTGCAAGTAGTTAAAATTGGACATATCCACATTAGGTTCTTTGGTTTCTTAACAAATAGCCAGCTGATCAGATCAAAGAGTAATTTAAAAGAGAAAATGAATAAACTGTGAGATAATATATGGTGGGGCGTGGATCCTGAGTTCTTTCCCTGTGCAATCTTTGCCTGGGATGAATCCTGTGATCTTTTGGAGGTCTCTGTTGAGTGCCCCAGATGACCATCAAAAAGCTCACCACTGGCCTGTTCCCCTGGCTCTCCTCCAAACATCTGACTCCCAACATACCTATGTACCATTTCAGCCTGTCTATTCCCTGGAAATTCCAGTCTTAAATTTATGTGTGACCTCATTCTCATAAAACAGTGAAGGTGTACTCAATGCATATGTGCTGATCTCTTTTCTATGCCAGTTCTCATGGGTTTCAAACTCTATGAGGTTGCCCAATATGTTGGTCACTACTCCTGAGTAGCCCCTGTGCTTCATGGGGGTCTTAATGGGTCCCATATGCACTCTGAGTGTTTCTTTTGTTTGTTTGTTTGGTTGGTTTTATTGTTGTTGTAGGTTTTTTTGTTTGTTTTTGTTTTGTTTGTTTGTTTTTGTATTGTTTTTTGTTTTTGTTTTTAGTCAGGCTTGTCATGGACTCAATCATTTGTGTTTTTTCTCTAGAATAAGTTTAAATGCCAAATGACTTGAAAATACTCTCTATTGTTGATTAATTTTGATATCTGGGAGAGTTTCTATGCTAGCTGGATGTCTTAATTAGGGTTTCAATGCTGTGAAAAACCACTATGACTAAGACAACTCATTAGAGACATTTCATTAGGGCTTTTCAACATTTCATTGCAGTTTCAGAGGTTCAGTCCACTATCATCAAGGAAGTGAACATGCAAGTGTCTGGGCATATGTAGTGGTGGAGAGGAAGCTTAGAGTCTTCTGCATGCAGGGATGTTGTCTTCCACACTGAGCAGAGCTTTAAAGCCTCACAGTGATATGCTTCCTCCAAAAAGGCCACACCCACTCCTACAAGGCCACACCTCCTCATAGGCCAACTACATTCAGAGTGCCATACTGGTTTCATAGCAACTTGAAAAGATCTAGAGTCTTGCAAGAGGAGGAGCCTCAGTTGAGAAAATGCCTCATTAAGATCAAGCTTTTAGGAATTTTCTTAATTGGTGGGAGAGGACCCAGTTCATTGTGGGTGGGGACACCCTTGTGGTGGTAGTCTTGTGCTCCTTATGGAAGCAAGACTTAAGGAGCATGTCAATAAGCATCACCACTCCATGGCCTATGCATGAGCTTCTGGCTCCAGGAACCTGTGTTGTTTCAGTTTCTTTCCAAACTACTTTGATGATGAACAGCAATGTGGAATATAAGCTGAATAAAACTTTTGCTATGGAATTAGCTCTTTGGACATGGTATGTTCTTACAACAATAGAAACCTTAAGTAAGACAATTTCTTAGAGGAACAAAATATCTAATACTACCACTGTCACTTATCCTATAAGGACAAATAATGTGTAGATATTTTATTTTAATTTAAAGGTAAGATATTCTCATGTATATAATGACATGCAATTGTTCTAGTTTGCATCTTTCTCACACTGATGAATACTAACATCAAACATAACTTGGGAATATAAGGGTTATTAGCTTACATGTTACAGACTATTACCAAGGAAGGCAAAACAGGAACTTGAAGCATTACCAGGAAAGAGTGCTTATTGCTTGACCCTATCTTAGTCATTGTTCTATTGCTGTGAAGAGACATCATGGATAAAACAACTATTATGAAACAAAGCATTAACTGGGGGCTTGATTACACTTACAGAAGTTTAGTCAAACATCAAGTCAGTGACCGCAGCACTGGAGCAATAGAGAACTATTGATCCTTAGACAGAAACAGATATTCTGCCATTACATTGGTTTCTTGAAAACTCAAAGACCACCCTTATTGACACAACCACTTCCTCCAATGAAGCCACATCTTCTCTCATTCCTTCTAATCCTTAAACACACTGCCAATCCCTGGTGACTAAATATCCATATATATGAATCTATAGGGGATATTCTTATTCAAACCACCAAAAATCATGTGGCTTGATCAAATATTTTATTTAAATACAGAGTAAAAGCCTCCCTTTTATAAATGACTACTGATGAGCTTACCCACAGTTGCCTACCCTCACACATCGACCATCAAGGAAGAAAATGTCCCATAGACTTACCCAAAAACCAAGTGAATAGAGACAATTCTTCAATTGTTCTCTCTCCTAAGGTGACGCTAGATTGTCAAGTTGGAGATAAAAAAAAATCCCAGCACATTAAGGTTTATCCTGCTCCATAACCCACACAAACATTATTCATCCCAATCTCCTCCTTCTGACTAGGTATAGACCCACTTCCCTCCATGGCAGAAGTGAAGGGTAAGTACCTCCAACAGCAAGAATACTCAATAATAGGTGACAAGTAGTGAATATGCCTTATAGCCTCACAACACCTACATTCTAATTTGTGTTACACTTTCTGGGAGACACCCCAGTCTGTCCAACTTCCTGCCAACTCAGCTTTGACCAGAAAAATTCTCATCAATTAATCCAATGACTTTTAATTGATTTATTTCTCCTGAGGGAATGGAGTGTTACCCCTTCATGGATGTATTGGTGTCTGATTCATAAGTAATAAAACCCACTACTATTAACAGCTAAATCACAGGTGCTATGACAAATAACAACTCACATGAGAAGCATCACATTTAGTTAAGCCTTTTCAGAAGTTTTATTGGAGTTTTATTTATGTACTATATAAATCCATTGATTTATTTATTTTTAAGTGTGTAATTTAATAATTCTAAACACATCTCACCACTGTCATTTTTCACTCATTTTTCTGGTACTTCATATGATATTGAAATCTACTAAAATACAATAGTGAATTCAGAAGAAAGACCAGTGGTGTGGGTAGCAGCAAAGTTCTTGAGTCTCAAAGACAACAGATACCGTGGCTGAATATTCCAACTACAACAACTAGGTAACATTGGTTCTACACTTAGCATGCCGTTTCTAGAAAAAAAAATTAAAGAATTAAGCCATGTTTCCTCTGAACCTGACATGTTACTATCACAAATGAAAGAAGGATCCATGATCACATGAATATGAAAGGGGCATGAAGCAGCACAATTGTTCAAATTATTGGCAGCTAGTCAGCATTAACACAAGAAGGGACCAAAGACAATAAACAGCTTTGAAGACATGTCCAAATGACCGCGTTCATTTACAAGTTTCTTACCCATTCCTTGTATATCCATTGATTGATTAACTCATTGATTAAAGCCCTCAGGTTCCAATCACTTTTCAGAGTGCATATTGTACTACCTATGAACATTGTACTGTGGACCAAAGCCTTCATCTAAGACCCATGACTGACATTTCAAAACAATTTAACCACAGAATTCTTTATTTGAAACAAAGTGATAGGATCCATCTATCTCTTCAAGGATATCTCTGTTTTGTTCAAAAAGGAGAAAAATGCAATCCAAGTTCAGGATCTTGATCCCTTATCCATGCATCTTAAACCCATAGGGGCTAGCCAGAATGTAAGGTCAGAAGTCTAAACTTCACCTATACTACAACTAACTCTGAAGATATCTAGCAATCTCCAGTTCCTTTCTGGTACTTACCCACACCAAGTCTGCATTAAGGAATATAGTCTAGTGTGAGATAGTGCCAGCAGTTAATTGCAAAATCCCACTATGAGTTGAGTTGTATATATACTGAGACATCTGTAATATAGACACACATGCATATTCACAAATACTCACAGAAAGAGGCAAGAAGTAGAGGAGCTGAATCTTAGAAATCCTCAAGGAAGAGAATGAAAATCTTGTAAGGCACAGAGGTAAGAGAAAAACTGTGTCTTTCTGCACAAAATCAGGCCATTCTGTCTTCCATCACTGAACGGGAAGGCTCACTATCACTTATCACTATCTGATAAGGTATAGACAGTTGATGAAGGATGAATAGTCAGTTTTCATCAAAGGTATTGACTTTGAAGGTGATAGATTGTTCATTCTCTACTGGAAGCCAGATGCCCAAGAGTTTATGGGAAACACAAATGATTTGAATGGGTTGTAACAAAGGGGAGAAGACGAGATATGAAGTTGGCAGGAGGAGTTAGGTGGGAGTGGGCCAGGTTTTGTTCTGGGAGGAGTTACTAAAAGAATTGGAAAGTAAATTCCATCAAAATATTTGTATGCAATTCTCAAGGTATTAAGGAAAGTAGTTCTTAATATACCATGTACTGAACACACACAGACCACTTATATTGCCATCTTCTAAATAACAAATTCTTATACAGCAGTTTCATTACATTGAGGGCAAAAGTAATCCAGAGGTTATTTAAAATAAAGAAGAATCTGGGGAGATGTCCCAGGGGTAAAGCCAAGTGTTTGGTCAAACATTCACCTACAACACCAGTGCTTAGGAATTGGAGTGGCAGAGACAGAAGGATGACTGTGGCTTCCTGAATGTCAGCCTCACTCCTAGCTCAGCAAGAAACCCTGTCACAAGGGGAAAATTAGGGAGTGAAGTAGCAGAAAACAGTATACCCTTCCCTATCCTCTGGACTTACCTGTATAATTCTGTATGCATACACACATCAATATGATAACTGTATAAAAGAGGTTACTTTGCATAAATTATAGGCAAAAGCAATGTTGTTTTAACCTAGAGACCTGAAGACTTTTATATCATTAGGGTCCTGGAGAAACTCTCCAGATATAGAGGATTGATATATCTTCTTCCTGTGCTAAGGAAACCTCAGTTAAGTGTGTGTGTCAGTGACTTTAAACACCTTTCTTCCTCTAGATTCCTATTTATACCACAGAATGGTCTGTAAATAATGAAAATATGAAAATAAGACTTTTTCAGGGTGTTGCCTTCTTTTAAAATCATATTTATAATATTTTACTAAATCGATGGGAAATCTTCTGCTCCAAGGAACAATGGATTCAATCCTGTTGACTTCTGTTTTATCCCATTATGAATAGGAATTAATTATACATCAACATTTCCCACGATTTGAACTAAATCAGGAATAAGGGATATGTTTCCATGAAAATAAGTAATGCCAATATGGTTAATCAAGTAGAAATGTGTGTGTGGGTGTGGGGTGGGGTTAGGATGCCTTTGGATTATTTGAGAATGATTGCTGATCAGAAATATGTTATGCAAATAACCCTAACCTGAGAGAAATGAAAAGTAATGATATAAACTATACTACCAAGTGTCATGGCCACTTATTAGTTGATTTCATTTTCTTTTTCATTCCTTTATTCTTTTGAATAAATGTGTGCCACAGATGATCACACGTTCAAATGTGTTAGTTTTCCAGGTGATGGGCTGTTTAGAATGAATTAGAATTTGTTTTATTATTAAAGGAGATTTGTCACAGAGCCTTGAAATATCAAAAACCCATCAGACTCTCTCTATCTCTCTCTCTTTCTCTCTTTCTCTCTCTCTCTCTCTCTCTCTCTCTCTCTCTCTCTCTCTCTCTGTGTGTGTGT
>OFFV01001583.1_pt1 | contig 12900 bp, 14 predicted proteins | sample 1521461 | NCBI WGS metagenome assembly OFFV01 (sample SAMEA3504120, study PRJEB24116) | mouse gut metagenome | biome: mouse gut; feature: mouse-associated habitat; material: faeces | place: Denmark | collected 2011 | reverse complement strand
GAAACCTTTATGCTTATATTTGTAGGCATGAGCCGGAATGGGCTTATGCCTGCGGATGCCTTTTCAGAGATAGCGCTCGGCATGCGCCCTTTGTTTTACGGTTTTATCTGTTATGCGGTTTTGAGAGACGGGGAAGGGCGCAGAGTCGGAGAGGGGCAGAAGGAACGGAAGGCGGCAGGCGATAAGACGCAGGGGGCGGCAGCCGGAGGGGTGCAGAGGGCGGAAGGCGACGAGGCGCTCAGGGAAGAAGGCGAAACGCTTAAGGAGGCGGAAGCAGTCCCGAAGCATGATTTTTCGAGTCTGACGCGTCAGGAGAAATGTGTGGCGGAGCTCATTGCAAGGGGCCTCACCAACCGGGAAATCGGAGAGGAGCTTTGTATATCCGAGACTACTGTCAAAAAGCATGTGTCCAATATTTTTGAAAAGCTTGGTATCAGCAGCCGGAAAGAGCTGCGGTGAAAGGGGACGGAACGCATTGAAGACAATCTTAATCATTGACGATGATGTGAATATAGGAAACATGCTTGAAGAAATACTGAAAAAGGAGGGCTTCGGCGTCCTGAGGGCCTATTCCGGGACGGAAGCCCTGCTTCTGCTTTCACAAATCCGGCCGGATTTGATTTTGCTCGATTTGATGCTGCCGGGGTTAAACGGGGAAGAGCTTTTGCCTCAGATTAAGGAAATTCCGGTGATTGTGGTCAGCGCAAAGGTGGGAATTGATGAAAAGGTGGAGCTTTTAACGGGCGGGGCGGTGGATTATGTCACGAAGCCCTTTGACACCAGAGAGCTTGTTGCCAGAATCCGCGTCCATTTGCGGGAAAATGTATCCGGCTCCGGCGTGCGCCTTTCTTTTGCGGATATTGTGATGGAGACGGATATCCGCAGAGTTTGCGTAAGGGGCAGTCAGATAAGGCTTACGCGCACGGAATACGCGATTTTAAAACTTCTGCTTCAAAGGCCCGGCCAGGTTATCACCCGCTCTCTGCTGCTGGAGCACATCAGCCAGGACACCCCCGACTGCTCCGAGGGTTCTCTGAAGCAGCACATCAGCAATCTACGCGGCAAACTGCGGGCGGCGGACGGCTGGGACTACATTCAGGCCGTCTGGGGAATCGGCTTCCGGCTGGCGCTCCCCGGGCAATCTTGACAAAATCTTTACGGTTTCCCTACCCTTTATCTTTACCGGCAGATTATATACTGGGTTAAAGCAACAGACTCCCGGACGGTACTCTGCTCCACATCGGGCGCGAAAGCGGACGCATGTGGAGCACCGGCCTTGAGTGCCGGTAGGGAATCTGCGGAACTTCTCGTCAGCTGATTCCCGGACGGCGCTCTGCTCCACATCGGGCGCGAAAGCGGACGTATGTGGAGCACCAGCCTTGAGTGCCGGTAGGGAATCTGCGGAACTCAAATAAGGAGGAAACTGATTTGGACCCAAACAGCAATTACTGCCTGGAGACAAAGGCGCTCTGCAAACAGTACAAAAATTTCAAAGCCCTAATAGGTGTGGACATCCATGTACCCAAGGGCGCCATCTACGGCCTGGTTGGACAGAACGGCGCAGGCAAGACCACCTTGATCCGCCTGCTCTGCGGATTGCAGAATCCCACTTCGGGCACATACTCCCTGTACGGCATCCCCCATACATCCTCTGCCATCCATACAGCCCGGAAACGCATGGGCGCCGTGGTGGAGACCCCGGCCTTACAGCAAGATATGACCGCCAGGGAAAATCTGGAACAGCAATACCGCATTCTGGGTCTGCCCTGGAAAAACGGCATGGACGATTTGCTGGCTCTGGTAGGGCTGGCAGACACGGGTAAGAAAAAAGCCAAAGCATTCTCCCTGGGAATGCGGCAGCGGCTGGGCATAGCCCTGGCACTCTGCGGCAGCCCCGACCTGTTGGTGCTGGATGAGCCAGTGAACGGGCTGGACCCCCAGGGCATCGTGGAAATCCGGGAACTGATTCTGACATTGAACCGAGAGCATGGGATCACTGTGCTGGTCTCCAGCCATATTTTGGATGAATTGTCCCGGCTTGCCACCCATTACGGTTTTATCCACCACGGCGTTATGCTGAAAGAGATAACGGCACGGGAACTGGAGAACATTTGTCGCAAACGTGTGCACCTGACCGTCACGGATACGCCCGCCCTGGCGCGGGTATGCGATAGTCTGGGGCTGGATTATGAGATCCTCTCCGACCGCCAGGCCGATCTGTACGGCCAGGTTCCTTTCACCCGACTGACCCTGGCGCTGTCCAGGGAAAACTGTGAGGTGCAATCTTTCCAAGAACATAATGAAAGCCTGGAAAATTATTATCTAAATCTGATAGGAGGTAATGGGCATGCGTAATCTATTATCCGCCAATCTGCACCGTCTGAAAAAAAGCAGGGCATTCTGGGGCTGTGAAATTGTGAGCGCTCTGTATGCGCTGTTTCTGGGATTCGAACTCTATTTGGATATGAAGAAAAACGGGTACCCCCATCCCATAGACGCAGGACTATGTCAATATATTGTGTTCGCCGGCATTCTCCTGGCAGTGTTCTGCAGTCTGTATCTTGGAAGCGAACTGAGCGATGGAACCGTCCGCAATAAAGTGATGGCAGGGCATCGCAAAAGTAAGATTTATCTGGCGTCCCTGGGGGCCTGCCAAATAGCCGGCCTGGCATTTTGGTCCACCTATCTGGTTCTATATCTGGCCATAACCGTACCTCTCCTGCTGCCCCTGGAAGCAAGTTTGTATACGTTGGTCTCCTGCCTGGCTTCCAGTCTGGTGCTGTCCCTGGCCTACTGCGCAATCTATACCCTCATCGCCCTGTCCTGCACCAACAAAGCAGTGGTGTCCACGACATGTATACTCTTGGCTTTTTTTCTGTTTTTTACGGGAATTGCCATACGGCAACGGCTGGACGAGCCGGAAATGATTGAGAGGGTAGAGTATGACCCGGTATCCCTGGAAGAGATTTACACCAACCAGGAAAACCATTCGTATCTGCCTGCTTCCCGACGCCGGATCTATGATTTTCTGGACCGTTTCCTGCCCGGAGGCCAGGGACTGAGATTGTCCGGCATAATGATGCCAAAGTTGACTTTTGATGGGATTATGCCCCTCTATTCCCTGGTTATTTTCCTGGTGACCACCGGCGCCGGACTCATGGTTTTTACTAAAAAAGATATCAATTAGGGCGCCGGAGGTGCAACGGGGTCAGAGATAAGGAGTGATTATGTTTTCCTGGATATTATGCTGCATTCTGCTGTCAATCAATCTTTTGCTGCTGTGCTGGGTGCATTCCCTGCATAGCGGCATGGAAGAGATCGGTTCCCAATTTGACCGGCGCTTGCGGGAAAATACCAACAATCTGATCTATGTATCCTCCCGGGATCCCCATATCCGCCGGCTGGCGGCGCAGCTCTGTCTACAGTTGGACCTGCTGCGCCGCCAACGGCATCGCTATGAAAACGGGGACAGGGAACTGAAGGAGGCCATCGCCAATATCTCCCACGACCTCCGCACGCCCCTGACTGCCATCTCCGGCTATCTGGAACTGCTGGAAATAGCAGATGCCGCTCCGAACCAGGTTGCTGCCACAGACCAAGTTGCTACTTCAAGCCTAGCTGCTGCCACAGACCAGGCCGCTATGAGGCGCCGGTATCTGGCCCAGATCCGCAGCCGCACGGAGGCCATGAAAGATTTGACGGAACAATTATTTTCCTATTCCATCCTTGTGTCCGCCCCCTTGCAGCAGCCCCGGGAACTGATACTGCAATATGTATTAGAGGAAAGCCTGGCGAATTGTTATGCCCAATTCACGGCAGTCGGCATCACTCCCCGGCTCCAGATGCCGGAACTCCCTGTGTGCCGGGTATTGGACCGGGGTTCTTTAGAGCGGATTCTGAGCAATATACTGATGAACGCCGCCAAATACAGCGCCGGAGATCTGTCCATATGTCTGCATCCCCAGGGGCAGATCGACTTTTCCAACGCTGCCCCGGATCTCACCCCGGTCATGGCAGAGCGCCTGTTTGAACGTTTTTTCACCGTAGAAACCGCCCGCCATTCCACCGGTCTGGGCCTCTCCATTGCCAGGAACCTCACGGAACGCATGGGAGGAGCCATCACTGCCCACTACCGGGAAGGACGACTGACCATCAGCCTGTATTTTCCCTGAAAATAGTTTACATTCCCGTTGCATTTCAATCCATTGCTCATCAAGTTCAATGCAATAAACGCTGTTGGAACAGGCTGATGCAGAAGCACAAAAAGCCTTGCTTCAAGCAGTTTCGCGGGCGCGTATCCTGCGCGGCAGGGGAAATCTCCGAAACCGCACTTCTACTCCATAGCAACTTGTACTATACCTTAATATATCGTGTTGCCCTTGACGAGCCGATTCGTTTTATCGTACCGCTTTTTACCATAGCACCAAGGACAGCTTCAACGGTGGTCGGGCTTACATCGGGAAGAATCTTACATATCTCCGCTTTGGAAAGCAGTGTCAGACTATTTAAGATCGCAGCCTCTACGCAGGCTTTCTTTGTAATCTTTTTTGATAGTGTCAAGATTATTTCGCAAATATAATTTTTGCCGATTGGTATCCGATAGTCAGCCGGTTATGTTATCAGGGGCTGTATCCGATTCCATGCGATAGAGATGTTCCATGTTCATATATCGCTTTGCTCCCCATTGGGTACCCGCTACATGACGCAGTCTGGCACAAACCAGCATCAGGGCGCTTTGTCCATCGGGGAAGGCACCGATTGTTTATGTCCGGCGTTTGATTTCACGATTGAGCCGCTCGATGGTGTTGTTGGTCCTGATCCTTGTCCAGTGCTGGGTAGGAAAATCCATATAGGTAGGAGTTTTCTCTATACCCTCCGTCAGTTTCTTTGCTGCTGCGGAAAGTTTCATCTCTTTTAGCTTCTCTGCTACTTGAGCCGCTTTTTCCCTGGCAGCTTCCCTGCTCTCCTGTGCATGGATTGCCTTCAGCATCATGGCAACAGCTTTCATCCTGTTGCGGGGTGTGACGGAAAATGTGTTACGGTAAAAATGTACGGTACAACGCTGATCAGGTGGTAAGCCATGCTTGAAGGTGCTGACGGCGTCCAGCGTGTAGTCCTGGCATGCGGGTATGTTGATCTTCGGAAAGGGATTGATGGACTTTCCATGATCATCGGTGACAAATACCGCCAGAATCCCTTTGAAAAAGGTACGCTTTTATGCGGCCGCAGATCCGATCGGATAAAAGGCCTTTTATGGAGGGCACTGGATTTTTACTCCTGCATAAGAGGTTTGAATCAGGTTCCCTCTCATGGCCGCGGACTACCGAAAAAACTGCAGACCTTACGGAGGAACAATACCGTTACCTGATGCTGCCTTTTATGGCAGGGCTAACTGGAAACAAATGCTGGAAGAGACTTGCAAAAGGCTCCACCACGAATCGGAATCATGGACGGTGGAGGTCATACCATTACTGGATACACAAAATCAAGCTTGAGCTTTTAGATTCCGTATCTCACGAAATAATTCCTGTCACACCTTCAATGCTCTCTCCTGTATACTCGGCTATTTCATAAATTAGTCGTTCTATTTTATAATGCTTATATTTGAATAATTTCACCGCAAACATCGCAGAATCTTTTAAAAAAAGCAATTCTGTTATTCCTTAATTGTATATTATCGCACAACGCCATATTATTGTCCATAAAGGAATTTATTCTTTTACCGCACTCTGCAATCATCTTTATTGCATCTTCGTATAATTCTTCGTTGATCTTTTCTGCAATAATCGCTTCGCTATTAGCAAATGCATAAAACATATCTCGTGCTGCTTCATCCACAATGCTCTTATCGAAAATTGCATCTTCATTCTTAACATATTTAATCAATTTTACGATTCTGTTAAAAATCTGAGTAAAGTCGATATACCACTGAGTATCTCCAATTTCATCAATGATATTTATCTTTTTTACTGATTTGTAAATATTTAAATCACTGATTGATACTTTATCTAAAACTTCAATTGAGTATCCCTTTTCATCATGTAACAGCACACGTAATCTTTGATAGAAAAATCCCTGAATAAATTTAACAAACTCAACAATATCTTCATCTACCAAATTACTTTCATACATAGGTGCAACATCTATAATAAGCTTATCAAGGTCAATGTCAAAGCCTCTATCTAGCGCAATAGCGAAAATACCTAATGTCTGTCTTCTAAGTCCATATGGATCAGAACCACTTGGCTTTAATCCAACGGAACTTAGACACATTACTGTGTCTAACTTATCTGCTATTGCTGTTATAGCGGACAATACGTTTGATGGTAAACTGTCACCTCTGTAATTGGGCAAATATTGTTCCTTGATTGCCAAACATACTTCATTTGAATAGCCCTCTTTTTCCGCAAATACAGCGCCAGCAATTCCCTGCGTATTAGTATATTCTCTAACAACAGATGAAACTAAATCTGCTTTCATCACAAAAGCTACTTTTTCCAATTGTTCTATGTCGTCATATTTTACTTTCTCAGCCAGAACTTTCGAAATTTCAAAGACTCTCTTTGCTTTATCTAAATAACTACCGCCTTTCTCCACAAAGACAACATCAGCTAACTTCCCTGCTTTTTCTTCCAAGGAACTCTTCAAATCGTTATTATAAAAAAACTCTGCGTCCTCTAATCTAGGTCTTAATACACGCTCATTACCTCTTGTAACATTATCGATAAAATCGCTCCCACCATTTCTAGTATAAACAAAAGAATTGGTAATTTTACTATCAAAATATACAGGGAAGTAACGTTGTTGAACCTTCAATGGTTCCTTTATAACACATTCTGGTAACTCGAGATATTTCTCATCAAAATGCCCTACTGCACAGGTAGGATATTCAACGATATTGTTTACTTCATCCAATAAAGCTTCATCAATTTCTACTTTAAATCCGTTTTGTTTCTCAATATCTTTTATCTGATCAACAATCTGTTGTTTTCTCTCGTTTTGGTCCACGATAACAAAAGCATCTTTTAAAACTTTCAAATATTCATCAGCAGAACTAATACAAACTTCACAATTTGCAAGAGTTCTATGACCATATGTTAGATTACTTGCCTTGGTACACTCTATTACTGCTTCAACTACATCCTCTCCAAATACAGCCATAATCCATCGAATTGGTCTAATGAACTTCATTATATAGCTTCCCCATCTCATAGGGTTCGGATTATAAATACTTCCAATCAATTTAGGTAATGCTTCAACTAAAACATCTTTGGTATTATCTCCCAAAGACACAATGTTTAAAGTTGCATACTCTGCTTTAGCATCATTGACCCACTCAATATCCTCTAGATTTTTTTTGTTTTTACGTAAAAAGCCTTCCAATGCTTTAGAAGGGGTTACTCCATCCTCAAGAAATGCAACTTTTCTAGCTGGACCTTTCACAACATTTTTCATTGCATTTTGATTATCTGATAATTCATTCACCATAAGCACCAAGCGTCTAGGAGTATGCATAACCTTCATGTCGGAATATTCTAGTCTTAACTCCGTAAGCATTGCGCGAGCATTATCATATAAACTTTTTGCCATGGTGTCGACATATTGCGACGGTATTTCTTCGACGCCTATTTCAAATACTAATTTTTTTCTACTCATTGAATCATCTCCTAATCAATTACACTACGATATAATTTCGCCAGCATCCTAAACAATGACTGTATTCTTTGTATATAATGATTTCTTGCGGTCTTGCTGATGGAGCCCCTTGCGTCTAATACATTAAATGTTTGTGAACACTTAAGCGCATAATCATATGACGAATATATGTTTTCGCATTCATTTATTAGACGTTTACACTCTCTTTCATAATTATCAAAATCAGAAAACAGCTGTTCTGTATTGCAATCTTCAAAGCTATACTTGGAATTATCGTATTCTCTTCGTTTATAAATATCGCCATAGGTTTCATATGGACTATATGCTAAATCATAAATATTATCCACGTTCTGCAGATACATAGCAATTCTTTCTAATCCATAAGTGATTTCTGCAGTTACAGGTTTACAATCCATTCCACCTATAACCTGAAAGAAGGTAAATTGGGTTATCTCCATACCATCTATCCACACTTCCCAACCTTTACCAAATGCTCCTAAAGTTGGAGACTCCCAGTTATCTTCGAGAAATCTAATATCATGTTCCTCTCGCTTAAATCCAATATACTCCAAACTTTTTATATATAAATCAACAACATCATCAGGACTAGGTTTCAATATAACTTGATATTGATGATGCATATATAATCTATTTGGATTGTCTCCATATCTACCATCAGCTGGTCGTCTTGATGGTTCCACATATGATCTCTTATATGGTTTCTCACCTAAAGCTGCAAAAAATGTAAATGGGTTCATTGTTCCAGCCCCTTTTTCTACATCATGTGGCTCCATAATCGAACAACCGTAAGCTGACCAATACTCATGAAGTTTCATCTTTAAATCTTGAAGATACATTAATTTCTTATTCTCCATAAAGCAACTCCTTTATATCATTCTTACTCAATAATTTGGGGCCAATCATTTTTTCTGCGGGGTAATGACCCGATTTACACCCATTATATTTTAAAAATTGCATAAAAGAGGTTGTATCTTTATGATTGAATTGCATCTTGGCGGATGTACAAAGCAACCATAAAGAAGCCTTAATGATTAATTATACACGAACCGAAGCAAATGTACAACCAATATTTTCACAATCGACATCATAAATAAATTACATGAAAAAATACAAAAAGAACGGACAGGAAGTCATCTGTTTGCAGTAAAAGGAACCGCTTAAATCCATGAAAACAGGAACGGTTATTAAAGTACGCCAAAATCCAGCAGATTTTCTTGAAACAGGAAAACGCTGGACTTTTTGTTAGTAGAAATAGAGCAGGGGTACCGCTCAATCATCTGATTTGATGATTTTGCGACACCCCCTTCCCTCATATATCACTGATGTACCATTTACTTCTTTCTTACCGGAAAGCAAACCTCCGTGACCAATTCTTCCGGATTATCTGTCTGGCTTGGACTCACATGATAGATGCAGAACGATTTCCCGTCGAAATCATATCCGTTCGCCACCACCCAGTCTGCAACCGCCGCATTTACTCTTGAAATCTGGTCATAGCTTCCTTTATATATTGCAGAAGCAACCTGGATCGGCGGCACAGTCTTGAATTTCACATGCTCCGTATCCTGATAAGTCCCCACAACCGCGCTCTGAATCTCCACATCCGGGTCATGCTCCTTATGCCATTCATCGTGGAATATCGCCATCCCATAACACGGCGCTGCCTGCTGCACCTTCTGCGGCTCCAGTTCCCGGCACATGATCTCCCATAACACCCCTTCCTGGTCATAGGCGGGGATCACCTGCCGCACACTTGCAACATAACGCTCCGGTACTGTTTTTAATGTAACATCATAATCCATAAGACTACCATCCTTTCTCAGCCATTTCAATGTACTGTCAAGCAGCATCAATTTCTGCTCTGCCGCCATAGCTTCCTCCTTCAGTTCCCTGCGTTTTACCAACAGGAACTTCTCCATCTCCTGCGGATCACCATACTTGCCCAATATCTCTTTTATCACAGAAAGCCCAAACCCCAGGCCCTTCAACGACTGTATCCGCCCTGCCAGCAGAAGCTGTGATTCACTATAATACCGGTATCCCGTAAAATCATCCACCCTTTCCGGACGAAGGATTCCTATTTCATCGTAATGCCGGAGCATACGGATACTGATTCTTGACAGTTTTGAAAAATCTCCTATCTTTAACATTCGTTTCACCTCACATATATGTGTTTTCCTGAGCTCATACATAGTTTAGAGTATACCATAGTGTGAGAGTCAACCCCATAAACAAACAAATTTTTAAGCCCTCTTAATCCCATCAGACTAAAAGCGCAAAATCCCCTTCTCATCATACACGCTCCCCCTACTCCTGCCATTCCTTACCGCCCGGTCAAGCGCCGTAACCGCCGCCACCGCGCCGTCAATTTTTCCGTGGACTTCTTCTTATCCGGCTTGATATTCCCCGCCGGGTCCGTCCGCACAAAATTTCTGCGGCTTTCCTTGCGCCCTGCACGCGCTGCCTTTATCGCTGCCCCAAAAGCCTTGGAGTCATATTACAAAGAACTGGCAGAGGAGCGCAATAAGAAAGCCTATTGGGGGAATGGAAATTGCAGAACTTCGATCAAGACAGTATATGGGGAAGTGGAGTACAGCAGACGGATATACCAGACAAAGACAAAAGACGGACAGACCGCCCATGTGTTCCTGCTGGACCAGGCGATGCAATAGGGAGAAATGCTATAATTCTTCCAGATGTATCACAGTCTTACTGAAATTAATCAACAAGGTATGACAAAATCAGGTATTTTTCACACTGCAGCGGAATATGACACTGGCCTCGAAAGAGCGTTGTATATGGGACATCAGCCGGAATATCGCCAGCCTCATATTCACGAATAAAAGATTTGCCAAACTGTATATTATTACTTACCGCTACTGTCTGATGGCTTATATTTACCAAAATCTCCCTTGTCCTGATAAAAGGTAATCAATGAATAAATACACACAATTATAATCCAAATACCAATTCCCAGCAAAAATACAAGATTGTTGTTTGGCACAGACAAAGCAAGCAAACACTGAATAAGCCCAAAAGGTATTGCCGTGTACCCGGCAAATCTATGGCTTTTTTGCCAGCATAGTTTATCTTTAAGAATCCAAGGCAATTTAAATCCAATCCGGCTGCGATAAGGCATTTGCGGTAAAAAATTTCCGACTAATACCATTAAGCCCCCCACGATAAGCGCAATGCCTTTCATATAATTCATCTGCAAACCGCAATACCTAGCGATCGCGACAAAATAGAAAAGAAAAATTCCGAGTCCTAAGAGGTTAATTACAGTTAGAGTAATATCATTTCTCACTTCATTGTCGTTTTTGGAGATTTTGTGAGGAAAAAAGGCTGCAATAGCTAACGCAAGCAAAATAACAAAACAAATCCCAATAAAAACCCAACGGGAAGGGCTTTGCATAAACAAAGGTATTTCGCTGGGAAGATATTTAAAACATAGGGCTGTCCCTATAATGAATATAATCAAGAATATCATATTCAGACTTCTATATAGTTTCATTCTCGTTTCCCTCTTTTCCTGTGGATCTATTCGTATCAAAAAACTCCAAAAATGCGCCTAAAGTTGTTTGCAATACAGAAGCATTAAGGGAATAAGTGACGGACATCCCCGTCCGTTCGCTTGTCACTAACCCTGCTTCTTTCAAAATATCAAGGTGTTTTGATATGGCAGGCTTTGAAATCATAAAGTTTTCAGAAATTTCCTTGGCAGTCATATCACCATTTGCGAGCAGCTTTAGAATCTGTCGTCTGGTATCATCAGATAGAGCTTTGAATACAGTAGCCATCTAAACAAATCTCCTTTCCACATAATACTGTATTCATTTTTTCCTGTGTGTAAATTGATGGTAAATCAAATACGGAACAGGTGTAAGCAGCAGAACAAAATACTTACTTGCATACCAGCCTGCTTCTCCATTCACATCAAAATGGAAAGGTATCTTGTCTGGAAGGAAAAATGTTGTCACAAACAATATGACAAAGGTTCCAATCAATAATACCGCAGAGATCATTTTCTTCTTACTCATAGCTTCTTCCTCCTTTGATTGATAGACATATTTTGAAAGATTACTCTTGATGAGACGCAATTCCTTTACATACAAGTAAAATTATAATACATACACTGCACAACAGAAAGGTTATAATGCCTCCGGCAGCAAATCCGTTCCGCAGCATTTTTGATACCGCAAAGAAATACCCTATTGAAATTGCGATACAAAGCAAAATAGACAGAACCACATTAACATTTTGCTTGATTGCTTCTGTTTCATTTGTCCATTCCAATTTTGGACGTTTCATGTCGATAAATACTCCGATCAAGTTCCACAACGCTGCAAATAGTATGCCAACGAAAGAGATTACTCCAATCTGGATAAAACCATAGTTAAAATAAACCTTGAATATTAAGCAATTTATGATAATCCCCATAATAGAGATACTTGCAGAAAACAGGGCTTTCACAAACGCTTGCTGCTTTAATGAATACGGAATGATCTTCGTTATCCAAAAACTTGCCCCCTCTCTGGAAAAACTGCTTGAGGCCACTACATTGATTGCGGATGTAAGTACAATTACCGCAAGCGCAAACAGTACCGCATAAAAGGAAAATTCCGGGGCTGATACCAAGGCTCTTATTTGTTCTATACTCTCTGCGGTTGCACTGATCCGAAAAGACAGCGGCAATAAAAAGGGGGTAATAAAAATCCCAAACAATCCGTTTATGACATACACCGGATTACGGAAAAAAGTTTGAAACTCTTTCTTAAAATAGCTTCTCAGCTTTGACGACGAGTTGTATTTCAACGCCTTTAAGCGAATCCGTCCCTCTTTATCATAGATGGCATATTTCTTTCCGATCACAAAATTACTCAAATAGTAGTATCCGCCGATAAACACAGCGGCAAGTATGATGCAGAATAGCTTTAATCCGGGATGAAAACGGATATACGAATTATAGAACGGGAATGGTACAATAAGATTATTAACCCAGTTCAATAAGTCTCGTTCTGCGCCTATTTGCCCATTTGATAATAGAACGCCGATCACGCCGCCTGCAAAATACACTATGATTCCTGTGACTACCAGCATTGTCCTCATGCGTTTAAGAAGCATGGCAATTTTCAAGCATATTGTCACAAGAACCGCCAAAGGGAACGCAACAATATGAGGGAGTATCGCTGCCGCAGAGATATATGTAATTATCGCAGAAAT
>OFFV01001574.1_pt1 | contig 12973 bp, 9 predicted proteins | sample 1521461 | NCBI WGS metagenome assembly OFFV01 (sample SAMEA3504120, study PRJEB24116) | mouse gut metagenome | biome: mouse gut; feature: mouse-associated habitat; material: faeces | place: Denmark | collected 2011 | reverse complement strand
GTTGATCGGAGGAGCGGAAATGATATTTTTGAAGGTAAGGAGGGCGTTGGCATGAATTTTTTGACTTTAGTGAGTGTGGAATGGAGGAAGATACGCCGTTCCAGGATCTTGCTGATCTTGGGGATCGCGGTGGTGATGCTCTGGATCCCGTCCGTTCTGAATGCGCATCTGAATTTTGAGATGCAGGCAGAGGGGATATCGCCGGAGCATAATTTCCTCATACAGGGACTCACAGTTTACCTGTTCCAGCAGGCGGCAGTTTCCGCCCAAATCCACATGGTCAAATCCTTTTATTTTCCTGTATATGCAGGGAACTCCCAGTGCTGCTGCCTGTTCCCACATGACAGAATGCAAGCCGGGAAAAACAGCCAGATCCGAGGAAGCCAAAAATTCATATGTCTTTGCGCTCTGCTGCCATCCCACATAAGCGATACGCCCTTTCCCTTCCAGCAGCAGCCTGTTAAATCCCGCTTCCAGTTCCTCCGCAATCGTTCCAAAGATCAAAAGCTTTACCTGCGCATTCTGGATCCTGGCCACTGCCCTCATAAGCTCAAGTGTCTCCGGCCTGTGATGGTTGATCTTTCCTCCGGTGACAATCAAAAAGTCATCCTCTTTTATTCCATACTGCCATCTTATAATGCTCCTCACATCCGGCTTTGTGACTTTTTCAACCAGTTCATCATCCGCCCCCATAACCAGCAGCTCACATTTATTCTCTGGTAAACCGTACATTTCTTTTAGAAAATCCACCCTGGCCGGCAGGACCCCATAAAATTTTGTCACATACGGCGCTGTTTTAGAGACACAGTACTTCCATATTCCCTTATGCAAAATGTTTTTTGAGATCCATCCATGGGCCCCATTAGACCAGTCTACATGGTTGTCCACATATGTCCTGACCTCAGAATGAAGCTTTAGATATTTCGCTATTTTCAAAATATCCAAAAACTGGCACCCATGTATAAACAAAACATCCGGCTGTTCAGAATGTATCCTATGACAAAGATCAGGGAAAGTTTTCAGCCTTCTGTCAATGGTCCCGCTCTTTAAAGGAAGCCTGATTATTTTCACTCCATCTTCGTTGAGATAATCAGATTTACAGAGCTCAGAATACTTTCCCTCAGTGTTCCATATCCACTGAGATGCAATAACCGTCACATCATTTCCCAGTCTTTTATGATACTTTGCCAATTTATTTTCCTGATAATTAAACCCATCCGTAAACGGTCCGCACAGGCAGATATGCACTATCTTCACTTTGTCTCCTTAAATTTCTCGAAAAAATGTAAAATCTAATTCTTCCCCCTGCCCCACGCAGACAAATTTTTCACTCTAAAGTCTCCAAAAGGTCTATATATTGTTTTGCCACGGCGGCGCAGGCATCCCTTCCCAGCAACTGTTTCACAAGGTGTTCTTCCGGCAGGCGCAGCTCTTTTTCCAGCCTGTCCGCCCATTCCTTTTCATCCTGAGGTTTTCGGACATAGTTGAGCAGTTCCCCTGTGACTTCCCCCAAACTTGTACACTTTGTGGTAAGCACCGGAACGCCCATGGCCATAGCCTCTATGGGCGGCATCCCAAAACCCTCAAAAATACTGCTGAACAGAAACACCTTACAATTTTTATACAGCATATTCCTCTCGGCATCCTCCACAAAGGGTGTAAAGATTATGTCCCCCTGCAATCCTTTTTCTCTAATCAGCAATTCCAGTTGATCCCGATTTTTTCCGCCAACCCCGGAAACCAGCAGGGGATAAAAAGCAGGGGATTTTCTCCTCTTTAACTCACCCAGGGCAAGAATCACTGTCTTTAGATTCTTGTGAGGGAGAAGGGAGGAAACGGTGTAATAATATCTGCCTTTTTCCACCCCATACTTTTCCAGGCCGCTGTCAGCTGAACAATTATCCCTGTCCAAAACAACGGCATCATAGATCACCTGTATTTTATCCTCCCGTACTCCATATACCTCACGAATATCCTGCTTTACATACTCCGATATGGCTATAATCATTTCCGAAGTGTTCACTGCATTTTTCCAGGACGCTTTCATCCATGCCGTTCTTCCTCTGCTGAAGTACTGGGGATAATGTATCGCCTGTAAATCATGAATGACAGTGATAAATTTAATCCCTCTGGTTCCCCAAAAAGGCTTTCCATAGACCGGTTCCAAACACAAACCAATGTCCAGACTCCGGAGCATTTTTCCCATCTTCAGATTCTGCCAGAGGAGCCTTTCTTTTGGGTTTTCAGATTTCACATCACAGATTCTCAGTTCAAAGTTACCGGAAATTCTGTACCTTGAAAAACTTTCAGCATTGTCTTCTGCAAGCAGCAGTACAAAAGTCATTCCCTTTGTATTGATCTGTGTGAATCCATCCAGCAGATTTCTGACACAGGATTCTGTGCCCCCTACTTTATTGTGACGCACCCATGTCAGATCTACTGCGATCTTCCTCTTTTTCATAAGATCACTCCAAAATATACCAACATGTCCCTCCTTCGCCAGAATATTCAGGTGTATTCAGCTCACTAAATACTTCATTACTTCCATCAAAACACATTCTATAAAGTATAGTCTGCTGTATCCGTTATTCCTATAGCATTTATACCGGTCCAGACACCTCTTCCTGCATTTTCTCAAGCTCTTGTCATTGCTCACACCACCCACAGTGAAGTTTGAATGCAGCTCATTTTGTATTACGATTTTCTTCCCGGCTCTTTTTACTCTTAGAAAAAAATCAAAATCATCATGAATTCCTTCACACCTGAACAATCCCAACTCCTTATACACCTGCCGCTTTACAAAACTGCCAGGATGGTTCCAATATCTGCTTGTAACAATGCGCTTCTGCTTTGAATGCTTTACAATCTTTTTTCCATTTTCTTTTATGAGGTTTATATCCGCATAATAGTAATCAAATTCTGTCTCTCTGTATGTATTTACAGCTGACTCCACAGCATTTTTTTCATACCAGTCATCGGAATTGATTATACCCACAATCTTTCCTGCGGACCTTAGAATCCCCTTGTTCATGGCATCATAGATTCCATTGTCTCTCTCACTGGAAATGATATATTTAATCCCTTTTTCTGCAAATTTCTCATCATATTCACGGGCGATTTCAATGGTATTGTCCGTAGAAAGTCCATCCACAATATGATACTCAATCTTGGAATATGTCTGGTTTAAGACTGATTCTATCGTTCTTCTTATGCTTTTTTCACTGTTATAGGAAACTGTTATAATTGAAACCAACAGTCCGGCGTTCTCTTCCTTTTCCCTCACTGCCCAGTCACCCTGTCTCTCCAGATATCCTGTCCAAACCGGACAATATCCCTGTTCCAGCAAACATCCCTTCTGTGTCACAGCCTCCAATAACTGTATCCTGCGGCCTCATAGTCCTCTCGTGGGTACATGCCCTTGATGTCCAGAAGAATTTTTTTCCCAGGTCCATACAGAACATCCAAATCTTTCCGTTCCAAACCGGCAAATTTCTCATGGGCCACAGCGAGGATAAGAGCATCCATATCCGCTATCTCTCTAATGTCCCTAAATCTGATTCCATACAGCTTCTCCGTCTCCTCCGCATCCGCCTCCGGGTCGGCAATAATCGGTTCAATATTGTACTCCTGCAGTTCCCTCACAATGTCGATGACTTTCGTGTTTCTTGTGTCAGGGCAGTTTTCTTTAAAGGAAAAACCAAGGATTGCCACTTTCGCTCTTCTCACCGGCTTATCGGCGGCAATGAGCATCTTCACACAATTTTCCGCCACATACTTCCCCATATCATCATTGATCCTCCTGCCGGAAAGGATAATTTGACTGTGATATCCAAGCTCTTCCGCCTTATAAGTCAGGTAATAAGGATCCACGCCGATACAGTGTCCTCCCACAAGTCCCGGAGAAAATTTCAGAAAATTCCACTTTGTGCCGGCAGCTTCCAGCACGGCTTTTGTGTCAATCCCCATTTTATTGAAAATGATGGAGAGTTCGTTCATAAAAGCAATATTGATATCCCTCTGACTGTTCTCTATGACCTTGGCCGCTTCCGCCACCTTAATGCTGGGAGCCCTGTGCACCCCTGCGTCTACCACCAGTTCATAGACCTTTGCCACCACATCCAGGGTCTCCTCATCCATTCCGGAGACAATCTTCACAATACTCTCCAGACGGTGTACCTTGTCCCCAGGATTGATCCGTTCCGGTGAATATCCCACCTTAAAGTCAGTGCCACAGGACAGTCCCGACTCCTGTTCCAGAATAGGCACACAGACATTTTCCGTCACACCAGGATACACTGTGGACTCATAGACAATCACCGAACCTTTCGCCAGATTCCTCCCTAAAATGCGGCTGGCCTCCTCCACCGTTTTGAATCAGCCTGCCGATCTTTCCGGGAATCCGGGCCCCGATTCCCACTGCCGGATTCAGTGCTTTTGTGAGGCAGATTTTATTTCCGGAGGCATGGGCAATGCTTTTTACCACGCCGCAGGTACTGCTGTATTCTTCGTTCTGAGGAAAATAGATTCCGCCCTGACCGGACATTGCCAGCAGGCTCACAAACTCACAGAGATTGTCAATATACAGCATGGATCTGCGGTTTTCCACTTTCGGAAACACAGGAAGACGTCTGGCCAGTTTTGCCAGGAGCGGATAATTTCCTTTGCTTCCCTTCCCATAGATCATGGGCGGCCGAAGCACGGCCACCTGGAAATGAGAGGACTGCATTTTTCTCACCCCACTGTCCGCCTGCCATTTGCTGTCTCCGTAGAAATTTCCAGGTTCAGGAACCGTGTGCTCATCTATGACTCTCTCCCTTCCCCAGAGAAGTCCATCCCCATATATGATCATGGAGCTCATCAGTATAAACTGCCCCACCCCTGCATCCCGGGCTTTCCTGCAGGTCTCCAGGGCAAGGTCTGTATTTACTCTATAGTATTTTTCCACTTCTTCCCTGCCGGTTCTGCCTACATCCGCATGGGCAATTCCCGCCACATGAAACACAGCGTCATAGGGTGAAAAATCAAGCCCTCTCCATGTGTCATCCTTCATGTCAACCGTATCTATGACAAGATTTGGATAGTGTTCCTTTCCATAGGCGGCAAAGGATTCTCCAATGTAACTTTGAGCTCCTGTGACCAAAATTCGTTTGCGGACTGTCTTATCTATATGGAATGTTTTCCTGTATCCATAGTCCTCAAAACCTGCATCTGCCTCATTTCCGGGACTGCTGGCGGCTGTACGATTCTGTTTCACGCTGCCATCCCTGCGTGTTCTTTTTTCAGAACCTGTGCCTGTACCGCCCTCCACAATGCCTTCCCCCTTCACCACGCTGGCCACCGTCCCCAGAAAACATTCCACGTCCTGTAGAAACGCCTCCATGCCGCCCCTCTTAAGTCTGGCAGCATATTCCCCATCCAGGGCAGCTTTTTCCGAAATTTCCAACTCATCCCTGCCCCGGATCTGAGCCAGCCCTGTGAGCCCAGGCAGAATCCCGTTGGCTCCATATTTCTCCCGCTGCGCAATTAAATCCTTCTGGTTCCAGAGTGCAGGCCTGGGGCCTATAAGGCTCATCCTGCCCCGGAAAATATCCCACAGCTGTGGAAGCTCGTCCAGGCTTGTCTTTCTGAGCACCCGTCCCACCCTGGTGATATACTGTTCCGGATTCCGCAGCCTGTGCGTAGGCACATCATGGGGCGCGCTCATCTTCATGGTGCGGAATTTGTGCAGCGCAAAAAACGCTCCATCCTTCCCCACGCGTTTCTGGGTAAACATCACAGGCCCTGGATCATCCAGATATACCGCCGCACTCACAGCCGTAAACAGTGGCAGCAGTACCACCAGCCCGGAAAGCGACAGCATTTTGTCCGCTGTGGGCTTGACAAGACGCCTGTATATGTCTGGACTTCTTCCCTTCCCTGCCATTAACTTTTTACTTACTTCCCTCTTCGCTGCCATATTTACGGGCTCTCCATAGTTTTTTGCATTTTCCGTTTCACTTCTGTCTCTCTATCTCAATCCCAAGATAGAGGACATGTTTTTCTCCCATAAATTGGGTTTCCACCTCCGCAATCCTTCTATGGAGATCCACCCTTCTCACCATATGGCTGACATTCACCAGAGGGCCTGACAGATATCTGACCTGACCCTCTCCTGTGACTTCCACTTTTGATACCCCTATTATTCCGTCCTCATCCGTTATACGCTCCATAAACTCTGCTTCCTGTCTTTCAAGAGCGGTTACACACTCCCCTCCGCCATATAGCAGCTCCTTCCCCGGAACTTTCTTCAATTCCCGGCACACTGCCTCCGGCTGGTCTGTGTGGATAAACACATATCCCGGCATAAGGTTTTCACACACTGTCCGCCATTTCCCGCCATACTTTTTCCTGCGGTTTCTTACCAGGTGGAAACAGCTTGCCTCCAGCTCCCTGGGGAGCAGTCCCCGCAGGAACGCTTCCTCTCCAGCCTCCCTGCCCCCTTCCACATACATGACACACCACATAAGACGCACGCACCTCCCCAGTGTGAATTATTGCATACTTTTTTGCACATACCATATTGCAGAACGAAAGGGGATATGTTATACTGTTTTCGTTATAAAGGAATATGTATTTAGAATGTTTTTAGATGTTTTTACGACTATTGTCATTTTTTCATGTGCGATTTTTCTAAATTATGTTCACTGCAGAGTGTGCAAAAAAGTATACTTTTTTGCACACCTACTCAAAAGAGCAAGCCCTCTTTTCATCCGGTCCCTAATCCTCTCTCCATAAAATTTCCGTATCCCTGTTGAATTTCCAGCTTATTTCAGAAACAATTAGTCTTAGGCTGATAATTCAGTGGCGCGCTGGAGACAATCGTCGATAACATACATTTGCATGGAGTTAAAATCTTATTTATAGATATGTTATTAAAGATATGTTATTTTACATTTTCTATAATGGGAATCTTAATATACTTGACATATAGAACATATATGGGCAATATTAGCCTTGGGTCATATCCCGCATTGTATAATACCTCTGCTACTATTAATAATCATCCGCAATCCTTGTTCCAGTTTATTTCCAGTGTATATGAACTTTTCATTATAATGGCGAAAACAAAGTGTTGGAAGATCTCAATTTTATCACCAAGCGCAGTTGGGCGTGGAATTGTGGCAGAACAGGGAAATTAAATATCCCTGCAAATGGACGAGTTCCACCATAGCGCATATCTTACAGAAACCCTCGAGCCTATCATAGACCAAGAAATCTTTGACAACAGGAGCAAAGAAGAGCCCAGGACAGGGAGAAAGACATCTGCTTTCATGCAGGAGTGCCGGACATACCGAGGGTAAACGTGGCTTCGACTGCCAGAAAGCAAGCGGTAATGTAATATAAGTTTAGGCACTTACAAACAATTTCCTGCGCAAAATGGCAAAATTATGGTTCCGGCTTGTCCGGGTTAGGAAGAAAGCATAGGGGGGCAGGATACAGGCAAAGCGATGTTCCATAGCCGTGACGGATGATGCTTGTGAAGAATAACGTAAAGAAACTTTAAACATGCATTTAATACATAATAATACGTATATCCTTGACATACGTATTTATACGTGTTATAATTCAGAAACGATAAGGAAAGGAAATACCACACATGCCTATGACACCGCGCGAGATGATAAAACATCTCAAGAAAAACGGCTTTAACGTGGTTGGTCAAAATGGTTCCCATGTAAAAATGAGAAACGATACAACCGGACACCAAACCGAAGTTCCTTATCACAGCACAAACCTGAAAAAAGGACTTGAGCAGGCCATATTAAAGCAAGCGGGACTCAAATAGTTCCATCTCATAAAAAGGAGGCTCTGTATGAAAAAAGTGTTTTACCCAGCTCTGTTCCATAAGGCAGAAGAAGGCGGTTTCTGGGTTTCCTTTCCCGACATTCCTGAATGCCTTACACAAGGAGATGATATGACTCAGGCATATGAAATGGCCACAGACGCTCTGGGCCTGGCTCTGGCCTGCCGTGAAAAAGAACAGCAGCCGCTGCCTGAGGCTTCCGATCCATCAGAATTATCACCTGAACCTGGAGCTTTTCTAGTTGTAATTGAATTCGACATGCTTGCATACAAAAAGCGAACAAGTTCCCGTGCAGTGAAGAAAACATTGAGCATTCCTGAGTGGCTGAACGAAACCGCTATGGCCATGGATTTGAATTTTTCCCAAGTACTGCAGGAAGCTCTAATATCCAAAATACAGGCAAAACTTTGAATCACTGAAAATGTTAAAAATTACCCTGCCGCTCCTCCCAGATGGCTGTCGGCAATGGAAAAAGACTCCCGGGTAAGCCGGAGACGGCACATGGGCCGCCTGCTCTCTGCCTGAATCTGCTCCACAATCTCCCGACAGATTTGAATTTTTTCACTGTTGGTCATGGATTCTCCTTTCCATAAACTCCCGGAAGCAGTTGGTTCACTTCCGCCTCCAGGGAGTTGGATACTTTTGTATATCAGGCCTGCAGCAGATTCATAACCTCTTGAATTCGTTGGTTGGTCTGAGAGAGAATTGCCTGGGACGCCTGCACCAGAATACTGTTCTCAGCCTGTCTCACTGCTTCGGAAGCCATATCGGTATCGCGAATAATTGATTCACTCGCCTGTGTGTTTTCAATGACATTGTTGTTATTGTTAATCGTATGTTCCAGCCTGTTCTGCATGGCGCCATAGGTACTCCGCCGGGAAGCCGCGGTGACAATCGCATCAATAAGGCGGTTGACCGCTTTCTGTGCGTATTTTGGCTTGCTGATCGTGATAGTGTTGATCGCAAGGGAACAGGAACCAATACGCGTGCGGGGAATGTCTATGATATCTTCCGATTCTGCCCCTACCAGAAGACGCAGTGGTTCCCGGGAGGTTCCACCATTTTCCTCCAGGAAAAGTGTGCTTCTTGCGCTTCCGCCGATATCAGTTATGGAATGAGATCCCAGTGCTTTATGAGATATTTTCAGGACTCCATTTTCCAGAGATGCTTTCAGCGGAGCAGAGTTGCCATTGTCATCCCCGTTTGTGAACATGTCATTCAGCATATCAACAAATTCCTGCCCCGTAAAATGCTTATTTTCCGGAAACGTATATTTATAAGGAATGCCGTCTGCAGAAAACGTGAAAACATTCTGGCCGGTCTTAAAAGAAACGCCCTGCGACAAATCCTTCGTCCCGGTGATAAAGGTGGCACGGGGATTAATCGTTGTCTTGTAGAAGAGAAAACCTGCGGCCGAACCCCGTATACCGTCCAGAACATACTCGCCCTGAGCAGGTTCTTTTCCATTCTTTCTTTTGACAACAATCTGAAGCGCGGTATCGTCGTTGGCGCCTACCACATTGGTATTATATATTCCGATGCCAACCTGTATCTCAAAATCATCAATACCCTCCTCATCAAATTTTTTCTGCATTTGCTCCTGCAGAATTTTGGCCACTTCATCGCCAGTGTAAGTGCCTTCAGGAATTTTAACCTGCATTTCTTTTGAATAGCTGTTTGCCCCCTGTGTTGTTGTATCCTTATAGGCAAAGTTAAAAATAAAGGTATCATTGGCGCCGCTGATAATATCAATGGGACCTGTGGTTATATCTTTTCGTCCAATAATATATGCTTCGCCGTAATCATAATTTTGGTAGCCGCCTTGCTGTATTGACTCTTTTTCCGTCTTTGGGACGGTGAGTACCTCTTCATAAAAACTGCCTGATGCGGTGATGGAACCACCGGAAGAGCAAAATGTAAATGTTCCATTTGTCTCAGCATTGACAGTAACTTTATCTTTCAGATTTGAGTTGTCAATTGCAGCCTGAACCGCATTTTTCAACGAAGTCTTATCATAAGTACCTGATGGAATGGATAATGAAACTGTATCCTGCCCCACGGTCAGAGTCAGCTCATTGTTACTGTTATCTATCGTTGTTGCATCAGAAATAGGTCTACGGGTACCCAAGTAATCGTCGCTGGCCTCCGTACTGGAAGGATGGTACTCGTGATCCGATGTTCCATAAATAGCCTTCCAGGCGGAACTGCTGGTAGAAAAACTAATATAATAGGATCCATTTGCGTTATCTGTTGAGGGCGTAGCAGTGACAACAATTCTGTCATTTACAAGTGACGCCTGTATGCTGCTGAAATGGCTGCCATTTGATGGTCTCAGCTGTGCATTAATCTGGGCAACGATATCTGCCATGCTACATTTACCCACAGGAAGAGTAACTGTCTTTGTTCCATCTGATGAACCAAAGAAAATTTTATTTGTATCATTAGTGATTGTTATCGTCGAATTCTGTATGGAAGATGAAACATAAACAGACGTCGACGCAGGTGTTACCGTCACCGCTGTAGACCCCTGAGGCTGTGATACTGTCCCATACGTATCACTTGGATACGGCGAATTCACACTCGTTGAAGTGCTTACGAACAACTGCTTATATGTATCGTTCTTCTGTCCATTATCAAAATATATTTTCCGAATTTCATTTGTCAGACCCTCAATGTTAATTCTTCCAGAGGAAACAGTAAACTTAATCTTACCCTGTATCGATGAAAAAGCAGCATCGTTACTTATAATGTCGTTGATTTTATCTACAAGTTCCGCACTGTTTGTATAATTACCACCAATACCATTAATAGTATAGCTCTTTTGATCAATTGTAAACTCTAAGGAGGCATTGCTTGGCAATGTAAATGGCTTGTTCAAACTCGCCTGCCCGCTGAGTTTTGCGTGGTTTCCAGGAAGCTGATACGGCAAATAATTAGTTTCACAAAATAAAGCATTGAAAGTCTTTGCAGCTACAGGATCTGTTGTGTCAAATTCCAGAGAACTACTGCTTCCTTGGATCAAGCTGGATATCCGTAAATAATCTAAGTAATAATAAGAGGTATCAGTAGGCTCATCAAACAAATTGACACTGCTACTCCCCACACTGGCACTTACCGTGCTCAATAATCCTTCCGCAGCAAGCTGCTTATTGATTTCAGTTGCAATATCTGCCATTGTGTATCCGTCGGCTTTATCTGGAAAAATAATCTCCGTATAATCCGCGGCGCCGTTTACTTTAAAGCGCAGAGTATTATTCTTATTGGCGGCAGACAGATAAATTTTTTCTGTAAACGAATTTCCATAGTAAGCGCTTCCGCTAATAATCGCCGACGAACCTCCTGAGGATGATCCATATTTTACATTATCATAAAATACAGAGGAGTAGATCGGCGACGAGCTTTCCAGTTTAAACATATTTCCTTTAAGGCCGGTAATGCTGGTAGCGTTATCCTCCCCCTTGATCTGAATGCAGGAATCGCCATACTCCATAGCCTTCACGCCGCTGGCATTCGGGTTGCCCGCCAGCTGATTATTGATCAGGTCTATCATTTGGGAACGGGAATATGCCCCTGCCGGGATCTTAAGGGAAACAAAATTGGTATTGTTGGACTTTTCAACATAAAAGCCCAGTTCATCGTTTTGCCCTGAAGTAATGATCAGCGGTTCTGTCAAATCAAACATCGTGGTCCCTAACAAACTGGTAGTTGCGCTGCCATTATAATAATCATAAATAAGATAAGAAAGGGAACCGTCTACAGTGGAAATTTCCGCAGGCATTCCATTGGGCCTTTCAAAGTTGATATTGCAATATCCATCCTTCGTAAGCTCGAAAACAAACCCTGGGTTTCTAGGCGACATCCTGCCTAATGCATCGTCAATTTCGTCTACCAGCTCCTGGGTGGTATATGTGCCCGGCGGGACTGTAAAGGTAAACTTGTTGGGTGTATAGTAGCTGGGCAGATGAATATTCATCTCATTCCCCATAGCCGGGACTGTATGCATCTGGTTATCATCCCACTTTCTGTTCCCGGCAATCCGGTAAAAGGAATCCTCATGCTCCTCAAATACAGGCTGCTCATTATAAAAGGTCCCATAATCAATGCGGTCAATTTCTGACCTTAGCTGGTCGAACTCAGCGTCCAGCGCGGCACGGTCGCCTTCCGTGCAGGTGCCATTGAGGGATTTAACCGTCAGCTCATTCATACGCTGCAATATATCATGCACTTCGTTCATAGCGCCGTCAGCGACCTGAACAAAAGAAATACCATCCTGCGCATTAGCTGTTCCCTGCTTTAGCCCACGAATCTGCCGCATTTTTTCAGAAATGGCTAACCCTGCCGCATCGTCTGCGGCACGGTTAATCCGATAGCCGGAAGATAATTTTTCCATTGTCTTTCCGGTTTTCTTTCCATTTATCTGTATTTGTGTATTAGCGCCTATGGCAAGCAAATTATTTTGTACAGATATCATATTTTCATCCCCTTGGCTGTAAAAATATTCAGATTGCAAACCACACGGAATCACCGTTTTACCATTTGTAAATATGGTATAATTTGCCATCTTTTAAAATGATATCTAATCAGGGATAATCAAGTCAATTACCTATAATTCATATTCGCATTACCAAAGATGCAATATTCAAAAATAACTATTTTCCGTAAGCGCCCCTACAGCGTTTCAGCCATTTTCCTCTGATATAATAGGTAATAAACAGGACCGAAGTCACCGTCCAGGTAAGGGGATAACTAAACGCCACTGTGGAAACCTCGGGCCTTAAGGGAACCACTCCCAGGATCCATATCACACGCAGCATGCAGACACCCACGCAGGTCATCAGCATAGGGGGCACGGCGTCCCCGCACCCTCTTGTGGCACCTCCCAGGATTTCAATGCAAATATAGCACACATAACTGGGGGAAATCACACGCATCATCCCAAGGCCTATGGAAACCACCCCCAAATCGTCCGTAAACATGCGGAAGAAAATATGGCCGCCTGCAAGGACAATGGCGCTTAGTAAAAGGCTTGTAAACGCCGCCATCCCCAGGCAGACCCTCACGCTTTTTTTGATCCGCCCGTATTTTCCCGCCCCAAAATTCTGGCCCACAAAGGTGGTAGCCGCCAGGCCC
>OFFV01001567.1_pt1 | contig 13025 bp, 13 predicted proteins | sample 1521461 | NCBI WGS metagenome assembly OFFV01 (sample SAMEA3504120, study PRJEB24116) | mouse gut metagenome | biome: mouse gut; feature: mouse-associated habitat; material: faeces | place: Denmark | collected 2011 | reverse complement strand
TTAAAGACAAAGCCGCGGAGCTGCAGTTCGTACATGGCGGCCAAATCGACAAACTGGCAACCGTAGCCTTTGACGGGACGGCTGTAGCGGTCTCGCCTCACCTCTACCCGCAGTACCTCGGCGGTGAGGGGGATTGTGCCGCCAGCGTCGTGGAAATAGAAGGATACCTGGTCCCCGGGATTCAGTTCCAGGTCGGTAACCGCCATGTAAATGCCGCCGGCACTGATATTATAGATGGTGGCCGGGGCCTCCAGCGTCCGCTCAGGAGTCTCCAGCGTAACGGTGACTTTGGAGGTCAGGGGGATCTTGATATCCTCCCGCCGCTGCTCCTGGGACAGACGGTCCAGCACCTGGCAGCGGTAAGAGCAGTGCTGACGGTCGTCGGTGACCAGAGGGGCGGAGAGGGTACAGCGGCAGGTGACCAGCCCCTCCACAGGGTCATAAAATACCACCTGGACCGGGTCGGCAGAGCTGTGCTTGAAACTTCGGGGTAAGGTGACGAGCAGGCTGTCCATAGGTCCAACACTGACAGCAGCGGCGATGGATTGGCCGGTTGCCTTGTCAAACACCTCCGCCTTTTTACAGTGAAAAAATGCGGTCATCTAGCATTCACCTCTTTTCAAATGTTTGTAGAGGATAATGTTACATCCATTGACAAGGGGCGGCAATCCTGTCCATATCCGTTCGAGTTTTCCAAGACGATATTGCCCCTCGCCAGCGAATGGCGCATCGCCCCTATTATAATGGAAAAGTGGCTGGGATGCAATGGGAAAAATGGAAAAGGTTTTTGAAACGTGCTTTTGACATAAAATCCGGACCATTTTATGGGGACAAGAGGAATAAAGTGCTGATCGCTCCGCACTGCTGGAGGGACATGGGCCCGACAGCACAGGCATGGCAAGCTGTGCCGCAAAACTGGGTTCCATGCCGAGGCGGGAAAGGGGAGACAGACAAGAAGACGAGAAGATTGTCCCCTTTCTAGGGGATGGATGAAAAAATTTCTCTCTCTGTGTTATGTTTTGTGTTAGACAGACCGATAAAAGTAGTACAGAATGATTTACCATGTTCGGATATAGTACACTCCCCGGGCGGGGAGTTTCAGGAGGTCATCAATATGTTGATTAGAAGGTCTGAGAGGGTCCCCTCCGCCCCCATCACCGCAGCGGGCACTGTCCGGTCCTCTAGGACAGGGCGCACCCAGACGGCGGAGGGGCAGTTTGACCAGATTAACCTGTCCGCCCCAGTGGGGCAGGAGTTTGCGCCCACCTTCCGGGAGATGGCTGCCAGCCTGTCTCAGCAGGTGCGCACCTTGAATACCACCGGAAAGATTCAGGAACTGCACCGCCAGGTGTCCTCTGGCGAGTACCGCCCTGATGCCCGGGAGACCGCAGCCCGTATGCTGCTGATGACGGAGGGCGAGTAAATGTCACAGAAGAGCTGGCAGGACTATTTAAAACTGATGGAAAGCCTGACCAGAACCTTGAAGGATCTGACCCAGGTGGAGCTGGATAAGAACGCCGCCGCCTCCCGGGGTGACGTGCTGGGGGTAGAGGCGTGTATGAAGCGGGAGCAGGTGCTCAGCCTGTCCCTGCGGGGTTGTGACCAGAAGCGGGACGCGATGCTGGCCGATTTGGGGCTGACAGGGCTGCCCCTGAGCAAGCTGGAGGATCACAGCCCAGAGGAACTTCGGCTGGAGACCAAAAACGTAGTAGAGAAGCTGCGCCGGCAGTATGAGCTGTTTCAAACTGCCAGCAAGGTGGCCAGACACACGCTGGAGTGCAACCTGCGGGCCATTGAACGGGTGCAGGCTGTCCAGGCGGGCGACTCTGCCCAGGCGGAGGAACAGCGAAAAATTCATCAAACTGACTTCCGGGCCTAACTGTGCCCGACGAGATAAAAAGGAGAACGAGCTATGGCTGTTATTGGTACGTTCGGTTCCTTTACCGCTGCGCGGTTGGGAATCTATGTCTCCCAGGCCTCTCTTAATGTGACGGGCAACAATATCGCTAATATCAATACCCAGGGCTACACCCGTCAGCGGGCGGACCTGGTGTCCCTCCACTCCGCGGGCAGCTCCCGAATTGCGAGCAGCTTTAACCTGGACATCGGCTACGGCGTTCTGGTGGACCAGGTGTCCCAGCTTCGGGACCCCTACCTGGATATCCTCTACCGGGATGAGCAGGCTAGCGTAGGTTACTATGAGGCCCGGGTAAAGGGGCTGTGGCAGCTGTCCAACGTCTTGGACGAGGTGGGCAAGGGCAATGGAGAGTTTGGCATCATCGAGGCCCAGTTTAACGACCTGCTGAGCCAGCTGCAAAGCTATAACAACCGGGTCAATGACGATGTGTATGACACCACCGTCCGCGGTTCCGCCGAGAGTCTGGTAAAGCTGTTCAACACTTACGCCAAGACCCTGACCCGGGTGAAAGACAACCAGCTGTCCGACCTGCAGAACGACGTGAAGTCGGTGAACACCATCCTGAACCAGATCCGGGACCTGAATGTCCAAATCCGCCAGGCGGGTATCCACCATGAAAAGGCGCTGGAACTGCGGGATACCCGCAATGTGCTCATCGACAAGCTGTCCGCCTACGCCAAGATTGAGGTTCAGTACAGCATGGAAAAACTGGATGAGTTTTCCGAGGTGGAGAAGTTATCCATCACCCTGGCCGACTCGGGCAATCCCCCCATCTACCTGATTAACGGCATCTACGGCACCCAGCTGTCCATGCCGGAGACAGCGGCGGCCCGCAATCCGAACTATGACCCGGAGAACCCCAAAGGGATGCAGTATATCAGCCGGGAGAGCAACACCAAGTCCACCCCGCCAAAGATTGTGCTGACCGATAACGAGCGCGAGGCGATGCAGGACGCGAACGGCAAGCTGATGCTGAATGATTTGGCGACCAGAGAGGCGATTGAAGGGGCGGGCAATGTTGACCCGGACAGCGTCTATGATGCCACCTTTGAGGGCGGCATGAAGTATCTGGATGCCAACGGAGACCCCACCGACGATCCGGATCAGGCCGCCATAGTGGACAACGCCAAGGCGGGTTCTGACGCCAACCGGCTGTGGATGCAGCTGGCCCCCCTGGTAGACGAGCGGGGCAGATATATCAAGGACGAGTACGGAAAGGACATCACCGATACGGTGGACCTGGGGGACAACACGCTCTTCGGGTCCCTCCAGGCCAAACGGGAGCTGCTCACTGAGGAGGGCGAGTTTGCCAGCGAGGACGACATTAAGTTCGACCCTGACGCCAACATCAAGCGGGGAATCCCTTACTACCAGCGGGCGCTGGACGCCCTGGCCCGAAAGTTCGCCGACAGCTTCAATGTGGCGAACACAGGGACAGACGACGCCGGAAACCCCAACTATGAAAAGGTATTTTTGGGCTACGAGAAAAAGGTCAACGAAAACGGGGTGGAAGTGTACGACCTGGACCCTGCCACCTGTACCTTGGCGAAGCGGCCCGTTGACCCTGCCAGCGATGAGGGAAAAGTGGTGGCGGCTCTGGTGGCGTCGGGCCTGTCCCAGTCGGCGGCAGAGGAGTACCTGATGCGCACCGACCTGAGAGATCTCCCCCCTGAGCTCCAGTCCGCGGTGCAAAAGGTGCAGGAACCCCACCTGACTACCCAGGGCTGCGGAACCGAGAAATATGGCGGCGGCGTCCTGTTCAGCAACAGTGGCGACAGCAACGACCATGAGAATATTACCGCCGCCAACATCTCTATCGCCAAGGACTGGGCGGTGGGCTCCACACGTATTCTGAGCAGCAAAAACTACAACCCCTTTGAGAATACCACCGCCGACGACAACATTTACCACCTGATTGGCCTGATGAGCGAGCAGATGGAGTATAAGGCTGACGATATCAGCGACATTGTTCCCGACGCGGACAAGGGGGACACGACCTATTTCAAGGGCTCTTTCCAGCAGCGCCTGGCTGATATCAACAACATTCTGGCCACCGACCAGCAGACCACTACCATCCAGTACAACAGCTTTGAGGGCACCTCCCTGAGTTTGGATAACCAGCGCCAGAGCGTCTCCGGCGTGGACCTGAACGAGGAGGCCACCAATATGATGGTATTCCAAAAGTCCTATGCCGCCGCCTGCCAGCTGATGACCACCCTGGATTCTATGCTGGATAAGCTGATTAACGGCACAATCTGATAAGGAGGGAAGCTGAACATGGGCTTTCGTATTACGACCAACATGATGATGAGTACCTACCGGTACAATCTGATGAACAACACCAATCGAGTATCCGACTCTCGAGACAAAGTGTTAACCCAACGAAACTTTAACAGCTACGCCGAGGACCCGGCCGCGGCCACCCAGGCTTTCCGTCTGCGCCGGGACTGGTACCAGACCAAGAGTCAGGTCAGCAACACCGCAGATGTTTACAGCAAGTTCAATACGGCCCACGAGAATGTGCAGGGAATGTTGGACGATCTGATCAACCCGATGGAGAAGGTTTCTATCATCCGGGGCACCAACGGCACCTCCGGCGAGAGCCGCCAGGCTCTGGCCCAGGTGCTGCGGCAGACTGCTGAGTCCATGATCCAGGGATTTAACCAGCAGCTGGGTGACCACTTCATCTTTGCCGGGAACGACGGCTTGAACGCCCCCTTTGAGTGGAAAGGGGAGAACCTGTACTTCCGGGGAATCAATGTCAACGCAGGCGGGGTGCCAAAGCCCAGTGCAGCGGAGCCGACTTGGCTGGCGGACGTGAAGAGCGGCGCTGAAGCTGGCGGCACCTGGTCAGATGACGCCCAGGCGTGGTATGATTATTACACGCGCGCCACGGATGAAAAGCCTGCCACAGCTGAGCCAACCTGGCTGAATGACTATGCAAATCTAGATGGTGTCATTTCTAAGGAGGAACAGGGCTGGATTGATTACTACCAGCACAAGACTGACCAGAAACCTGCCGCAGCGGAGCCCGCCTGGGCCACGTCGGGCACGCCTCCCACGGACAAGTATGGTGTGCCCACTGACATGCCTATGGTGGGGAAGGACGAGGTTGAAGCCGGGTGGATCGCCTACTACAAGGACCAGGGAGATCTGGCCAAGTTAAAAGAGATGTCCGAGGAAGAGATGTATATCGACCTGGGCATGGGCGCGGAGGAGAAGGGGGCCAACAACCCCGTCCGGGGCACTTACTTCAACAGCGCCCTGTCCGGCTTGAACTATACCAACTACGGTGTAGACGAGGACGGCGACCCCAAGAATTTTGCCATTCTTATGAGAGAGATGGCCGACGTCTTCGATACTTGGGATGAAGACACCCAGAGCTTTAACCCAGATATTGCCAAAAATTCCGCTGCCGGCCTGTCTAAAGATGAGTTGGAAGAAAAGGCGTACCGCCTGATGGACAAACTGAAGGCCGCCCAGGAGACCCTGACCTCGGACCATGTAGAGCTGAATGCCCGGTCCTCCTTCCTCAAGACCAACCAGGAGCGGCTGGAGCTTCAGGCATCCCAGCTGAACATGCAGATCATGGACGTTGAGCAAGTGGACCTGGCTGACGCCATTACTGGCTTCTCTTGGGATATGTACTGCTATAATGCCGCGTTGAAGATCGGCAATCAGCTGCTCAGTCAATCGCTGATCGACTATATGAACTGACCGGGGTAAAACTGCCGCTTGGCATATCAGCTCCGCGGAGGAAATAAAGGGCGGTCCTGCGGGGCCGCCCCCCGGCGTGGGGGCTGTTTTTACATTTGCCATGCTGCATTGTGTGTATTCAAGAAGCTGTGTTCAGGGCGGTGAGGCGCCGCCTGGATGGACCTGCCCGTCAGTGTGAACACAGGTTTTTCAAACCTGTGTTCACATGTGTTAGAGTCCATGCGGGCAGTTGTGCCGACTTCTCCTGCAGGCCGTCTGGGGTGTTGCAGAGGATCTCCTTTGACTGCCGGAAAAGTCCCATCTGTCCCGACGATGAATGCAGGTTCTAAAGGTAAGGATGCCTTGTTGAAAAGAGTAGAAGGGAGTGCACATCACACAATGAAACCGTTGATTGAGATCACAACTGTCCCCATTCAGATCGAGATGAAGACCACCAACGCCAAGTTGGAATATGCCCGGGGCACTGCCGAGATGGAGATTACCCGGGAAAAGAATGGTCTGCAGATTAAGAGCCGCCCCATCAAGGTCAATATCGACACCTTTGAGGCCCGAAATTCTCTCTCGCCCACCCTGGCCCGTTATCTGGAACAGAACGCCCAGAAGGGGCACCAGGCGGCCTATGAGGCCACCGCAACCTATGCCCGCCAGGGCCAGCTGCTGCTGGAGACCCGGGTGGGAGAGGAGCTGGTCACCCAGTTTGCCGAAGAGGCCATGATGAAGGACGTCAAGACCAATGTGGGGATAGACTTTATCCCCAAGGCGGGACCGGAGATCACCTGGGACCCTGGCGAGATGAATATCCGCTATGAGATGGATAAGCTGAACATCGACTGGCGGATGAACGAGGGGAGCTTTGAGTTTACGCCCGGCGACATTGAGTTTACCGTTACCCAGCGGCCCGATGTGGTAATTAAATATTTGGGTGGCCCCATCTATGTGCCGCCCTCCTCTGATCCCAATTACGAACCGGTGGATATAAAGGTATAAGGTGTGGATTCTCCTCCCCGGCAGGGGGAGGAGAATCTGCTAAACAGGAGGAACTATGCGTTTAAAGACCAAATATTTTGGTGAGATTGAGTGTCAGGAGACAGATGCGCTCCGCTTCCCCGAGGGACTGTTTGGCTTTGAGGAGGAAAAGGAATTCTTTCTGCTGCCCTTTGAGGGGGGCGAGGGCTCTCTGCTGTGCTTCCAGAGCGCAATGACCCCGGGCCTGGCTTTTGTGGCAATGAATCCCTTCTCCCTAAAGCCGGACTATACTCCGGTGCTCACAGCCGGAGAACTGAAGACCATGGGGGTGGAGCGCAGTGAGGACCTGTGCTTCTACACGCTGTGTGTGGTGCGCAGTCCGGTGGCGGACAGTACGGTGAATCTCCGCTGCCCCGTGGTGGTAAACGATCATACCAGACAGGCTATGCAGGTTATCCTGGAGGATGGGAGCTACCATATGCACCACCTTCTGTCAGAGTTTGGACGGAAGGAGGGGGACGGCCCATGCTGATTTTACAGCGCAAGGAGGGGGAGTCCCTGCTGGTGGGGGAGGAAATAGAGATCACCGTTTTAGCTGTGGAGGCGGGGCGAGTCCGGCTGGCCATTCAGGCGCCGCGGAATGTCACCATTCTGCGCAGCGAACTGCGGGTGGCCGCCCAGGCCAATCGAGAGGCGGCAGACGAGGAGGTCTCTCCATTGGAACTGCTGGGTGTGCTGAAAGAGCGGGAAAAAAAGGAATAGAGACTGCAAAGAGGCCGTATGTTGGAAAGCAGACGGCCTTTTCTGTGAGCTATGGGTGTGATTACATATTTTATTTGGTAAAAAGTGAAAAAAGATGGGTTGTATAGAGGGGGGATTTACTGAAATTACCATTGCATTCAGCAGCAATATGCTGTATTCTATAAACTACTTTCAGTGGGCACCCCTCTCCGAACAAGGAGCGGGGCGCTTTCGCCGACCGCAATTATCACAAAATTCAAGAGAATATATTTAAGCAATGTCTTGCAATGAGCGGAAAAATAAGCTATAATTCATAATACCCTAAATAGCTGTGCGGAGCAGAAACGGCTGTTAAAGTGCCGTGAAAAGTCTGACGGCCGCCCTTGCGTTTTTAAAGAAATCGTGGTATGATGGGTACTGCTAGACTTGCCCCATTCTGAGAGGAGGCACCGCCGTGTCTATGCTGTTTACAAACTCCCTGCTCATGCTGGAGCGGGCGATGAATTTTCAGTGGACCAAGCAGAGTGTTATCAACGACAATATTGTCAATGCAGAGACGCCCAATTACAAGGCGAAATATGTCACCTTTGAAGAGGCGCTGGACTCCAGCATCCGTTCTGCACGGCTCAATCCGGGCCAGCGGGTGGCTGCAATGCGCTCCGCCATCGACCGCGCCCAGCCGCGGATCCATGTGGCCGAGTACGAGAGTATGCGTATGGATGACAACGGCGTCAATATAACAGAGCAGGAGACAGAAGCGGTCCGCAACGCATTTCAGATGCAGTACACCATAGATTCGATTAATAGTAATCTGTCTTTGATGCGCACCCTGATTCGGGGGCAGTAAACTGTCCCGGCTAAGGTTTTATTTAGGCGCTCCAAAGTGAGACCGCCTAAGCATAGTAATAGTGGAGGGGAAATTTATGGCCTTCGTCAGTTCCATCGATGTGATCGGGTCTGGCTTCACAGCCCAGCAGCAGCGGTTGGATGTGATTTCTGAAAACATCGTCAATCTGAATACGACCCGCACCGAAAATGGGGAAGGTCCTTACCGCCGGAAGGTAGTGGTGTTCCAGGCGGACAATGGAACCGGCCGGTTCCGGGATGTGCTGGCCCGCACCCGCCACGGACGGGGGGGGCGTTTCGCCACCGAGACCGTAGCAGGCGTCAGAGTGGTCGAAGTGGGGGAGGACCCCTCTGATTTCAAGTTGAAGTATGACCCGGATGACCCTGACGCCAATGAGGATGGGTACGTTGAGCTGCCCAACGTGGATCTGGTGAAAGAAATCACAGATGGCATGGCGGCAAGCCAGGCGTTTTCCGCCAATGTCACCGCGTTTAATCTTCTGAAGACACTGATTTCCAAAGGACTGGAGATCGGTAAGTAAATGAGTCTAGGTCAGGTTGAATTTTCGTCCGTCGGGCAGGACGCCCAGAGATGAAAAATTGGTCTGGCCTGGATTTGCGTTTTGGGATAGTGAAAAAGCGGGCTCTTTTAGCCCTTTCAGGAGGAGTTTAATATGGAGTTTTCCCCGATTCGTCCCATTGAACCCCTGTGGGATACAACACAGACACAGCCGACAGAGGCGGCCTCTGCCCCTGCGACCTCTGTCTTTGCCAATGTGTTTCGGCAGGCCATTGAAAATGTGCGCCAGACCAATGCGGAGCAAGTCAATTTGGAGTACCAGCTGTCCACCGGTCAGCTGGATAATCCGGCCCTGGTGACCACCGCCACCAGTAAAGCCACCACTGCCGCTCTGCTGCTGATGGAGATGCGCAACAAGGCGATAGACACTTATAATGAGCTAATGCGTATCTCTTTATAAGTGCAGCACATGTTATTTGAGATGACTGGCCGGAGGGATCCAAGTTGCAGACAAAACTGAAGGGCTTTTGGGAAAAAGTCAAAAGCTTTTTTGCAAAACTGAACAAGAAGACCCGCATCCTGCTGGGGATTTGCGCCGGAGTCATCCTAGTGATGATAATCGCGGCGGTGCTGTTGCTGAACCGGAAGGAGTATGTTGTGCTTCGCACCGGCCTTACCGCCAGTGAGACCAGCACCATTGTCCAGTTCCTCAGTGACAACGGGGTGACGGACTATCAAATACAGGGCGACTCCGTTCTGGTGCCAAAGGGGCGGGAAATCCAACTCCAAAGTCAGTTGGCCCTGTCCAACTACTCCACCACAGGCTTTTTGTATCCCTATTACACGGAGCACTCAGGTGGGATTACGACCAGCGACGAGCAGCAAAGAGCGTTTTGGATCTCCACTCAGGAGCGCCTAGAGGCCATTATCCGCACCTTTGAGGGGGTCCGAGAGGCATCTGTAACCATTGCTCCAGGGACAGACCGGGTCTATGTGCTGGACCCCAAGTCTACGCCGGCCACCGCCTCGGTAGTGGTCACGCCGGACGGGAACCGACAGCTGAGCAATGGAGTGGTCAACGCCATTCGGAATACCGTGGCCCGAAGCGTCCAGGGGCTGGAAATTTCGAATATCAGTATTGAGGACACCCTGGGCAATACATATTCCAGCGGCAACGCGACGGACAGCATCGGGGAAGCCAGTGCCATGAAGCTGATGTACGAGGAGCAGGTCAGCAATCAGGTCCGCACCCAGGTGCTTCAGGCTTTGGAGGATATTTACGGCCCTGATAATGTGCGGGTGGCTGTCAACAGTACCATTGATATCAACCGCAAGGTGATTAACAGCACCCAGTATCAGCAGCCTGAGGGCTCGGTAGAGGGGGGCGGCCTGATCGGAAAGGACCAGTGGTACTGGGAGTTGATCCGCGACGGCACGACACCGGTAGGCGGGACAGTGGGTACCCCCACTAACTCCGATATCCCCTATTATCCTGACCTGGACACAAACCTGACCGGCGATGAAAATTATGCCGGCGCTCAGGGAGACCGGGAACACAAGATTGACACCACCACCCAGCAGGAAGAGGTGCTGGCCTTTACCATCACTGACGTGAGGGTGGCGGTCACCATCAATCAGAACTGTACAAACGCCAATTCCCTGGGGACAGATGCGCTCAAGTCCCATGTGGCCACCGCCTCGGGAATCGGTACTGAGACCCCAGAGGAACATGTATCCGTCATCATTGCGCCCTTTGACCGGCCCACTCCCACCCCGAGCGGCAATGGTTTCTTCCTGCCGACAGACAGTTGGGTGCTCTATGCCGCAATCGGCGGACTGGTTCTGTTCCTGATTCTGCTGATTCTCATTCTGCTTCTCCGGAGTAGAAGCAAGAAGAAGAAACTGGCCCAGCAGCAGGCCCTGGAGGAGGAACTGCGGCTGGCAGAGGCCGAAGAGCTCGCAAAGTCCGCGGCGCTGGCACCACCTCCCACCGATGGCGCCGATATTATGGAGATCAATACCGAGAAGAGTATGGAGCTGCGTAAAACAGTGCGGCAGTTCGCTCAGAATAACCCAGAGATTGCCGCTCAGATGGTGAAAGCCTGGCTGCGGGGAGGGGAGGATGACAATGGCTGAGACAGCGAAACTTGAATTGACCTACCCGCAGAAGGCGGCCGCTGTCATCGTCTCTCTAGGAGCGGATAAAGCTTCTGGTCTGTACCAGTTTATGGAACCCGAGGATGTGGAGACCCTCACCATTGAGGTGGCCCGCTTGGGGATGCTCAATTCCGAGCAGACTGAGGCGGTACTGACCGAGTTCTATCAGACCTGCATGACCAGTAAGGCGGTGACAGAGGGCGGGTTGGAGTACGCCCGCACGGTTCTGGAGAAGGCCTTTGGCAACCAGACAGCCCAGGCGTTGCTGGAAAAGGTGACCAAGTCGCTGAAGACCCGTGAGTTTGCCTTCCTGAATAAGGCGGACGTAAAGTCTCTCTTCTCTGCCCTGCAGAATGAGCGTCCTCAGACCATGGCCCTGGTGCTGTCCTATGTGGACCCGGACAAGGCGGCCGGCGTCATCGAACAGCTGGACCCCCACCGTCAGATCAAGGTGGTGGAGGCCATCGCCACCATGGAGAGCGCCTCCCCCACCGCGATCAAGACCATCGAAGCGGAGATGGAGCGCAAGTTCTCCAGCATTATCACCCAATCCAACGTCAAGGTGGGCGGTATCGATTATGTGGCCGGCATTATGAACAATTTGGACCGTTCCAGCGAAAAGTCTATTTTCGACGGTCTGGCCGAGCACAACGCGGAGCTGGCCGACGAGATCCGCAAGCGGATGTTCGTTTTCGAGGATATTATCACCATGGACGACCGTTCCGTGCAGCGATTTGTCCGAGACTGCGACCCCAGAGATCTGGTGCTGGCCCTGAAAACGGCCAATGCAGAGGTATCCAACAAGCTGTTTACCAATATGTCCGCCCGTATGGCGGAGAGTATCCGGGACGACTTGGAGGTTACCACCAATGTACGTATGAAAGACGTGGAAGACGCCCAGCAGCGCATTGTGGGTGTGATCCGCGATCTGGAGGAGCGAAACGAGATTGTAATTCTGAAGGGCGGAAAGGACGATATCATTGCGTAACATCCTGAAAGGCTTCCTTGAGCCCAAGGCCGAAACCTATGTACTCCCTGACACTGACAGCATATTTATGGGAGGGGAGGACGAGTTTGTCCCTCTGGCGGCAGAAGAGATCTCTCACGACTCTTTGGACATCACCCTGGAGGCGGAGGCGCCAGAGGAGGAAACCGAGGCCGAACCAGAGGAGGAGCCCAAGCAGGAGACTCCCGTCCATTATGCCCAGCTTCAGGCTGAACTGATTTTGAATCAGGCCCGGGAGGAGGCCCAGCAGATTTTGGACCAGGCCCGGGAGACGGCAATGCGGGAGCAGGAGGAGATTCGGGCTGGAGCCCGAGACGAGGGCTACCGGGAGGGCTATGCCCAGGGGATCGCAAAGGCTATGGACGACTCTGTCCGAGACCGGGAGGCCACCGCCGCCCGGCTGGAAAAGGAGGTCCAGTCATTTTTAGAGAAGGCCTCCCTGGCCCGGGAGGAGCTGATTCTCCAGAGCCGGGACGAGCTGGTGGAGCTGTGCCTGGCCGTGGCCGAGAAGGTGGTGCGGGTCAGCCTGAAGAGCAGCGCCGAGGTTATCGTCCGTATGATTCAGACCGCGACCGAGCGGATGCGCAGGCAGGAGTGGGTACACATCTATATCTCCGGCTGCGACACCCGCCAGCTGGCCCAAATATCCCCCGCTCTGACCAGCACATTAGGGGCCCTGTCCCAGCACATCAAGGTGGTCCCCATGGGGGATGACGAGAGCGGCACCTGTATTGTGGAGACTCCAGAGGAGATTGTGGACGCCAGCGTGTCCACCCAGATGTCTAACATTCGGGATGTGCTCTATGATCAGATGGGGGCCTACTGGCCCCAGTAAGAGGAGATTGACGTGTTTCGAGAGCTGATCCCTTCCGTCCGCTCCGCCGAGACGGTGGGACGGACTGGAAAAATTGAGAATATCGTGGGCATGTCTATTGAGGCCTCTGGAGGCCGGGCCGCCATTGGGGATATCTGTCGTATCTATTCCAACGAATCCGGAGGTCAGATCCCTGCCGAGGTGGTAGGCTTCAAGAATGACCATATTCTGTTAATGCCCTACGCCAATATGAGCGGCATCTCTGCGGGCAACTTTGTCCGCAATACCGGCAAGCGCCTGACGTTGCCGGTGGGGCCCTTTCTGCGGGGGCGGGTGATCA
>OFFV01001566.1_pt1 | contig 13029 bp, 17 predicted proteins | sample 1521461 | NCBI WGS metagenome assembly OFFV01 (sample SAMEA3504120, study PRJEB24116) | mouse gut metagenome | biome: mouse gut; feature: mouse-associated habitat; material: faeces | place: Denmark | collected 2011 | reverse complement strand
TGTCACAATAAGTTTCAAAGAACTGCTTCATGCGCCAGATATTCTGTGGGGAATAAGACGCAAGATATTTTAAGCACGCATCCTTTGGTTCTTGCAGAAATGGAACGTATAGATGTAGATCTTCAAATGGCAAAGGACTATGCTGACAATACTGACTTGATTTTACGTCGCAAAGCGGAATACCGTGCCATAAATATATCTCATATTTAATGCCATAGCAGGTGTGATAATGAATATGCACAGGAAAGGATATACGTTAGCGCAAATAGCAGAATGTGTAGAAAAGTCCATCGAAGAAGTAGAGGCTGTCATTAGAAAGAGAGAGCCTGCGCCGGTGTAATCAGTAACTTAGTAATACAGGCAGTAAAGCAGTGAATTTGTTTTTGTTAGAGAAAACAATTCGCTGTTTTTTCTGTTTTCAGGGAGAAAGACAGTCACATTAGATTAATCTGTTTGGTTGAAGTATCTATTGACAAAACTGATACTTCTGAATATACTGTATATGTAGATTGATATACAGTAATATTTCGAGTGAGGTGAGGAAATGCATATTGTACTGTCAAACAGTTCTGCTTTACCAATCTATGAGCAGATTAAAGAACAGGTAAAAGCGCAGATATTATCAGGAGAACTATATGAAAATGAAATGCTCCCTTCTTTACGCCAGTTAGCTAAAGATTTAAAAATAAGTGTTTTGACTACAACAAGAGCATACAACGAGTTAGAAGAAGAAGGTTATATTACCAGTAGACAGGGAAAAGGTTTTTTTGTTATGCCGAGTGGTTCAGATTTGCTGAAAGAGCAGCTGATTAAGGAGGTGGAAAGCGGATTGAACAGTGCGATTGTGGCAGCCAGAAGGGCATCATTGACGGAGGAAGAATTGATAAATTTGTTGAAATTATTATTGGAGGTAGCAGATGACTGAAAATTGTTTGGAAATTCATAGCCTTAAAAAGAGCTTTTCAAATTTCATTTTGAATGATATATCTTTTTCCCTTCCAAAAGGGTTTATTATGGGGCTTATTGGCTCCAATGGCGCAGGAAAGACAACGACGATCAAGCTGATTTTGAATATGCTGGAAAAGGAGCAGGGTAAGATTGAAATTTTTGGGCGAGACAATATTGAGAATGAAAAAGAAGTAAAACAGCAGATCGGGGTAGTATTTGACAGCAGTTTCTTTGTGGATACATGGACGGTAAAAGAAACTGAAAAGGCAATCTCTATTTTTTATGATGAATGGAACCATAAAATTTTCCGGGAAATGATAGAGAGATTTGGATTGGCTGATAATATAATAATCGGAAAATTGTCACGAGGTATGCAGATAAAGCTCATGTTAGCCTGTGCATTTTCACACAATGCAAAGTTGCTCATCCTGGATGAACCAACAAGTGGTCTTGATGCCGCAACACGCAATGAGTTTTTGGAAATTTTGCAGGACTATATTAAAGATGGAGAAAGAAGCGTACTGTTTTCCACGCATATTACAACTGATTTGGAGCAGGTAGCAGACTATATCACCTATCTTGAGCGGGGGCAACTTATCTATACAGGAAGCATGGAGGAACTGTTGGAAAAGTATGTGATAATAAAAGGCGCGCCAAATCAAATGACAGATGACTTGAAAAACCAGATTTTAGGTATACGACAGACTGATATTGGCTTTGAGGGATTGGTTGATGCGAAAACAGCAGGGAAATATCAGGACAAATACATTCTTGATATTCCAACAATAGATGAAATTATGATTCATATAAACAAGGAGGTTCGGTAATGTCAAATTCACTTAAAATGGCAAGACTTGACTATTTTACATTTAAGTCACAAATTGTAGCTTATACCGCATTAGCTTTGATGACAATCATGTTTTCCGTTATGGGTTCTTCTTTTATAACTTTGAATATAACAGTTTCGTGGTTTGCTGCATTGCTGTCAATGAATATTTTTGCGATACAGGAAAAGAATGAATTGGATCGGTTATATGCATCCTTGTCTTTTAGCCTGAAAAACATTATAGGTGGTAGATATATTTTCACATTTGTAAATTATGCATTGGCGTCGATCGTAACTATTATGATTGGAATAACAGTTTCGTTTTTACAAAATAGAAATGTTGATTATGCAGACATTATTTTGGGCGTATGCATTTCTTTGTTTGCATTTTCATTAATTACGGGTATCCAAATACCAATATATTTTAACCTGGGTTACACAAAAGCCAGAGCATGGTGCATGGTACCGTATGTATTAGTAATGGTAATTTGCATTTTATCTTCTTTTATGGATGTGTTTTCAAGTATTATAGCAGGATTGACAGAACATCAAATGGTATTGGGGATGATAAGTTTGATGATCAGTTTTATTAGCATACCCGTTTCATATCATTTGTCTGTAATGAGTTATCAAAAAAGGAGATGAATAAGTTTATGTTAAAATGTCCCGATTGTAAAAATGGCTGATATCATCTAAAACAACCTTATGTCTGGAGCTGCTGGCAATTTGAATGACCGAATGAACAGAAGATGAAACTGGCAGCAAAAGGCGAAAGCTGACACGGGAACACAGCACGGCAGGAAAGTGGTATCCCTGGCTGAGAGAGCATACTTTCACTACAGCTCCACCTTATTGAAAATTGCAGCCCCGACCAGGAGGACAATACTTGTTGTAAATATCGAAAGCATGATTGCGCTTTGATAGTCACAGGCAGAAAGCGTCTGTTCATAAATCATGGGAATCTGTATGACCGGAGAAAACCGCAGCAGGCTGTTGTCAGGCTGCTGCATGGAAAAATAAGCCTTATTTGTGAATACTACCCCCATAATGGAACAGGCGACTGATATTCCCATTGCCATAGCCGGTTTTCTTGTGATTATCGCAAAGAAGAAGAAAATCGCAGCAATTCCCCAAAATAATGGTAAGGAGAGAACCATGCTTTTTACAGCGTACACGAATAGATCAGGTAAAGTAATTTCTGTTCCCAGTACCAGAAAAGAAATCATCATGGAAACAGACATATATGAAATTATGATAATGGTACAGCCGAGGATATAGCGGCAGTATTTTACCAATAGAATATGGAACCGTCTGTTTCCGCAGGTGATTGCATGGATGACAGTACGGTTGATGAAGTCATCCGTGCAGGAAAATCCGACATAGACAGCACACGCCAGAATTAAGATCATGCTGTCTTTTCCAAGATTCAGTACAGTGTTTTCGGCGCTGGAATATACCTTCGTAAATATGGAAATGCCTGCACAACAAATTAAAAGGAAAGAAATGATCCATACGGAAATGTCTTTTTTGAATTTATACAATTCTGCTTTCATTAAGTACAGCATTATTGATGATCCTCCATGATCTGTTCATAATATTGCTCCAGGCTGTCTGCGGATTTGGAAATGTCAGACGAAGAGATTTCTTTGAGAAGTTTGCCCTTATGTAAAAAACCGTAGTCCGTCGCAATATGTTCTAACTCATTCAATATATGACTCGATATGATGATTGAAATATTATGATCTGTGTTAAGTTTCTGAAGCAGTTTCCGAAATGCAATTATTCCCATTGGGTCAAGTCCGTTGGCAGGTTCGTCCAGTATGAGAATTTTAGGATGGTGGAGTAGTGCGGTTGCAAGTGATAACCGCTGTTTCATGCCTAACGATAAATGTTTTGCCTTTTTCTGCTTTTGATCCTGCAATCCTACTGATTCTAAAGTCTGATTTGCGTGGTCAATATCTTTTTTTCCGCAATAGAGCAGTTGGTTGATATACAGGTTTTCCAAAACAGACAAACCTGGATACAGGGCAGGCGCTTCGATCATAAATCCGATCTTTCGGCGTTCCTTTATGATCTCCGCTTCTGTAGAGGCATCAGATAATACGATTGAGCCGGAAGTCTGCCGGGACAGTCCCGCCAAAATGCGAAATAGTGTTGTCTTTCCGGCGCCGTTTTCGCCAATAAGTCCGTAGATACTCCCTGTCGGCACTGATAAAGACACTTGTTGTAAAACCGGGGTGTTTCCATATTTTTTGCAGAGGTTATTTACTTTTAAAATATAGTTTTCCATTTCGTTCCCTTTTTTTCCTGAATCTCCTGACAGCTTTGTTTCTAAGCGGTATACCGACGCCGATTAACAGCACCACGATTAAGACGGTAAAATCCATGTTGTCACCTCACATTTCTTTGTTTTTCAATATCTTAATGGATACGGATATGGAAACAACATACAGTGCAATAACCAAAACCACAGCGGATAACATCAGCAGGGCAGGGGAATTGATCACGGTAAAAAGCAGCCTGCTTTCACCAACAGGAATTTTTGTAATGAGCAGCAGGGTTATCAAAAATCCTGCAACCGGGATATACATAAATACTCTGCCTTTGATAGAACCAAGTTTATAATATCCGGGCAGCTGAAAAACGGTATAAAGAGTAAAAAGGAATATCCCTGTGGCAGCAGCACTCATAAAATCGAATACGCTGACGGTTTCGCCCAAAATGATTAATATGACAGGGTGAGACACTAAGGAAAATACCAGTGCGGTTAAGCCCATGATGATGATAAAAATATATCGGCCGATGACCATGTCACTTTTTCGGATTGGTAAGATACCGTAAAGCCGTTCCATAGCGTTCTTTTCTGTAATAGAAAAGGTATATCCTGTTGTCATGGCAATAAAGCACATAGCAAATGAAATTCCCGTCAGTAAAGAGCGATTGACAGCGGCAAATACGACAGGCAATATCATTGTGAAACATATGGTTTTCACATAGGGCTTTACTAATGAAAAATCGAGTTTTGCTGATTTCCAGATATTATGCATACTGATCACCTCTCCTGCTGGTAAATACAACAATATCATCAATGGTTGCCGGTTCCACATTTAGGTGCGCAAACTGTTTCGAATCCTCGGTCTTGACAAGCGCCTCAAATCCAGTTGAGAAATTCCGGATACCAAGCATTTTTTTACTCATTTCCGCAGACAATTCTTCACGCCCGCCTTTGACGATCCTGAAACTGTCTATCAATTCATCTTTGCCGCCGCTGAAAAACAATTCCCCATAACGGATATAGGTGATGTAATCGGCAACACGTTCCAGGTCCCCGGTAATGTGCGTAGAGAACAAAACACTATGCTCACCGTCTTCAATGTATTCCGACACAATATGAAGAAGCTCATCTCTTGATACAGGGTCAAGACCGCTGGTAGGTTCATCTAATATCAATAATTTGGCGTCATACGAAAAAGCGCAGGCGAGCATGAGTTTCATCTGCATACCTTTGGAAAGCTCTTTTACCTTTTTAGAGGGCTGAATATGAAATCTTTTCAATATCTCTGAAAATTTTTGCGTATCCCAGTTTTCATAAAAAGCTGATACGGACTTTTCAACCTGTGTGACCTTCCATTCATCGCTGAAATAATTGGAATCAAAAACAACGCCTAAATTTCTCTTTGCTGCCTGTTCGTTGGCAATATTGTCAAATCCTAAAATTTTCACTTCTCCGCCTGTGCGTTTTAACATATTCAATATGAGTTTGATCGTGGTGGTTTTTCCAGAGCCATTGGGACCGATCAGCCCCATAATATACCCTTTTGGCAAAGTAAAAGTAATGTCGTGTAACTGGAAATCCTCAAAAGACTTTGACAGATTTCTTACTTCTAAATAATCATTCACCTGTTTTTTCCTCCATTAAAATGTGCAAAAGATGATGCAATTCTTCTTCGGAAAGCTCAGCAACCCGTGCAGCATTGATTGCTTCCAATAAGTTGTTTTCTATTTTGCAGATCAGTTGTTCCCTCAAAAGTTCAGACCCCTGTCCCAAAACAAAACAACCCCGTCCTTGAATATTCTTTACAAATCCTTCCTGTTCTAACTCTGTGTATGCCCTCGTTACAGTCAAAACACTGATTTTCAATTCTTTAGCAAGTGTCCGTAATGAGGGAAGTGTTTCGTCAGCCTGTAACTCACCGGACATGATAGCCGATTTTATTTGTTGCTTGATTTGCTCATATATCGGCACACCCGATATATTTGAGATAATGAGTTTCACAATCTGCCTCCCAACTGTTCATACTATTATACTGTTATGCAAAACAGTATAACACACAAAACACAGGGAAGCAAGAGAGTGTAGAAAAATTTACGAAACGGACAAGGCTATTCTCTGCTGCGAATAGAGAATAGCCTTGTCATCCGTTTGTTTTTTTTTAGTGATTACCCGTTTCCGATTGAACACCGCCGGACATGCCAGAACAGCCAGAATACACCAGATGTTTTTCGCGATATTTTCCGGGAGTTATACCTGTAAATTTTCTGAAAGCACAGGTAAAGGCGCTCTGTGAAGAATATCCAAGTGATGCAGATATTTCAAAATAACTTAAATCACTGTATTTTAACAGATTCTGCGCCGTATCCATTTTAGCGGCAGTCACATAAGCCTTAACAGTTTGTCCGGTTTCCTGCTTAAATAATTTTGACAGGTATGATACATTCAGCTTTAAAAAATCAGCCAATCCTTTGACGGATAAGTCTGCATTCAGATCTTCATATATGTGATCGATACATTTTCTGATATGAATGGATATTACGTCGTCCTTTTTTATTTCACATATTCGTTTGGCAAAATCCAGACACATATCCTCAAGTAAAGGCTGCAGCTCGTTACATGCAGCAGCTTTGTCAGATTTCTGACTGTAAATGTCTGCGATCATATAGGCTTCATCATGACCCAATCCACTGCCCAGACTTGATTCAGCAAGGAGTGTTGCAGTGATCGCAAAATGATACTTCATATTATTTAATCTGTAACGATTTTAAAATTAGGTATGCTATAGGCGACGGTCTCTGACCGTCCTATAGCTTTAACGCTGTTAGATCATTTGGATTAAACTGCATTTTTTCACACAAGCGTTGAACGCTCTTTTTTATTGGATACACCACCCACTTTCCATCCATCTTTCCTGCCTTAATCTTTATTAGTGTCTGTGCCAGGTCTTTGTAGGATATGTTCTTTGATTCCCCGATGGAAGCAATTTCTTCGATTGCATTTACTCCAATGATGGTAGACAGATGGTTCAGAAACAGCCATGCTTCTTCGGTATAGTTGTTCCTCATATAGGACGCCTCATAGGACATGGTATCCCCATATGTTTTGAAAAACTGTTCAATCGCCTGCCTCTGTTTATATATGCTGTACACCTGGAAAGCATTTAAGTCTGTACGATTTGTTTTTAATGTGATTGTGCCCATTTCCTCTTTATCTGCATAAGCCTCCTGAATGGTGATGGGTTCCAGCGATTCCAGTTCTTCGTCAGTAAGACGGCCCTTCCCTTTGTTCCGGCGTGCTATTTCCCTTTCCTTTTTCAACTCCATGGCACTGTTTTTCTTTTCTGTTCTTTTTGTGATGTCTGCGATTTCCTGTGCCAGCAGATCTGTATCAAGAAACAGATGGATGTTAAAGCCTTCCTTTGGAATGGTCAGACTATGTATTCCCCGCCCATTAAAGCTGAAGGCTTCTTCGTATCCAAATGGCGAAGCCGGGACATGGCCTTTTACAAAACGGTTCCCCCTTTTCAGCGGGATCACATAATTCAGCCCGCATTCCTCAAGCAGGCTGAAATCATCATCGCTCGCAAATCCCTTATCCGCTATAACGGTACAGTTATCTGCATAAACGGTAGATTCTTTCAGCATGTCAGAGAAAGCGGAGACATCCAGGGTGCTTCCAAGGTACTGCTTATAATAAACAGGATATCCAATGTCCCCTCCTAAGGTAAACATATACAGCAGATTGATCTGGGGCTTGTAACGCATTTTGGAATCATACCCGTATTCTGCATTGTCCACAGTGTTGGATGCAGACAGGAGCCTGTGTCCGTCAAAAAGAAGAAAACGTTCATGCTCAGCGACCATTTCCTGCATATAGCTGCGTATTGCGCCCCTCATCCTCCCCAGAGTGTTCAGGAACTCAGTAACAGCATTTGGCATGAAGGAAAGCCCCGGATAGAGATACGATAAAATGCTGTCTTCATAATGGAGCTGCAGCCGTCGGAAGCGGCAGTCATATATGGCGCGGATGACCGATGCCGCATAAATATGTTCCCACAGGTCAGGAAAATATTTTTGCAGTCTGCTGCGCATCCATTCAGTCCGCTGGTAAATATAATTTACAGCGCCGACTTCCACAACATCATTCAGAACCGGATTAACGCACTCCCTCCTTGCCCTGCTTGGAACCAACCCCTGTTCAGTTATGCTTCCAAGTATTTTCCCAGACTTTTTTCTTGACCGTCCGAGCTGGGGATCATAAACATTGCTCCGCTCATATAAATACCAATGCCCCCGGATATACTTGATTTCCGTGTTTGCAGGCCGTACAAAATTTAGAACATAATCGGGCTTTTCCACCATATCTTCCTCCTTATAGCATACCTAATTAGGTATGCTATAAATATAACACAGAATGACTATAGAATCAATGGAAATGGCATATTTTAGGGATTTTTCCAAGTTGCACCAGTCCGGTAGTAGGTTATGGCATACCTAATTGCAATCGTTACAGTTTAATTGATTTTCTGATAGAATCCTCATTTCAGTAGAAAGCCGTATCATGCCGGAAGACATAAGAAGTTTCAATTTTTCCAGATCTCCGTTTATTACGGCTTCAAATACGGCATCATTTAGATGGTATGCTTTTTTCGTATATCCATGTACTTTTTGCAAATATAACTGTCTGTTAAGTTCTTTTCTTATTTTCATAAGCGATTCCCTGCCATGATCATAAATTCTGAATTCCTTAAGCTGCATAATCGAAGATTATGTTCTATCATACCAGTATTTTGATAAAAAAGCGAGGTTTTTGATATGATTTCCATGTTATTGATGATAAATATAATATAAGCCACACCAATTTGCTCATGTGAGATAAAGAAGTAAAAGAAGTGTAAAAAATTTTGCCGTTCCCTGTCCGGCTGACTGCCGGACGGGTCGGGCTTTAGTCGGGCAATTCTACCTTGCCGACAAAAGAGTAATAGATTTCGATTTCCTGTCTGCGGAGCTTCCCCCGGCGTTTCCCGTCAAGGGCTTCCGATTCGTGGATTACGATTTTCTCCACAAACTCCCGTAACAGGGTAGGGGTGAGTTCCTCAAAGCTGGTGTACTTGCGTACCACTTTCATAAACTTTTCAGCGTTTGCCGTGGCTTCCAGCGTCTTAGAAAGCTCGCTCTGCAAAGCGGCGGCTTTCTCTTTCAGTTCCTTTTGCTCGGCTTCGTAGTCTGCCGAAAGTTCCGTGAAACGCTCGTCCGATATGCGCCCGGTCACGCTGTCCTCATACAGCCGCTTGAAGATAGCGGAGAGTTCCGCAATCCGTTTTTCTGCCGCTTCCAGCTCTTTCTTCTTGGCGGCGTTCCGGCGTTTGCTCCCGTCCTCGGTCTGCTCGGTCAACAGCTTCATAAACCGGGCTTCATGCTTGGCGGCGTAGCTGGTGACTTTCCGTAAATTCTCGGTCACTCCGGCGGTCAACAGGTCGGTGCGGATAAAGTGCGCCGTACAGTCTGCCGTGCGCTTCTTGTAGCTGCCGCAGATATAGCAGTCCTGCCGCCGTTTTTCCGTCTGATACCTCTGCTGGTACATGACGCTGCCGCAGTCGGCACAAAAGAGTATGCCGGAGAACAAGCCCACTTCATCATAGCGGTTGGGGCGTTTGCGCTGCTTGCGTAGCTCCTGCACCCGTTCCCATGTGTCCCTGTCGATTATCTGCTCGTGGTGGTTCTCAAAGATTGCCTGTTTGTCCTCGCTGTTGTAGATAATCTTGCTGCACTTGTAGGATTGTGTGGTGGTCTTGAAGTTCACAAGGCAGCCCGTGTATTCCCGGTTTTCAAGGATATGCACCACGGTGTTCGCCGCCCACTTGCACTCGTAGCCGGGGTGGTAGCGGCGTGTGCTTCCCGTCCGGCGGTATTCCAGCGTTCCCGGCGTGGGGATTTCCTGCTCGGTAAGCATACGGGCTATCTTGGTCGGTCCATTCCCCGCAAGGCATAAGCTGTAAATCTGCCTTACTACCGGGGCGGCTTCCTCGTCAATGATGAAATTTTCGTCCTCGTCCATGAGGTAGCCGTACACGGGCTTGCTTGTGACGGGCTTCCCACTCATGCCTTTTGAGCGTTTTACCGCCCGGATTTTCTTGCTCGTATCCCTCACCAGCCATTCGTTAAAAATGTTACGCAAGGGCGCAAAATCATTCTCGCCCTGTGCGCTGTCTACGCCGTCATTGATTGCAATGAAGCGGACGCCGTTCTGTGGGAAAATCATTTCACTGATATGGACAAGACCACAAAATAATGCGGAGTTGCTGACAATAAACCAAAAGCTGGAAGGCAAGCCCCTTCCAGCTTTTGGTATCTTAGAACCTATCCCCTTCCAAATAATTTGCCGATAATACATGAAAATATAAAAAAGGTCTTGCTCATGACGTAACGTAATGAAGTATACTACCCGCAGGAGGTGTTTTGAACGTGGAAAGATACCGAGCGATTCCACAGGGATATATGACCGCAGGTGCAGTTGCAAAGAAAATGGGAGTAACGGTCAGAACCTTACAGCATTATGACAAGGAAGGACTGCTCTCACCGTCAGCTATGAGTGAAGGTGGCCGCAGGCTATATACCGATAAAGACATTATCAAGCTCCACCAAATACTATCCCTGAAGCATCTGGGTTTTTCCCTGGATGACATCAGAGACAGATTGATTCCGCTGGATACTCCGGCAGGTGTGGCGCAGGTTTTGTCTGAGCAGGCGGCTATTGTCCGGGAGAAAATTGCAAGTCTGACAGAATCACTCTCAAGAATTGAGGCGCTGAAAACCGAAGTGCTGGAAATGCAATCGGTAGATTTCAAAAAGTATGCGGACATCATCGTTAATCTGGAAATGAAAAACAGCTTCTACTGGCTTATTAAGCATTTTGACAGCGAAACGTTGGATCATATCCGCAACCGATTCGATAAAGAGAGCGGCATCGTGTTTATGCAGCGGTTCTTGCGTCTGCAAGACGAGGCGATTCAACTGCAAGCAGATGGCATCCCGGCAGAGAGCCAACGAGGACAGCAATTTGCAAAAGATTACTGGGCCTTGATTATAGAATTCACCGGAGGGGATACCGATATGCTCCCTAAACTCATACAGATGGGACAAAATGATGAATTCGGTCAGGAGTGGACGCAGAAGCAGGCCAAAGCAAACGCCTTTATTGAACCAGCATTAGGTGCTTACTTTTCAAACGAGGGGATAGATCCATTTCAGGAGGCGATACCATGACAAATGCGTTAGAAGTGAAGGGATTGCGTAAAAGCTACGGCGAAAAAGTGGTGTTAAAAGGAATTGACCTGTATGTACGCCGGGGAGATATTTTTGCGCTGTTAGGCGTAAACGGCGCTGGGAAAACGACGACCCTTGAGTGTATTGAGGGACTCCGAAAGTATGACGGCGGAACAATATCCGTAAACGGCAGAATCGGGATTCAGTTGCAGTCGGCGGCATTGCCCGCACACATCAAGGGAGGGGAAGCTGTGCGGCTTTTCGCAAAGTGGAACCGAAAACCCGCAGACACCTCTATGCTGGCGGCGCTGGGCGTAGACAGCATTGCGAATAAGCAATACCAGGCAATGTCCACTGGACAGAAGCGGCGGCTTCATCTGGCACTGGCGCTTATTTGCGACCCGGATATTGTGTTCCTTGATGAACCCACCGCCGGACTTGATATTGAGGGCCGAATTTCTCTCCACGAATATATTCGCAATTTGAAAGCGCAGGGAAAAACGATTATTTTAGCCAGCCATGACATGGCCGAAGTAGAGAGCCTATGTGACAGCATCGCGATTCTGAGGGATGGGGAGATCGCTTTTGCTGGAACAGTTATCGCATTGACCGAGAAAATCGGAAAGCACTATAACATCCAAATTCGGACGGGCCAAGGCTTAGAGACTTATGAATCGGATGATATTAGAGCCAGCCTGATAACAATACTCAAAAGTTATGAGGAAAAGGACACCGTCATTCAAGACATTCGGGTTGACCGGGGGTCACTGGAACAGCATTTTCTGAAAATTGCGAAGGGAGAATAGGCAGTGAACGGATTTTTATATGGATTTACATTACAGTGGAAACTGGACTTACGCAGCCGGACTATGCTGATTACCTGTTATGCGGTTCCACTCCTGTTCTTTGCGGTTATGGGCGGGATTTTCACCTCTGTCATGCCGGAGAGCAAAGAGACGTTGATTCAGTCCATGACCGTCTTTGCTGTTACCATGGGGGCGCTGATTGGATTGCCGCCCTCTCTTGCGGAGATATATCGGAGCGATATTAAAAATGCTTATCAGGCAAACGGTGTGCCGCTGTCGCTGGGGTTGATCTTGATAAATATTTCTGCGTTTGTGCATTTGCTCATCATGAGCGCCATTCTCTATGTACTCGCGCCAATTCTCTTTGGCGCCAAAATTCCAGAGCACCTGGAAACATATTTAGGCGGGCTGGTTATTCTGATTGCTGTTTCGCTTAGCATTGCCAGTATCATCGGGTTAGCTGTAAAAGATACAGCAAATACATCCATGTTTTCCATCCTGCTTTTTATCCCGTCCACTATGCTGTCGGGAATTATGTTTCCGAGCGAAATGCTTCCGCAGGCATTTGCCATTGTTGGAAAACTGTTTCCTGCAACATGGGGATATAAATTGATGACTGACTCTGCGTTTTCTCTGCAAACGCTCTGCCCCTTGCTCGGTATTTTTCTCATAGCGGTTATACTATGCGGAGTCCTGCTAAAGAGGATTCGTACCCGGTAATTTTGCTGATATAAGTTTCATCTGCCCAGCGGCAGAAAAGAAAAAAACCGCTGCCGGGCAGAGTAATTTCCCATGTCCAAATGATGTTTTTGACAGCGGTTTTGATTTTTCAAAGCCGCTGCTTTTTGTTTTGGCGGCAATTAGGAGGATGCCGCCATGCGACTACGAATAGATAGGCACTTGTCAAAA
>OFFV01001560.1_pt1 | contig 13056 bp, 11 predicted proteins | sample 1521461 | NCBI WGS metagenome assembly OFFV01 (sample SAMEA3504120, study PRJEB24116) | mouse gut metagenome | biome: mouse gut; feature: mouse-associated habitat; material: faeces | place: Denmark | collected 2011 | reverse complement strand
ATCACTTTGTGATGGAAACCTTTTGGCGCTATGAATTGCAAAATGCGGAAACTCAGATATCTATCAACGCAGCACTGCATCGCCTCAGGATATTGTGGCACAATCTTGAGAAGATGTGCAAACGTTTCTGAATGAGGGGGAGGGTTGAAATGTGTAAGCCCACTTTGCTATCTGATCGGATTAGAGTATTAAAAAATCTGGATATAAAAGGCTCTCGACAAACTGCACAAAAATAAACGTACTTGGAAAATTTATAAAAAGTTATAAAATAGTTATCAACAAAGAAAAATGTCGAAAAACCTAAAAAAACAAGTTATACACGGAGTTATCAACATTATCCACAAAAATTCGTGTGGAAAACACGGTTTACATAGTATGGAAAAGAAACATTTGTTTTGTGAACTTGTGATAAAGTTGCAGATTTTTGGAAAAAATAAGAAAAAGCATTGACTTTTCCAAAGACAAAAAATTAAGCATTTGGTTTGGAAATGTCAGTAAATTCTGGGGAATTATAGAAAAAGGATGGTTGAAAAAAATCATTTCATTTGGTATACTTCTAAAGTATTTTATCTTTAAGAAAAAATGAGACGGGTGTTATATGGTAAAAAAAATAGAAATTCTGGGAATGGCCTTGGATGCATATACAGCTCAGGACGCCATGCTTCTATTAGAGGAACACTGGGACTATGCCATTATGAGTACAGTTGAGAATATCTCTATGGAGACATTGGTCAAAGCCCATAAGGATGAATTGATAAAAAACTGCATAGAAAACTTGGATTTGGCAATTATTTGTGACAAAGAAATCTTAAAGGCGGCGGGGGCTGCGACAAAGCAAAGGATACAGGAGGCGGCGGAAAAACAATTTTTTCGGGAGTTTATGACAAGGACGGTCTGTGACGCCAGGACGGTGTATCTATTGGGAGAGACGAGAGAGCAGCTAAGCTTGCTGGAAGAATTTCTAAATGAAGGGTATCAAGGACTTCAGGCGCTGGGAAGTTATGCGCTTTCAGAGTGCGAGGGAGATTTCGATAAGGCCATAAATGAAGTAAATATTGCGGCGCCTGACATTATTTTGTCAGTGATCCCGACTCCTGCTCAGGAATATTTTCTCAAAGACCATAAAGAAAAGCTGAACGCCAAGGTATGGTATGGGCTGGGAGATCATTATTTTGATAAAAAAGGGGTCTTGGAAGTGGCGGGCTTTGCCAGAAAGCTCTTCCATAAAGGAATGCTGCATAGCATGCTTTTGCATTATCATAAAAAGTGAAGGTGAAAATATTGATGAATGACATTTCTCGAAAAAAACGCAGTCCATGGTTTCTGATATTGGTGATTACCGCCGGGACTGGGCTGCTGGCGTTTGCAATTAAATGTATTTTTGATCAAGTGGGACTGGTAACGGGTGGATTTACGGGGATAGCGATTCTGCTAAAAGCCCTTACGGATATGTTTTATAAAGGCGGGATTCCGTTGTGGTTTGCCAACTTGGCATTAAACGTGCCTTTTTTTGTACTGGCGTATAAGATAAAGGGCAAGCGCTTTATCGGTAAGACGGTCTATGCAACCGTAATGCTGTCTGCATGGCTGTATCTGATACCAGAGATAGACTTTGCCAGCGGAGACTATATCCTGGCATCGATCTTTGGGGGCGTGCTGGCGGGGATCGCTATGGGCATGATCTTGTGGGCGAATGCGACGACTGGTGGCACGGAGATGGTGGCGGTGCTGCTGCAGTGCAGGCTAAAGCATTATTCCGTGGCGCAGATCATGCAAGTGCTAGACGGTATGATCGTGCTGGCGGGATTGTACGTATTTGGAATGCATCCTTCGATGTACGCGATTGTGGCAATCTTTATTACCTCTAAAGTAACGGATACGATTTTAGAAGGCATGAAATTTTCGAAAGCGGCGTATATTATCACGGACCATTATGATCAAATTGCAAAGTGCGTCATGGAGGAATTAAACCGGGGGGTGACTGGCCTTGCGGCACAGGGGATGTATTCCGGAGAACAGAAATGTGTATTGTATTGCGTAGTTTCCAAGAAAGAAATCGTTCTTTTAAAAGAATTGGTAGATCAGATTGATAAGAATGCCTTTGTCGTGGTGGGAGACGTCAGAGAAGTCCATGGGGAAGGATTCATAGAGCATGGAAGAGGCTAAGGCTGATTTTTGTATACTATGTACGGTGAAAAAGGGATGTTTTGAAAGAAAATTGAGGAAATGCATAAAAAATGTAGATTTCCTCTTTCTTTTTTTGTGCTTTTACATTAAAATACAAATTAGATTGTTGCTATAAAAAAAATAACGGATATAAAATTTGTGAAAGTTGCATAGAATGCAAAAAAGATTTGCCGGAAAAGAACAGCAGAAGAAACGGAATAGAAAAGGAGTGCAGAGAATGATTTCAAACCAGATACTTCAGAATACCATTGATGGATTAAAAGGAATTACCAGGATTGACTTATGTATCATTGACACAGAAGGCAAAGTTCTTGCCGCCACCTTTCAGAACACAGATAGTTATGTGAAAGCAGCCCTTGCATTTGTGGAATCTCCGGCAGACAGCCAAGTATTTTTAGGCTGCCAGTTTTTCAAAGTATTTGATGAGCATCAATTAGAATATATCCTGCTTGCCAATGGCGACAGCGAAGATGTATATATGGTGGGTAAAATTGCAAGTTTCCAACTTCAGAATCTTTTAGTCGCCTACAAGGAACGGTTTGATAAGGATAATTTTGTCAAAAATTTGCTATTGGACAATCTGCTGTTAGTGGACATTTATAACCGTGCCAAGAAACTTCACATTGACACAGAAGCCCGCAGGGTAGTCTTTATTGTGGAGACCAACCGGGAGAAAGATGGAAACGAACTGGAGAAGGTCAGGGGACTTTTAGGAAGCAAGTCCAAGGACTTCATTACTGCTGTAGATGAGAAGAATATTATCGTGGTAAAGGAAGTGTTGGAGCATGAGGGATATGATGATCTGAATAAGACGGCAGAGGTTATTTTGAATTTGTTCCATGCCAGCGAGGAACAGGAGATTCGTATTGCGTATGGGACCATTGTCAATGAGATCAAAGAGGTATCGAGATCCTACAAAGAAGCGAGGATGGCTTCGGATGTCGGGAAGATATTCTTTGAGGAGCGTAATGTCGTGGCGTATTCGACGTTGGGGATCGGGCGTTTAATATATCAGCTTCCGATTCCTCTATGTAAAATGTTCATAAAGGAAATTTTTGATGGCAAGTCCCCAGATGAATTTGACGAGGAGACTCTTTCTACCATTAATAAATTTTTTGAAAACAGCCTCAACGTTTCAGAAACGTCCCGCCAGCTTTACATCCATCGCAATACGCTGGTCTACCGTCTGGACAAACTGCAGAAAAGCACGGGCTTGGATCTGCGTGTGTTTGAGGACGCCATTACGTTTAAAATTGCCTTGATGGTAGTGAAGTATATGAAATATATGGAATCAATGGATTATTAGATTGTAGGAGGCTTAGATGATTAAACTTGAAAATGTCAGCAAGGCATATTCCGCGGGGATTCCTGCATTAAATGACGTCAATCTCTCGATTGAGCCTGGGGAGTTTGTATTCGTGGTAGGAGACAGCGGCTCCGGCAAGTCGACGCTGATCAAGCTGCTGTTAAAGGAACTGGAACCTACCAGCGGGAGCATCACGATCAACAATCAGAAGCTCGGAAATATCCGGCATCGTGACATACCGAGGTTTCGCAGGAATCTTGGAGTGGTGTTTCAAGACTTCCGGCTTTTAAAGGACCGCAATGTATATGAGAATGTGGCGTTCGCCCAGCGGGTGGTGGGCACGCCAGTAAAAACAATGCGAAGAAAGGTTCCAGCGATGTTGTCGATGGTGGGGCTTGCGGCGAAATATAAATCTTATCCCCGTGAAATATCAGGAGGAGAACAGCAGAGGGTTGCCATTGCAAGGGCGCTGGTGAACGAACCGAAAATTCTCTTGGCTGACGAGCCGACAGGAAATTTGGACTCGCATAACGCTTGGGAGATTATGAAGCTTTTGGAAGAGATTAATCAAAGGGGAACCACGGTCCTTGTCGTTACCCATAACCAGGAAATAGTCAGGGCAATGAAGAAACGAGTCATTACCATGAAGAAAGGCGTTGTCGTAGGGGACGAACAGGCAGGTGACGACTATGAGGATTAGTACATTTTTTTATACGTTAAAACAAGGCGCAAAGAATATTTGGAAGAATAAAATGTTCTCCCTCGCCTCGATCGCCACCATGTCTGCGTGTATCTTTTTATTTGGCGTGTTCTACTCGGTGGTCGTCAATTTCCAGAACGTGGTCAAGGAAGTGGAATCCGGGGTCGCAGTCACAGTATTCTTTGTGGATGGAGCGACGAAAGAGCAGATGGACGAAATCGGAGTACAGATTGAGAAGCGCGTGGAAGTGTCAAACTGTGTCTTTGTGTCTGCAGAGGAAGCGTGGAAAGAATTTCAGAAAATATATTTTGAGGGTTCGGAGGAGATGGCGGAGGGATTTGCAGATGATAATCCCTTAGTGAATTCTTCTCATTATGAGGTCTATATGAATGATATTTCCATGCAGAAATCTTTGGTTACATATCTGCAATCCCTAGACGGCGTTCAGGATGTGCGCAGCTCTGATATTGCGGCGAATACCCTGACGGATTTTAACAGGCTGATTGGATATGTGTCGGCAGGCATCATCTTGATCCTATTGTGCGTGGCGGTATTTTTGATCAGCAATACGGTGACCATTGGCATTGCCGTGCGCCGGGAGGAAATTGCCATCATGAAGCTGATAGGCGCTACGGATTATTTTGTCCGCGCTCCTTTTATCGTGGAGGGAATTTTGATCGGGATCATCGGTTCCGCCCTGCCGTTGACAATATTGTATTTTATGTACCGCAGGATTATTTTTTATGTGGCTGAGAAATTCCGCTGGCTTAGCGGGATGTTGGAATTCCTTCCGGTAGACAAAGTGTTTGCAACGCTGGTTCCGGTGGGACTGATTCTAGGCGTGGGCATTGGCTTTTTGGGAAGTCGTGTGACCATCCGCAAACATCTGAAAGTGTAAGCGAAGAAGAAAGAAGGATAATTATGGATAGGCAACAGGAACAATCACAGAACATGGATCCACAAGAACAGCTTGCCCAGGAATATGTAAACAGGCGGCAAAGAGACGTAAAACCTCCCCGCCCTCCAAGAAGGAGCCCAGGCTTTGCCGTTGGAATGCTGGCGGGGGCATTTTGCACGCTTTTAGCGTTTTCAGTGATGGTCACAGGGAGAAGCTTTTTCAAGAAGCCAGTCGGGATAGCGGAGAGCAAGGGAAGCGATGTTTCTAAGACAGAGAGCAGCAAAAAAGCCATTTCCAAGAAGCCAGTGGAACAAAAGGCGGCGGAGCTGGCCGATTTGATAGATGAATATTATTATGAGAAGATCGACCAGCAGGCGATGGTGGAAGGGATGTATGCAGGGATGGTAGAAGGGCTGGGCGATCCCTATACCGCATATTACACAAAGGAGGAGTATGCGGCGCTCAATGAGAGCACTACAGGAATCTACTATGGAATCGGCACGGTGCTCACACAGGATAAAGACACCAAGATCGTAAGCATTCTCCACGTTTATCCTGGGACTCCGGCAGAAGAGGCGGGACTGCGGGATGGGGACGTGATTTCAAAAGTTGGTGAGATTGAAGCGGATAGCATGGAATTGTCGGAGCTGACGTCGCATATTAAAGGAGAGAAGGGCACTAAAGTGCATCTGGAAATCGTCCGCGCTGGAGAAAACGGCTATCTTGGATTTGACGTGGAACGGCGGCAGATCGAAGTGCCCACAGTGGAGCATCAAATGCTGGAGGGGAATGTGGGACTGATTCAGGTTTCTGAGTTTTCCACTTCTACGCCGGAGCAATTTGACCAGGCGGTAAAAGAGCTGCAGGCGCAGGGAATGACCGCAATGATAGTAGATTTGCGGAATAATCCGGGAGGCGTTTTAAGCTCTGTGTGCGCCATGCTTGATGAGATTCTTCCCGAGGGGCTTGTGGTGTATACCGAGGATAAATATGGCAGGCCGCTCTGACTATAAGTCTGACGCTTCTTGTATGGATATTGCAATGGCTGTGCTGATCAATGAGAACAGCGCAAGCGCATCCGAGATTTTTGCGGGGGCGATTAAGGATTATGAGTATGGAACTTTGATTGGCACGACTACTTTTGGCAAGGGAATTGTTCAGAGCATTATACCCTTGAACGACGGAAGCGCCCTTAAGGTTACCATGGCGAAGTACTTCACGCCAAAAGGCAATTATATTCACGAAAAGGGCATTGAGCCAGACATAGAGTTGGAATACCAGTATCAGAGCCAGGAGGATGAAATTTATAATCCCATGCACGATAATCAGGTGCTGAAAGCTTTGGAAGTGCTCAAAGGCGGAGAATAATATTGACCTTTTTTTGTCGAATATGATATGATACCAGTATCAGTATCGTGAATTTACGAGATAGCAAGACAAAACTATGGAAGAGAGGGAACGTGAATTGAAACAGTTTTTTGGAAAAAGCCATAGCGGGGATTTAAAGGAAGCAGTCCGCGGATTAAGCAATCCGCAGCTGATCATGCTGATGTCGAACAAAGAGCAGTTTGAGGAGCATGTAAAGAAGCTGGAAGCGCTTTATCCGGGGGTGCCGAGTATTGGATGCATTGGAATGAGTTATGATACCAGCGTCGTAGAACAGGGCGTGGGCGTTCTTGCTTTTACGGACGGGATTGCGGCAGTTGCAGATGTGCTCGAGGAAGTAACTGTGATGCCAGTAAAATATATAGAACGATTGGAACGTGACGTGGCAAAAGTGGATGCTTCGCAGAGGGACACGATCTGTATAGACTTTTGTTCTGGGAACGACGCATGTGTCCTGACCACGATTTACAGCGTATTGAAGCAGCGCAATATCGGATTGGTGGGGGGGACCGGAGACGCCGGAAAGGTGTCTGCCAACGGTAAAATATATGAAGATGCAGTGGCATATGCGTTCGTTAAAAATTTAAATGGCAAGGTAAAAGCATATAAGGAAAACATTTACCATAAAATGCAGAATCATCGCTTTATTGCGTCGAGGACGGATAAGGCGAAATACATACTTGGAGAGCTTAACGGCAAATCTGCAAAGAGAGTATACCAAGATATCCTTCATGTGTCAGAAAAGGAGATCACCACCCAGACGTTCAAAAATCCGTTCGGCAAAATCAATGGAGACGATGTATGCATTATCTCTATCAAAGAAGTGGATGGGGATGCGCTGGCGTGCTTTAGGCAGGTAAACGATTCAGACGTGTTGATGCTTCTGGAATTGGGAGACTACAGAGCCACGGTTAAAGAGACCATTCAGATGATACGCAGAGACTTTTCCAGAATTTCGGCGGTATTTTCTGTCAATTGCCTGTTCAGATATCTGTTGTTCAGCGACAACCATTATATGCAGGAGTATTTGCAGGACATGGGGACCCTGGGCAATCATGCGGGTTTGGTAGGATATGGAGAGCATTATAACAACCGTTTTGTAAACCAGTCCATGACTTGCGTGGTGTTTGAGTAAAGGGAGGATGAAAATGATATTTGACAAAGTAAATCGAAAAAGTTTTGGAAAAGGCAATCAAAAGAAGAGTTTGTATCCAGTGAAATATGTGATTAACAATTTGGATGGTTATAAGAAAGAACTGGTGGAGAAAGAAGTTGCTTCCTTGAAAGAGTTAAGCTTGATTAACAGTTCGTTTCGGCATGTGCTCGGTGATACCGAGAAATTTGAAGAACAGCTTCAGGATTTTGGGCAGTCCTTTTCCAATATCAATGAGGCGTCGAGCCAATTTGCAGAAGTAAAGAGTCAAATTGCAGAGTCTGTCGACCAGGCGCAGAGAGAAGTGGAGGAGCTAAAGAACAGCTCCCGGCAGGTGGAGGCTCATTTTGGCGAGATGGAAGGGACCTTTGCGAACTTTCAGGAATGCGTCAAGAGGATCAAGGGATGTACCAACAAAATCGTATCTATTGCAGACCAGACCAATATCCTTGCGTTAAATGCTTCCATAGAAGCTGCGAGAGCAGGCGAGCTTGGCAAGGGATTTGCCGTAGTCGCTACGGAGGTAAAAGAACTGGCGGACGAAATTAAGAAGCTGGTGGCAGAAGTAAATGTCAGCGTCGGAGACGTGGAACAGGGGACGGAGCAGTTAAGCGTCAACATCCATACGTCGCAGACTGCTCTGGGGGATAGCATTGAAAAAGTAGATGAGACCTACCAGATGTTTGACAAGATTACAGAGGCGTCTGAGAAAGTCACGACCGTCCAGAGTCAGATTTCTGCGGCTATCGGGGATTCTCAGGCATCGCTGCAGTCCCTGTGCGGCTTTTTCGACAGGACTAAGGGGCAGTACCGGGAGGTTATGAAGCATATTGACTTTGCCAGCAAGCTGGGTACGACAAAGAGTGCAATGTTTGAAGATATTGACAATATGATGTCACAGATACCGCCAATCATAGATGATTATGGAAAATAAAGCAAGATTGCAGTGAGTTCTTGCTGACAGCATAAGACGGGGCTGTTGCAAAAAAGCTATTATATACAAAATATGGTATTCGGAACTTCGAAACCTGATCCATATATTGTAGATAAGCAGCATTTTGCAACAGCCCCAATAGTTATATTTTATAACGTCAATAGCCCTATATTTGAGTTTCCCCATTTTGTAATTCATAGTGACAAAAGGTTTCCATCACAAAGTGATGAAAACACTTTGCACATAAAAGCGCTCTGAAAAGCTAGCTTTTCAAGCACTTTTTGTGCAAGATGTCTATGCTGCCAAAGGCAGCAAGACCTTTTGGCACTATGAATTACAAAATGGGGAAACTCAAACCCTATATGATTGTCAAATATTCTAAATTATGGTAAGATTTTCGTAGTGTCTGGCGGTTTGGCGAAATAGCTAGAGAACACGGCAGTTATTAGTGGTCAGAAAAATCTTTGCTTGTAAAAGCTTTATAATACGAATGGGAGAAAATATGAAGAACTTAAGAAAGATAGCAGGAATATCCGTACTCTTTATTTTGATTTTCATGGTGATTGCGCTATTTCAATACCAAGAGCAGGGGGACGGGACGTCCATACTGCCCAATCAGTTTGAGTATGCGTTTGACGAGGACTGGACGATGGTCTTGCTTGAAGGCGCAGAGATATCCGCAATCGATGCGCAGAATTATGAAACGATGCAGGAACTGGTGCAGGGAGCGATGCTAGAAGGGAACTGTCAGAGTGTGGAATTGCCATATATGGAAAATGAGAATCCGGGAAGCGCCCTTGTGTTCCAGAGCGTTCTGCCAGAAGACTTTGCAGGGCTGACGCTGAATTTTTCCTCAAAAGATGCTATGACATATGTTTTTCTTGATGGTGAAATAATTTATCAATATGATCTGGAACAGGATGCAGAGGCAAAAAGCCGCAGAGAAAATAATAATTTTGTAGACATTCCCAAAGTGTTTGAGGAAGGGGAGCTTTGGATTGTGCTGCTCCCCATCAAGCCGGAGGCAGCGGCTTCTCTCGGAGAAGTAATCGTGGAATCCCGTGACATGTTGGTAATCAGGGTCGTTGAAAACAATATCGCTGATATTGGCTGTTGTCTGTTGATCATGCTTATGGCAATCATCTTGTTTGTGCTTGCCATGATACGAAAATATACGCGGCAGCCAGTCCGGGGAGAATTCTTTTTGGGCATGGCTGTCCTGGCGGCAGGAATTTACTGTTTTATTGGCACAGATACCCTGACCATTTTTTATAATGCGCAGGAAGCCTATGAAATGCAGGAATATTTGGTCTTGCTGATGCCGCTGTTTTTGACGCTTTATTTTGAACGAAACCTGCATACGGTGTATCCCAGACGTTTCTCGGCGCTATTATGGGTTATGGTTCTCAATGCAGGAGTTCAGATTTTGTTACATAACTTCGGGGTGCGTGATCTGGCGGATATGATCAATATCTCTGCGGCGGGCGTTGCGGTGACCTGCGTCATTGCCATCGTGAGCCTGGTGCAGTATGATTACAGGCACAAGAGCTATCAGACATGGATGTCCGTCTTGTCTATGGTGATCCTTCTGTCAGGAGGCATTGCCAATGTCATTCTCAATGTATTTTTTCATCCTGTGCGCGGTAATATGGCAGGTCAGTACAGCATGGCGGCGTTTAGCGTGGTGATGGCAGTCGTGCATACGCTGCGGCTTTCCAAAGAATACCGGGCAAATGCGGAAGAAAGCGCCAGGCTGTTGCAAGAAAAGGTGAAAGCGGCAGAACTGCAGAATGTACAGCTGGCACAGGCAAAACACGATGCCGATACGGCGAGACAGGAGGCTTTGGCGGCAAATGAGGCAAAAGGGAAGTTCCTAGCGCGCATGTCTCATGAAATCCGTACGCCGATTAATGCGGTGCTTGGCATGGACGAGATGATTCTGCGTGAGGCAAAAGAACAGACGATCAAAGATTATGCCATGGATATTTATACGGCAGGCCAGACGTTGTTGTCACTGATTAATGACATCCTTGATTTTTCTAAGATTGACTCTGGGAAAATGGAGATTGTCCCTGTGGAATATGACGTCAGCAGCATGATTCATGATTTGTCGAATATGGCTGCGCAGCGGGCGAAAGATAAAGAGATCAAACTGGAAGTGGAGGTGGATCATCAGCTTCCTTGCCGACTGTATGGGGATGACGTACGCATCCGGCAAGTTTTGACGAACATCCTTACAAATGCTGTAAAGTATACCCATGAGGGAACTGTCTGGCTTCGGGTGCAAAGCCGCATAGAAGGGGAGACGGCAATGCTGAAATTTGAGGTGCAAGACACGGGGATTGGCATCCGGGAAGAAGACTTGCCGAAACTGTCTGCGGAGTTTGAGCGGATTGAAGAGGACAGGAACCGCAATATCGAGGGAACCGGGCTTGGCATGAACATCACCATTCAGCTTCTTGCCTTGCTGGGCAGTAAGCTACAGGTGGAGAGCGTATATGGAAAGGGATCGAAATTTTATTTTGAGCTCAAACAAAAGATCATAGATGATACTCCGATTGGAGACTTTGAGTCCAGGGTCCGTCAGATTGCCGAAGATTATAATTATGATACTAAATTCTGTGCCCCAGACGCCAAGGTGCTAGTGGTGGACGATAACGCAGTGAACCGCAAAGTATTCCGAAATCTGCTGAAAGAGACGCAGATCCAGGTAACGGATGCAGGGGGAGGCGCCGAGTGCTTGGAATTAGTGCAGAATAATTATTACGATTTGATTTTTCTTGACCATATGATGCCAGAAATGGACGGAATAGAAACCTTGCATCATATCAAAGAATTTTCCGATTTTCCGTGCAAAGACACGCCGATCATAGTATTGACGGCAAATGCAGTCTCAGGGGCAAAGGAACAATATTTGGCAGAAGGCTTTGACGAATTCCTCTCAAAGCCCATTATGCCAGAAAAACTTGAGAACATGATGAAGGCGATGCTGCCGAAAGAACTTCTTTTGGAGACGGCTGCTTCGGAGAGTCAGGCGCTTTCAGACGGGAATGTCACAAATGGAACGCCAGAACAGTTGCTTGAGGAGCTGCCCATGGTGGACGGTCTCGACTGGCAATATGCCTGGATGCATTTGCCAGATTTGGAATTGCTTCAATATACCGTGAAGGAGTTTTATGATCAGCTTGATACGTCTGCGGATCATCTGCAACAAGCATACGCACAGCTCTCAGAACCAGGGCGGTTAGATGCGTACCGTATTCAGGTCCACGCCATGAAGAGCCTGGCGGCGACCGTGGGAATCATGCCTTTATCGGGCGTGGCAAAGATCTTGGAATATGCGGCGAAAAGTGCTAGAATAGATATCATCATGTCGGTCACTCCTCCTTTTTTGGAAGAGTGGCGCAGTTACCAGGAGAAACTTAAGGGTGTTTTTGGGATAGGGACTGAGGCAAAAGAAAAGGTCGAAGATTATTCCATGATACTCGCCTTGGTGGAGATGGTTCGTATCAGTATGCAAGAAATGGATATTGATCAGGCAGACAAATTGGTGGGACAATTGCGGGCATATGAGTATCCAGAGGATATGAATCAAAACATGCAAAAACTTGCAGAAGCGGTGACGAATTTAGATGTGGAGGAGGCTTGCCGGCTTGCCGACTTGCTGATTGGACAGATGGAGGAGAAAAATCAGTGATTGGAGGATTATAAGGATGAAAAAGATTTTGCTGATAGGAAAGCTTAACAATGTGGTCAAGGAGACCAATGCGTTTTTGGCTCAGTTTTTTCATGTGCAGCTTTGCTCAGAAAATGCGGGGGTTTTGGAGGGGATGATGAAGATAGTAAATCCTGACTTGGTCTTGATCAGCCTGATTGGCGCATATGATATCGATACCTCCATGTTTTTTATGTTAAGTGATCAGTATGAGGAGATTCCGGTTCTTACGATTGGCACCCAGGAAGAAAGCGCGAAATTCTTTAAATATTATGAGGGCGCTCAGTTTGAAAACCTTATCCGTCCAGTAGAGCATACGGTGATCATGGACGCAGTATGCCGCAGGCTTGGGCTGGACAAGGCAGAAGTGGAACGAGAAGCAAAAGAGCAGCGAAAAGGAAATTCGGGCAAGAAGCGTGTTCTGGTGGTAGATGATAATGGAACGACGCTTCGGACCATGAAAGCGATGCTGGAGAACAATTATGAGGTGGCATTAGCGATTTCCGGCGCACAGGCAATGACTTCCATCGGCAAAAGTCGTCCAGATTTAATTTTGCTCGATTATGAGATGCCTGTCTGCGACGGGCGCATGACTCTGGAGATGATCCGGGCAGATGAGGAGATGAAGGAGGCAACGTTCCTGCTTGAAGTCAGGCAGACAGAAGGGATGCAGCTTGACGGGGAGAAGGTGACGTTCTCTGTATCCAAAATCCTGAGCCATAAGGAGACATTTGAGGGAGCTTTGCTGGATCAGACGCTTTCCTTTGTGAGCGATAC
>OFFV01001549.1_pt1 | contig 13128 bp, 12 predicted proteins | sample 1521461 | NCBI WGS metagenome assembly OFFV01 (sample SAMEA3504120, study PRJEB24116) | mouse gut metagenome | biome: mouse gut; feature: mouse-associated habitat; material: faeces | place: Denmark | collected 2011 | reverse complement strand
AGCGGCGCAAGCCGCAAAAAGGCGGGCTTGGGGTGGCAACCCCAACAAGATTCCCGCAGGACAAAATTGAGCGATTAGCGAAATTTGGTACTGTGGTAGAATCTTGCTTTTAGAAAGTAACGGCTTCCTCTATGTGGATTTTCCGCTGATACCCTCGGCGGGCGGGGATTGTGCCAACTCTGAGGCGGCATTTCCCCCTCTAATACCTACAAAACCGCAAAAGCCAAAATGGACGGACATTTTCAGAAATTTTTTCATTTTCTACGCCACATAAAAGAGAAAACTGCCTGACAAAGCGGCAGTTATTTTCCCCCTATACCTTACTACGCACGGCAAACGCAAACAGGCAAGGTTTTATATCTTTTGTTGGAATTTCTTTTCGCAATAATATACAAACGGTTACAAAAAACGCCAAACTGTCCGGCGTTTGTTTTCCCCTCTATTACCTACTACGGGAAAAAATGAAAATTTGGCAATGTTTTGAAAAACCTTTTGAAATTTTTTAGTGCGGCGTAAAATTTCCCCCGCTTTTGGACGCAAAAAAACAGGAAACCTTTTCTTGATTTCCTGCTTCTGTGTTGCCGTTAATAGCGGCGGTTATTCAGTTGTCATTCCCCAGAAGCAAACTTGTAGCCCATGCCTAAAACGGTTTTTATGTAGGTGGGGTTTTGGCTGTCCGGCTCTATCTTTTTCCGCAAGTTGTAAATCACATTTGTCACGCTTGACTGGCAGCTATCGCTTTCCATGCTCCATACGGCTTCAAAAATCTGTGCCTTTGTGAATACTCGCCCCGGACTGGCGGCAAGGTAGCAGAGTGCGCCGTATTCCAAACGGGTTAGGCTTATGTCTGCACCGCCTTTCAGTACCCGGCGTTGGTGTGGTCTGATTTCCAATCCCGGAAAAATCAGCATAGGGGAATGTGGCGGCTGTATGGCTTCCAGTGGTATCATATCGGCAAGGGCGGCTATGGCTTCCTCGACTGCTTTTTCTTCTGCGTCATTGAACGTGAGTATGATTATTTTAGCGACAATTTCCACCTCCTGTTATTGAAAACATACATGATATGTTCTTTGTATTCGTATGAACATATCATAGAAAATTTTTTCTAACGACATAAAGAGTGTTGCTTTTTATTATTCGGAGGAGTATAACATTTTAGACTATCACTTCTCATTTACTACCTCAAAATAATACTTATTTATTAGCTTGACTTGTTTTGTTACTTGATTGGTCTTTTTGAAATTCTAATATATCTCCCGGTTGACAATCCAATACATCACATATTGCATTTAATGTAGAAAATCGAATAGCACTTACCTTTCCAGTTTTTATTTTAGATAAGTTTACATTTGCAATTCCTACTTGTTCAGCTAAGTCATTCAATGAAATTTTTCTATCTGCCATAACTCTATCTAATCTTAAAATAATAGCCATATTTATCACACCTATAATGTTTCGTCTACTTGATTTTGTAATTCGCACCCATACTCATAAAGTTCTATGATCCCCCAAAATGTAAAACCAGAAATAATGCCTAATCCGATACTGTTTTTTAAAATTAGTAATGTAGTTAATAACAAAACAATTTTTATATCTTTTACAATTTCGGGTAAAAATGGCGAATAATCATTACAAATTTTTTTGAATATTTTGACAATAAAGTGCATGATTATTGTCAAAATTAACGAAAACAATATTCCTGATATTAAAAACACAATACTGGCTTCCGCTACCTTACCTTCACTTGCTAATTTTTTAGTCCAATACCCCATATTGCTAAAATCAAAACTTGTTTGAGATTCAACAATCATCGTATTGAGTGTACTACGCAGTACAAACAGTATGATAAGAGAAATCAAAAACATTCCTGTAAATATTCCAAATACTATTTGAAATACTTTTCCTACTTTTCCAATGAGATAGCTTGCTTTTTTAATGTTTTCTATCCTATCCATAATTGATACTCCTTTATTTTGTTTTTTATATTATATCACATAATGGAATGCTTGTCATTATATTTTTGATGTTTTTCGTTAAATATTATATAAAATAGATAAATTAGAGTAACGCCATAGTCGGCATTCGTGGAAATGTGTATAACTGGCTATGGACATTTCCATAATGCTTGTCTTTTGGTCTTTGGTTCGGAATAGTGTGGTGCTGGCGGTTTATCTCTTGTTTTCGGTTGCTTGCTTCTTTACCGTACATGAGCATTACCATGATGTTTCATGCCTGGTGTGGATGATACAGATAAAATCAGTCTGAGGACGGTGTGATCATGGATAAAACAGATTTTACAAAAGGTTCCATAACAAAGTCATTCTTAAGGTTTTTCTTCCCGATGCTGTTTGCCAATCTGTTACAGCAGGTATATTCCTTTGCAGATATGGTTATGATCGGGCAGGGATTAGGGGATGCATCCCTTGCAGCCGTCGGTAATTTCGCGACATTTTCATTTTTCTTAACAGGGTTTATGATGGGCATAACAAATGGATTTTCTGTCAATATATCTCAGGCCTGCGGAGAAAAGGATTTTGATAAACTGAAAAAGATAATTGCTTCATCCATACAAATCTCTGCTGTATTGGCCATTCTTTTTTCACTGGCAGGCATATTGCTTCTAAAACCAATCTTACAGATCATGCAAACGGACGATGCGCTTTTAAGCGATTGTCTGGCTTATGGCTATATTATATTCAGCGGTTTGCCCATTATGGCAGCATACAATTTACTTTCCTCTGTTTTAAGAGGAACCGGCGACAGCAAAACGCCTTTATTGGCAATCGGTGTTTCCACTGTGTTGAATATACTGTTGGATTTATTGTTGATTTTTGTATTTCATTCCGGTGTTTCCGGACCGGCGTATGCAACGGTCATTTCACAGGCAGTCTCTGTTGCTGTCTGTTGTTTCAGGCTGCAGAGAATGGGTGAACTAGAGAGCAGCAAACGTGATTTCATTTTCAATTTTAATTTCAGATCAGTTATGGATTTGCTGAAAAACGGCCTGCCGATGGCATTTATGAATTCAATTACTTCTATCGGCTGTATATTTGTGCAAAGCTGCATAAATGGGTATGGTATCGTTTATACATCCGCATATTCTGCCTGCAGTAAGTATCTGAATTTTTTTATGCTGCCGGGAATAACGATTGGGTTTGCAATATCATCATTTTCCGGGCAGAACTTCGGCGGGAAGCAGTTTGCAAGGATTCGCAGCGGTACAAAAACCGCAGGCATCATGGCAGTTCTTTCAGCGCTGTTACTTGGAATCATACTGTTTTTCTTTTCCGATTTACTGGCAAAGTTAATGCTTACCGGACAGGAGGCTGTTGAACATGCTTCCTTATTTCTGAAGTTTTTGGCATTGTTTATTGTTCTTTTGAATTTATTGTTTGTATTTCGCAGCTGTGTTCAAGGATTAGGGAAACCTGCTTTACCCATGTGTTCCGGCATTGTTGAAATGATCATTCGTATCCCGGTTGTTTACTTTGGCCTGCCGGTATTTGGATTTGCAGCGACCATATACGCAGAGGGTATGGCGTGGACCGGCGCATTCATGCTCAATGTGATTGCATATATGTTCTTTTTAAAAAAGGAGAACCAATGAACGTTATTCTGTATTTGAAGAGAATGATCGAAGGGGAAGCCTGAGGTTGCAACAGGAGCAGCCGATGAGATATAATCAAGGTCACAGGAAACGCGGTGCTCATCGTGTCACGAAATTACACGTTCAAATTGAGAAAGCTGCAGGAAAGAGAGGATGGCTGCCAATGAAAAGTGGAAGAGTGAGGATTGTCGATATTGCCGACGAACTGGGAGTGAGTACGGCTACCGTATCGAATGTCATTCATGGGAAGACAAAGAAAATATCAGATGAAACGGTGAAACGCGTACAGCAGCTTTTGGAAGAGAGACAGTACATTCCGAGTATGGCAGGGATCCTTCTGGCACAGAATGATTCCAGGATTATCGGGGTGGTCATCAATGACCATGAGAAGTACGAGGGACATACACTGGAGGATCAGTTTATTTGCGCATCGGTGAACGCACTGGCAAAAGAGATAGAGCGGGCAGGAAAATTCCTCATGCTTAAAGTTACCGATCAATGGAATGAAATTCCCAGATTTGCTTCCATGTGGAATATGGAGGGCATGGTGCTGATTGGCTATTGTGAGAAAGATTATAAGAAATTGAGGGAAAAGATGCATATCCCGTTTGTGGTCTATGAGGGATATATGGAAAGCGCCGGAAATCTTGTCAATATTAAGAGCGACCACTTCGACGGCGGGGTACAGGCGGGACGGTATCTGAAAAGCAGAGGGCACAGGGATGTGCTTTGCATAGCGGATAATAATACCTGCATGGACCGGGAAAGGTATACGGGACTGAAAAGTGAGATTTCGGATGCAGAGCTTATGGTCATTCCGATGGAGCAGGGAGCGCGCCGCGTCTTTTACACGGAGCATTTAGAGGAAATCAAAAAGTATACAGCAGTCTTCGCAGTGTCTGATCATTACGCGATGGATTTGATTCAATTCCTGAAAAGTGCGGGATTATCCGTGCCGGAGGACATGTCGGTAGTTGGGTTTGACAATGTAAGGGAATGTGAAAAGTTTATACCCGCGCTTACCACAATAAAGCAGGAAAATGAGCAGAGGGCAGCTTTGGCAGTTAAGACGCTTCATCAGTTAAGAAACGGAGAATGCAGGGATACAAATTTGCTTCTGCCGGTAACCCTTGTAGAGCGTGACAGTGTGCGGGAGGTAAAACTGCACAAAGAATAACTGTGGATTTTGTCACGGGTTATGCGATTAACCCTTGCTTTCTATCAGAGTTCCTTTTATGATAATTACAGCCGCAGTGATAAAATTCTCTGCCGGGCAATTCAGTGCAACAAACAGAACAGGTTCCATTAGCGTTTGTGACGATTCGGAATGGAGGACAAGATGGAAACAAGGAAGCTGGTAACGCCGGATGATATTAAAAGCGCCCTGAAAAAAGCCGGTGTCAGGAAAGGGCAGGCAATTATGGTGCATACATCGCTGAGCAGTCTCGGTTATGTGTGCGGAGGGGCACAGTCCGTTATCGAAGCATTGCTGGAGAGTGTTGGTGGGGAAGGTACGATCATGATGCCGACACAGTCGTGGAAGAATTTAGATCCGGCGACGGGTGTCTACTGGCAGGAACCGGAGGCATGGTGGCCTGTCATACGTGAGTACATACCTGCCTATGACAAAAGGATCACGCCGACCAATACCATGGGAGCCGTATCGGAAATGTTCCGGCAGTGGCCGGGGACTCTTAGAAGCGATCACCCGGCCAGGTCGGTTGCGGCATGGGGACGTTATGCAAAGTATCTGACAGAAAATCACGACCTGTCGGATATTTTTGGAGACAGCTCACCCATTGGCAGGCTGTATGCACTTGACGGATCGGTTTTGCTGATCGGCGTTGGTTACGACAAGAACACGTCCCTTCATCTGGCGGATGCAAGGGCTGCATATCCAGGAAAGCATACGGTCATGGAGAGCAGCGCCGTACAGCTTGACGGACAGAGGATCTGGAAATCCTATGAGACATTGGCTGTAGACGGGGAAGACTTTCCGGCGATCGGTGAGGCATTTGAACAGACGGAGGCAGTGAGCCATGTACCGTTGGGAAATGGCATGCTTTCCATGATGCGCCAGCGGGCACTGGTAGATTTTGCCGTGAAATGGATAGAAGAGAACAGAAAATGACGGGGCATCAAAATGATGGATGGCGGATACAACAACAGAAAAGGTCATTGTGAGAACAGGTGAACAAGAGGGCGGCTTTGTCATAAATCGTATTGACAGAGTCATGCAGACAACATATAATGACTATATAAGTATTATTAGTCAAATAGGAGCCATCAAAGTGCCAAAGAGTTATTCGGAGCAGGAACGGGAATATATCATAAAGCGATTGAAAGAAGAAGCAGCAAAATGTCTTGCACGGTATGGTGTCCGCCGCACGACGGTGGATGAGCTCGTGAAACGGGTCAATATTCCGAAAGGGACTTTTTATCTTTTTTATAAATCCAAGGAATTACTCTTGTTTGAAGTGCTGCAGGAACAGCAGGAAAAGATAAATCAGGAGCTGTATCAGACCATTACTGGTATTGCCGGTACGGAGATTTCGGCCAAAAAGCTGACCGATGTGATATTTGAATTTTTCAAAATGACCGAGAAGATGCTGATCTTGAAATTGATTGATGCAGGGGAAGTAGAACTGCTTGTGCGTAAACTGCCGCGGGAGATTGTAGAGGAGCATTTTCAGGACGATACTGATATGATCGAAAAAATGCTGGTCCTGTTTCCGGTTAAAAAAGAAGTGGACACAAAGGTTATCAGCGCCGCATTTCATGCAGTTTATTTTTCAACGTTGCATAAGGCAGAGATCGGTGAGCAGTATGATGAAGCACTGTATGCCTTGATTTATGGTATTGTAACACAGATTATTTAAACAGTCTGGCGGTCAGCCAGACTATAAACATCCCTTTAATTGACCAAACAGATTATTTGGGTCAAATAGTGTGGAGGCGGACATGATCAAAGTAGAAAATCTTTCCTTTAGCTATACGGAAAGCCCTTTTATTTCAGATATGAATTTTTCCGTGTCAGAGGGTGAAATCTTTGGATTTTTAGGACCGTCCGGAGCAGGTAAAAGCACATTGCAGAAAATCCTGATCGGTATGGTGCGGACATATCAAGGATCCTGCTCAGTAAATGGTATTGAGTGCAAAAATCGCACAAAGCGTTTCTATGAAAATATAGGAGTTGATTTTGAGTTTTCAACCATGTATGAAAAGCTGACGGCAAAAGAGAATTTGCAGTTTTTTTCATCCTTATACGAAAAAAAGCCGCGTTCGATAGACCGGCTTTTGAAAACAGCAGGTTTGGAACGGGATGCAGATAAGCGTGTGGCCGATTATTCAAAGGGAATGAAATCCCGATTAAACTTTATAAAAGCATTGCTGCATGATCCCCTTTTGCTCTGCCTCGACGAACCGACGAGCGGGCTTGATCCCATAAACAGCCGGATGATGAAAAATATGATCTTAGAGGAAAAGGCAAAAGGGAAGACCATTCTTTTGACGACACATAATATGCAGGATGCAGCCGAGCTTTGCGACAGGGTAGCGTTTATTGTAAATGGTAAAATATGTGCCCTGGACAGCCCGCACAATCTGATTATGTCAAAAGGTGCGGCAACCGTGACTTATACATGGTTAGAGAATGGGGAACACAGTGCGTGCTGTCCTTTAGAGCAGATATCTTCTGATGAGCGGCTGAAAAGACTGATAGCTGAAAACCGTCTGCAGTCCATCCACAGCAGTGAGCCGACTTTAAATGACATTTTTATGGAGGTTACGGGGAGGACGCTGTCATGAGATTCAAAAAACTGTTTTTATGGGATCTGCGTTTTCAGGCAAAATATGGTTTCTATTTTTTATATACGGTGTTGACTGTAATTTATGTTACGGTTTTATTTGCGCTTCCCGAGAGCTGGCAGGAAAAAGCTGCCGCGATCTTAATCTTTTCTGATCCGGCAGCAATGGGACTGTTCTTCATGGGTGCGATCGTGCTTTTGGAAAAGAGTCAGAATACGCCGTGTGCGCTGGCAGTTTCACCTGTCAGGGCATCGGAATATATCATTGCCAAAATCGGTTCCCTGTCTGTTGTATCACTTGTTGTCGCGGCTGTCTTAGCGCTCGCTGCAGGTGTGGAAAATTTGTACATGGTACTGTCTGGTACACTGATAGCCAGTGTGATCTTTACATTATCCGGCATCATTGTTGCAACCAGAATAACAAGCCTTAATCAGTTTATATTATGGACCGTACCGGTGGAAGCGGTTTGCTTTGTCCCTGCAGTTTTACATTTATTTCAAATTACACCCGCATGGTGCGGATATTATCCGGCCAATGTCTGTATGGATATGATTTCAGGGCATTCTTCGACTGTAACGGGATTTTTTGGAGTGGCAGCGCTGACGGTAATTCTATTGGTGCTTGCCGGGGGTTCTATCTGCCGGATGTGGGACAGCATGGGAGGGGGAAAGCTATGAGAGCGATCAGGTTAAGTTTTTTCCATATGGCAGTGATTATGCGCCGGGACATGATGTTATCCGTATCCTGTCTTGCGCCGGTTTTTGCCGGGGTTTTCTTTAAGTTTGCCATACCTTACATAGAAGCTGTTTTGACAGATGGTTTGCATAGGACGGCGATTATTGCTCCCTACTACGGGCTGGTTGATATACTGTTAGCAATGCTGCCGCCTGCTATGTTCTGCTTTGTCTCAGCAATGGTATCCCTGGAGGAAGCAGATGAAAAGACAGCGGCTTATTTATTCATTACGCCTTTGACGAAAACGGGCTATCTGGCTGCAAGGCTGGGGCTTCCTGCCGTTGCCGCGTTTTTTGTGACGCTTATCCTGCTGCCTGTCTTTAAGCTGACGACGCTTCCTTCGCTTACCATTTTATTACTGACAGCAGGAGCAACATTACATGGCGTGATCGTTGCGCTGCTTATTTTAACGATTTCATCAAACAAGCTGGAGGGTGTGGCAGTGGCAAAGTTAGCTACGCTGACTGTATTTGGTGCTGCTGTCCCGTTTTTCATTCGATCAAACGTACAGTATGCGATATCACCGTTGCCCGCTTTTTGGATTGGAAAAGCGATTTTGGAAAGCAGGCCGGTTTATATGCTTCCGGCATTTGGTTTATCTATTGTGTGGATCTTCTTTTTTCTAAAGTCGATTGAAGCCGACGTAAACTGCAGGAGGAATTGATGATTCCACTCTTTTTTGTGCAGGGATAGCGAGGAAAAATTTTAGAATAAGCCTTATAATGATAGTGATAAAGACAGATTCATGTCCACAAAGCACAATGTGGGAATGGATACCTGCAGCAAAGAAAAGAGCAAAACGGAGGGACTTATGGACGGAAAATTTAATATGTTTATGGAAACAGTTGATGAGCGTTTCCGCAGCTTCGTAAGCCAGATCAACGAGTATCTGACAGGGAATGGCTGTACGTGCGACATAAAGCCGCACAAGAATACCAGAGCGCAGTTCGTTCATGCTTCCTTTTAGTTTGCCACATACATCTGTTGATAGGGATTTTTACTGTCCGGTGTGATGACGGTAAAAGGAGCGGATAAGAGCGTATCCGCAGAATAGCCGAAGTCTGCGCAGTACTCGGACAGGTATTCCCGGATTTCCGCCAAATCCTCTGTGGCAGCACATCTTGCAGTAACCTGGCTGGGAAAGGCAATATCCTCACAGCTGCCGCGCAGGAACATCTTGCCGCCATGCATACCGGTACAGGGGAAGTTGCCGACGATGCGCATGTGACCTTTATGAAGTCCGAGGACGATGATCAGCCCTCCGGCCTGGTATTCTCCCAGGAAGCTGCCCGCGCATCCGCCGATGATCATAACCGGAAATTTTTCTTTGCAGGCCTTCATATGGATTCCGGCGCGGTATCCGGCATTGCCCTGTACATAGATTTTGCCGCCGCGCATGGCATAACCGGCAGCATCACCGATATTGCCGTGGATCAGAATCTTTCCTTCATTCATGGTATCGCCCACGGCGTCCTGTGCGTTTGCTTTTACGGTAATATTGGCATTGTTTAAATAGGCGCCCAGCGCATTGCCCGGTATTCCTTCGATTGTCAGATTCCTGTCGGACATACCGGCAGCGATAAACCGCTGCCCGCAGCAGCCTTTGATCGTACAGTCGGTCTTCGCACTGCGCAGTGCTTCATTTACAGCTCTATAATCCAGGTTCGCAGCGTCAATAATTTGCATATCCTGTTACCTCCCCAAAATGTTTAAAACAGTCGTTTTCCTGTCATTCTCCCGCGTGGGAGATGCCGAGTATCTCAAGCTCTTTTCCCGTCAGGCCAATGCCGCGCAGCATCAGCCGGTTTCCGCGTAATGCCTCAATGGAATTGATGCCCATGCCGCCCATCATCTCCTGCAGCTCCAGCGTCCACCCGCGCACCAGGTTCACCACGCGCTCGGCCGCCTCCTCGGGGTCCAAACGCTCGGTGAGGGCCGGCCGCTGGGTGGCAATGCCCCAGTTGCAGCGGCCGCTGGAGCAGTCGCCGCACTGGTGGCACCCCATGGCGATGAGGGCCGCCGACCCGATGGAGCAGGCATCGGCCCCGAGGGCTATGGCCCGCACCACGTCGGCCGCGTTGCGGATGGAGCCCGAGGCCACGAGGCTCACCGTGGAGCGGATGCCCTCGTCGCGCAGGCGCTGGTCGATGGCGGCCAGGGCCAGCTCCACGGGAATGCCCACGGCGTCGCGGATGCGCTTGGGGGCCGCGCCCGTGCCGCCGCGGAAGCCGTCCACCACGATGATGTCGGCCCCGGTGCGGGCCATGCCGCTGGCGATGGCCGCGGCGTTGTGCACGGCGGCGATCTTCACGGCCACCGGCTTGCGGTAGCCCGTGGCCTCCTTGATGGAGAACACCAGCTGGCGCAAGTCCTCGATGGAGTAGATGTCGTGGTGGGGCGCCGGGGAAATGGCGTCGCTGCCCTCGGGGATCATGCGGGTGCGGGACACCTCCCCGCTGATCTTCTCGCCGGGCAAGTGTCCGCCGATGCCGGGCTTGGCCCCCTGGCCGATCTTGATCTCGATGGCCGCGGCGGTGTTCAGGTAGTGCGCGTCCACCCCGAAGCGCCCCGAGGCCACCTGGGCGAAGGCGCAGTCGGCGAAGGGCTCCAGGTCGCGGTGCATGCCGCCCTCGCCCACGTTGAAGAAGGTGCCCAGCTCCCGGGCGGCCAGGGCCAGCGCCTTCTGGGCGTTCAGGGAGATGGAGCCGAAGGACATGGCCGAGAACATGAGGGGCACGTCCAGCTTCAACTGGGGCGGCAGAGGCTCCACCACCCGGCGCTCCCGCTCGTTCACCTTCAGAATTTCCGGACGGCTGCCCAAAAACACCCGGGTCTCCATGGGCTCGCGCAGCGGGTCGATGGAGGGGTTCGTCACCTGGCTCGCGTTCAGCAGCAGGTGGTCCCAGTACACGTGGTAGGGCTTCGGGTTGCCCATGGAGGCCAGCAGCACGCCACCGGTCTGGGCCTGGCGGGCGATGTCCTGCATGGCCTCGAGCGTCCAGTTCGCCGAGCCGGTGCCCACCTGGGGCCACGCGGTGATGGCCAGGGCCTCGGCGGGGCAGAACACCACGCAGCGCTGGCAGTTCACGCAGCGCTTGGAATTGATGGCGATGGGGCCGCCCTCCCGGGGCCGGCGGTACACGCCGTTGGCGCAGGTGCGGGCGCACAGGCCGCAATCGGTGCACTGGTCGTTATCGCGCAGCACCTTGTAGCGCGGAAGCACGCAATCCATCATGGCCTTACGCCTCCCTTCTGCGGCGGGGCTGCACGCCCACCTCGTGTTCCAGGGGCCAGTCGCGCACGGCGCGGTTCTCGGCCGCCTCCTCCTGCTTGCGCCGGGCCACGGCGTCCAGCTGCACCACGAAGGGCACGCCGCCCTCGATGGAGCGCACGTTCTCGGCGTCGGGGCACACCACCTGGATAGCCGCCTGCTCGCTGGCCAGGTACACCACCGGCCCCTTCTCCGCCGCCATGAGCGCCCGCAGCTTCAAGCGGTCGTTCAGGGCCAAAAGCCCCTCTTCCGATCCCAGAATGATGGAGAAGGGCCCGTTCACGAGCGCACTGGCGTACACCGTGCGCAGGGCCGTCTCGAAGGCGGCATCGTCGGGGGCCATGGCGTCGATGGCCCGCCAGGAGGGCGCGGCCATGATGTGGGCCGCCATTTCCTGGGAGAGGCCGTGGCGGCGGGCCAGCAGGTCGAACAGGTAGGTGATGACCTCGGTGTCGGTCTGCAGCTCGCAGTCGTAGCCGAACTGCTCCACGTAGCGGCGGTTGGCGTCGTAGCTGGAAATCTCGCCGTTGTGGACGATGGACCAGTTCAGCAGCGTGAAGGGGTGCGCCCCGCCCCACCAGCCCGGGGTGTTGGTGGGGAAGCGCCCGTGGGCCGTCCAGGCCCAGGCGTCGTAGTCGGCGATGCGGTAGAACTCCCCGATGTCCTCGGGGTATCCCACGCCCTTGAACACCCCCATGTTCTTTCCCGACGACGCCACGAAGGCCCCGTCGATGGCCCCGTTGATGTGGAAGACGTGGCGCATGGTGTACTCGGCCTCGTCCAGGCCGCTGGCGGCCAGGCGCATGGGGTGGGGCGCCATGAAGTAGCGCCAGATGTCGGGCGGGTTCTTGATGGCCGGGTGGTCCTCGGTGGGCACGCGCTCCTGCTTCTCGCACAGGTAGTAGTGCTCCAGGTAGGCCTCGGTGGCGGCCCGGGCCTCGCGGCTCTCGTACATGATGTGGAAGGCGTACAGGTCGGCGTAGTCGGGGTAGATGCCGTAGGCGGCGAACCCGCCGCCCAGCCCGGTGCTCCGATCGTGCATGAGCGCGATGGATTTCAGGATGTCGGTGCCGTCGTGCCGCGCACCGCTGCGGTCCATGATGCCCGCGATGGCGCAGCCGGATGGGATGCGCGTCTCGCCCTCGCGGGGGATGTGCCTTGCTGCCATGGGTGTGACTCCTCGCTCGTGGTTGTCCGGCCCCTTCATGCTACGGCCCGAACGTTACGCGGGAAGGTCGGCTTTGTTTCCACTCCGTGCAACCCTTGTTTCCAGCGTATTTCCCCGCGCCGGTTTCGCCGGAAGCGCACACGGCCGTTGGCTACCATGGGAGACCACGGGAAACGGTGCGAGGCGAAAGGAGCGCGAAGGGCCATGGCAACCACGGCAGAACGAAGGGCGGAAGGAGCGGACGGGCTCGGGAAGGCGGTGTGCACGGCCCCCGACCGGCTGGAAGAGGCCTGCGGGGTGTTCGCCGTGTACGCCCCCGGCGAGGAGGTGGCCCGCCTGACCGGCTACGGGCTGCAGGCCCTCCAGCACCGGGGCCAGGAGAGCGCCGGCATCGCCACGGGCGACGGGGAGCGCCTGCGCTGCTTCAAGGACGTGGGCCTCGTGACCCAGGTGTTCGACGACGACGCCATGGAGGCCCTGCCGGGGCATCTGGCCGTGGGCCACGTGCGCTACTCCACCAGCGGAGCGGCCGCCTGCCGC
>OFFV01001548.1_pt1 | contig 13136 bp, 8 predicted proteins | sample 1521461 | NCBI WGS metagenome assembly OFFV01 (sample SAMEA3504120, study PRJEB24116) | mouse gut metagenome | biome: mouse gut; feature: mouse-associated habitat; material: faeces | place: Denmark | collected 2011 | reverse complement strand
CAGGAGCATCCGGTGGAAGGGCAGCTCCCGCCGGTCCTGGCACCCCGCCAGCTCCAGCTGCCGGGCCAGGCTCTCCTCGTTGACCCGGATGCCCATGGAGCTGATCTCAAAGGCCCGGTCCAGCACGTCGTTCCACATGAGGATATCTCCGTTGAGCTCCCAGTCGTCGTAGTCCGGGGCCCGGCCGTCGTGGCGGGACCCGCTCTTCAGGGTCTTGCCGATCTGCATGAGAAAGACGGTCTTGTGCTCCCGGAGGAAGGCCGTCTCCCGCTCCTGGGGGGTGAGGGCGGGGTACAGGTCCTCCAGCTCCTGGGTGGTGATGAAGGACACCTCCCGCTTCAGCTTCACGTTCAGCTGGGGGAAGGCCCGGCGGAGGGCGTCGCAGGTGTCGCACACCGCGCCCACAATGGAGCGGACCGTGTACTTGAGGTAGTCCTCGTTCCGGTCCTCCGGGGTGATGACCTTCTCCCAGTCCCACTGGTCCACGTAGACGGAGTGGATGTTATCCAGGTCCTCGTCCCGGCGGATGGCGTTCATGTCCGTATACAGGCCGTTGCCGGGGTAGAAGCCGTAGCGCTTGAGGGCCAGACGCTTCCACTTGGCCAGGGAGTGGACCACCTCGCCGGTGGCGGCGGGCACGGCGGGGATGTCAAAGCCCACAGGCCGCTCCACGCCGTTGAGGTTGTCGTTGAGGCCGGAGTGGCGGTCCACAAACAGAGGCGCGGACACCCGGCGCAGGTTCAGGGCGAACTTCAGGTTCTCCTGAAAGCTGCTCTTGACAAATTCAATGGCCCGCTGCATGTCGTAGCCGTAGAGGGGGGTGCGGTAGCCCTGGGGAATATAGCAGTTGTTCATAAAAGCGTCCTCCTTGGTGGGAAAAATCGTCCAAGGCTATGATACACCCTTTTTTTGAAAAATGCACGAAAAAATTTCGCCCGGTTGGAAATCCGTGAATACAGCGCCTAATCCCCAGAAAGGCTATTTTCAGTCTCAACTGACGATATTTTTCTCGAAACTGCTCCCGCATCCAATCATCCCTTATCCATTTCGGAATACCGGCGGCAGGAGGTCTCACTCCTCCTGCACATACCGGATAATATCGGACACCTCACAATCCAGGATAAAGCACAGCGTGTCCAGTGTCTTCAGCGTGATATTTTTGCCGTGCTTCATTCGGTGCAGGGTGTTGGCGGAGATGCCTTCCTTATAAATCAAGTGGTATTCGGTTATGCCCCGCTTCACCAAAGTCTGGTAAAACGGCTGATAACTAATCATTTTTTATCACCACGGTAACCATATCATATTTAAGCTATTGACCATGCCTAATATATTAACTATAGCGGGCAAAATAATACACAAGCGAGGTGATAACGTGCCAGGTTATAAAAAGATGTATCTTGAGATGATGCGAGAGACTGAGAAGGCAATCAACATACGCATTGCGGTGCAGCGCCGGTGCGAGGAGATCTACGTCAGTGCGCCGGAGACGGAGATCACGGTCCTGACCGTGCAAGAGGGAGATCTCGAGCGCTGACAGCGCTCCGCCTGAACAGGCGAAGACGCCCTGAAAGCAGACGCTTTCAGGGCGTTTCTTGACCGCAAAATCTGATACTCCCCCCCTCTTTTTGGAAAATGAAACACAGGTGTTGCCAAAAAGATGCAAAGATGATGCAAGCGCCTGTAAAATGAAATGTGACAGTGGGAAACTTTTTGCCCTGGTTCTGCGTCTATAGTAGCAGAGGAGAAATTCCATGGCCAAATCATGGATATAAGGAGGAATGGACGATGAAAAAGATCACGAAGAGACGGGCTGCGGCCCTGGGACTTGCGCTGATCCTGCTCCTGGGCCTTGCGGCCTGCGGGAAGGACGGCAAGCAAGGCGGGGAGGACCAGCTGCTCAGCAGCATGGTTTACGTGCCCCAGTTCCTGGAGATGAACCTGGAGGGGCTGGACGACATCGCCGGCGGCTGTGTAGGGGGGGATTGGGTCTACCTCATCGCCAACAAGGGGGAGGAGACCACGGAGACGGATGCCGTCACCGGCGAGACCTACCCCAGCTATGTCTACAAAACCTACCTCTACCGCCTGCCCCTGGCCGGCGGCGAGGCGGAAAAGCTGGAGAACTACGAGATGACGGCGCTGCCCGAGGGGGCCGAGGGGGGCGTGTACGTCGAGAAGGTGACGGCCGGCGAGGACAACACCATCTGGGTGACGGAGGCGGTCAGCGCCTACACCTTTGACCTGCCCGAGGACTTCGACGAGACTGCGGACAACCGATGGAACTACCAGGTGGAGCAGAGCACCTTGCTCCGCCGCCAGCTGGACGCCGCGGGCAACGAGATCACCCGCACGGAGCTGGACGCCTCCGCCCTGAACGAGAAGCTGGAGGTGGAGTACGCCGGCAGCAGGAACTATGACCGGGAGGGCAACATCTACGTGACCACGGAGAACAAGCTCTTTGTCCTGGACAAGGACCAGAACCTCCTCTTCTCCCTGGACGGGGAGCAGCTCTACGGCGAGCTGGTCCTGCTGGGGGACGGCTCCATGGCCCTGCTCCACAACTACTATGACGAGGAGAAGGAGACCTCCCGCAACATCATGAAGACCATCGATCTGGCCGGCAAGGCCTGGGGTCCGGAGTACGTGATGCCCTCCAACGCCTACAGCGCCTTTACCGGCGGCGGGGACTACCTCTTCTACTACCAGAACAACGACTCCATCTACGGCTGCAAGGCCGGATCCCAGGATGGGGAGAAGCTCTTCTCCTGGATCGACTCCGACATCAATCGCAACGACGTCAGCTTCTTCGATTTCACCCCCGACGGCCGGGTGGTGGTGGTCACCCGGTCCTGGGTGCGCCAGGAGAACGGGCCCGGCAGCCTGAAGATCGAGCTGGCCGTCATGACGCCCACGGACCGCGCCTCCCTGCCGGAGAAGACCACCCTCACCTACGCCACCATGTACCTGGGCTACGACACCCGCCAGCTCATCATTGATTTCAACAAGAAGAGCGGCACCCACCGCATCGCGGTCCGGGACTACTCCGAGTTCAACACCGAGGACGACGCCTCCGCCGGCCTGAGCAAGCTCAACACGGAGATCGTGGCCGGCAAGGCGCCCGATATGCTGGACACCACCTCCCTCCCCCTGGCCCAGTATGGGGCCAAGGGCGTTCTGGAGGACCTGTGGCCCTTCATTGAAAATGATCCGGACCTGGGCCGGGAGGCGTTGATGGAGCGGGTGCTCCAGGCCAACGAGATGGACGGCAAGCTCTACGAAATCTTCAACAGCTTCTACATCAACACCGTGGTTGGCTCCTCCCGCATTGTGGGCGACAGCATGAGCTGGACCCTGGCGGACCTCCAGGAGGCCCTGACCAGGATGCCCGAGGGCTGCTCCATCTTCGGCCAGTACGACACCAAATCCGAGATGCTGCGCACCATCATGAGCGTCAACGCGGACGCCTTCGTGGACTGGGACAAGGGGGAGTGCCACTTTGACAGCGACAGCTTCAAGTCCCTGCTGGCCTTCTGCAACAGCTTCCCCGCAGAGTTCAACCGGAACGAGATGGAACCGGGGGAGTGGGAGGATGAGGACTCCCGGATCATGAACGGCAAGCAGATGCTCTCCCAGGGATACATCTCCAGCCTGGGCTGGAGCCTGCCCCGGCTCAAGGCCGTGTTTCAGGGGGATGTGACGTTTGTGGGCTATCCCACGGAGGACGGCAGCGTGGGCAGCTGCTTTGCCAGCGGGTCCCGGGGCATTGCCATGTCCACGGCCTGCAAGGACAAGGAGGGGGCGTGGTCCTTCATGCGCCAGTGCCTCCTGCCCGTAGCCGAGGACCAGTTCTACAGCCAGTTCTATGTCAACAAGGCCGACTTTGAGAAGGCCGTCGAGAAGTCCATGGAGCCCAACTACGAGTACGACGAGAACGGGAACATCCTTTTGGACGAGAACGGGGATCCCCTGGTGTACAAGGACACCATATGGATCACCGGCGACCAGACCATCGAGATGGACAAGCCCACCCAGGCGGACTACGACCAGTTCATGGAGCTCTACAACGCCATTGACCGGATGTACCGCTACGACGAGAACGTCTACAACATCGTCAACGAGCAGTGCGGGGCCTACTTCTCCGGGGACAAGAGCCTGGAGGAGACCGCCAGCCAGATCCAGAGCCGGGTGAAGCTCTATGTCAACGAAAACAAGTGAGCTGGGGGATTCTGAACAGGTTCTTAAGGGATATTTAAGAAATCACCGCCCTGTTCGATGCAAAAATGATGCATCCATCCGTATAATGGAGCTATCCCAAGAGAAGAAAGGTTGATTGATTGTGTACATACGCGGAAAGAAGCTGACAGCTCTGCTGCTGGCATTGGTGCTGGTCCTGGGGACGGCGGCCTGCGGAACCGGCGGCGATGAGGAGGACGCGTCCCCCCTCAGCGGCACGGTCTACGTGCCGGAGTTTATTGACGTGGACGTGGGCATGGAGCGCATCCAGGGGGGCTGCTCCGACGGGAAGAACCTCTACCTCATGGGCTACGTCCGGGACGAGCCGGACAGCCAGGAGAACTACAACGGACACTACGCCATCTACCGGATGCCCCTGGAGGGCGGGGAGGCTGTGGAGCTGGAGAACTACGCGCCCATGGAGCCCCCCGAGGGCAGCGAGGGCGACAGCTACATCAACGACATCTCCGCCGGCCTGGAGGGGACGCTGTGGGTGCGGGAGAGCATGTACATCCAGCGCTTTGAGCTGCCCGAGGGCTTTGACCCGGAGAAGGACGACAAGTACAGCTACATGACCGACTCCGAGGACATCCAGATGTTCCGCCAGCTGGACTCCACGGGCAACGAGATCACCCATCTGGACGCCACGGACCTGACGGAGAAGCTGGAGATGGACTACATCCAGGGCGTTACCTTTGACAAGGACGGGGACTGCTACATCAGCGGCCAGGGCAAGCTGGCCGTGCTGGACGGGTCCAAGAACATCAAGTTCACCATTGAGGACGACCAGCTGTGGGGGGATGATCTCATCCTCCTCAGCGACGGCCGGGCGGCCATACGCATGCACTTCAGCGACCTGACCACCAACACCAGCGGCTACAAGGTCCGGGTCATCGACAAGGAGGCCAAGGGCTGGGGCAAGGAGTACGCCCTGCCCAGCAGCGCCTACCAGGTCTACTCCGGCGGCGGAGACTATCTCTTCTACTACCAGCAGGGGGACATCCTCTGCGGCTACAGAGAGGCCGACGAGACCGGCGTGGAGCTGCTCAACTGGCTGGACGCCGACATCAACGTGAACACGGTTCAGTTCTTCTCCTTTCTGGAGGACGGCCGGGTGGCGGTGATGACCGAGGACTGGCGCAGCTACTCCGGCAGCGGCAGCAGCACGGAGCTGGCGGTGCTCACAGCCACAGACCGCGCCTCCCTGCCGGAGAAGACCACCCTCACCTACGCGGCCCTGGGCATGGGCTACGATCAGCGCAACGCTGTCATCGACTTCAACAAGTCCAGCGCCACCCACCGCATTGAGGTGACGGACTACTCCAAGTACAGCACCGACGAGGACTATTTCGCCGGCCTCACCCGGCTGAACACGGAGATTGTGGCCGGCAAGGTGCCCGATATCCTGGACGCCGGCACGATCTCCCTTGCCCAGTACGCGGCCAAGGGGGTGCTGGAGGATCTGTGGCCCTACATCGACGGCGACCCGGACATCGGCAGGGACAGCCTCATGGAGCGGCCCTTCCTGGCCGCCGAGCGGGACGGCAAGCTCTATCAGGTGTTCGACACCTTCAGCATCTCGACGGTGGCCGGGGCCACAGACGTGGTGGGGGACCGGTACAGCTGGACCGTGGCGGACCTCCAGGAGGCCCTGGCCAGGATGCCCGAGGGCTGCTCCGTCTTCAGCTACTACGACACCAAGGACAGCATTCTCAGCACCGTTATGATGCAGAATCTGGAGCAGTTTGTCAACTGGGAGACCGGGGAGTGCAGCTTTGAGAGCGATGCCTTCAAGGCCATGCTGGAGTTCTGCAACCAGTTCCCGGCGGAGTACGACCATGCCGCCGCTGTGGACGACCAGGACAACGACTACAAGCGCATCTCCGAGGGCCGGCAGATGCTCAACAGCACATACCTGTCCGACTTTGGGAGCATCCAGACGGACAAGGCCCTCTTCGGCGGCTCGGTGAGCTACGTGGGCTTCCCCCAGGAGGACGGCGGCGTGGGCAGCGCCTTTGCGATCAGCAGCGGTCTGGCCATGTCCTCCACCTGCAAGGACAAGGAGGGCGCCTGGAGCTTCCTGCGCCAACTGCTGCTGCCCAAGTTCGAGGATGTGGAGAGCTTGCAGCGGGGCGGCTTCTGGGGCTTCCCCACCAACAAGGCGGACTTTGATCTGGTCCGGGAGGACGCCATGACCCCGGACGTCTACAAGCTGGACGAGAACGGTGAGCAGGTCCTGGACGAGAACGGCAACCCCATCGAGGAGTCCTACTCCTCCGTGGGCTGGGGGGGCGGCTTCATGGTGGATATCTACTCCACCAGCCAGGAGGAGTACGATCAGATCATGGACCTGTACAACGCGGTAGACAGCGTGTACAGCTATGACCAGGAGATTTTCAGCATTGTCTCCGACGGTGCGGGCTCCTACTTCGCCGGGGACCGGAGCCTGGACGACACGGTCACCCAGATCCAGAGCCGGGTGAAGCTCTATGTCAATGAAAACCGCTGAGATCAAATTCGGCGGCCGGGGGAAAAAGCCCCTGGCCGCCGGACAGGGGAAGGTGAAGCGGACCTGGGACCGGAGCAACGAGCACATCCGGGACGTGATGCACTCCGCCGCCTTCCTGGGACCCAGTGTGACGGGGGTGGCGGTATTTTTTATCGTCCCCTTCCTGGTGGTGGTGTACTACTCCATCATCCGCAGTCCCCTGAACCCGGAGTTTGTGTTTCTGGACAACTTCAAGGCCGTGCTGGGGAACTCCTCCTTCCGCACAGCGGCCAGCAACACCGCCATGTTTTCCGCCATAGCGGTGCCCCTGGCGGTGGTGCTGAGCCTGGGACTGGCGCTGCTGCTGGAGTGCCGCATCCCCTGCAAGAGTCTGTTCCGCACCTTCTTTTTAAGCCCCATGATGGTGCCGGTGGCGTCGGTGGTGCTCATTTGGCAGGTGGTGTTCCACTACCGGGGCACGCTGAACGTCATCCTGGCCAACTTCCATGTGGAGCCCATCGACTGGCTCAACTCGAAGTACTGCCTGCTGGTGATTGTGGTGCTGTTTCTGTGGAAGAACCTGGGATACAACATGATCCTGTTTATGGCGGCCCTGAACAACATCCCCAAGGAGCTGCTGGAGGTGGCGGACGTGGAGGGGGCCAGCGCGGCCCACAAGTTTTTCAACATCAAGCTGCGCTACCTGTCCCCCACAGTGCTGTTCGTGGCGATTCTCTCCATCATCAATTCCTTTAAGGTGTTCCGGGAGATCTACCTGCTGGTGGGCAAGTACCCCTTTGACGGGCTGTACATGATGCAGCACTTCATGAACAACACCTTTGAGAATTTCGACTACCAGAAGATGGCCTCGGCGGCGGTGCTGATGGCGCTGGTGATGGTGGCGCTGATCGCGCTGCTGTTCAAGGCGGAGGACATCTTCGGCAAGGACGTGGAGGGGTAGCGCCCATCGGTTTTTCCCGAAAAAACAGACAGGTATTAAAGAGCCCTCAGCGGCTCTATCGCGCTTTTTTCGCTGCTGCGGTATGCGCCGGCAGTCCGTACAAGCACATCTAAAGTTTTTTCTTTTGCTTCTTTTCTTTTTTCAAAAAAGAAAAGAAGAGAAAAACTGGAGAATGACAAAACATGAAAAAGAACCGCTACTTGGGGCGCCTTGCCCTGACCGTGCTGGCGGCGGGGTTTGCCCTGGCGTTTTTGATGCCCACGGTGCTGACCATCACCAACTCCTTTATGACCCAGTCGGAGATCAGCGCCAACTACGGCAAGGTGTTCTCCAACGTCTCCGGCAGCGAGGGCAAGACCTATATCTCCGAGACCGTGAACCTGAAGTTCATCCCCGACAAGGTCAGCCTCAGCCAGTACATCACCGTGCTCATCAAGAGCCCGGACTATCTGCTGAAATTCTGGAACTCGGTGATCCTGGTGGTGCCCATCGTGCTCCTCCAGCTGGTGATCGCCTCGGTGACGGCCTACGGCTTTACCCGCTGGCGGGGGAAACTGCGGTCCTTCCTGTTCTTCTTCTACGTGATATTGATGCTGATGCCCACCCAGGTCACCCTGGTGCCCAACTATCTGGTCAGCGACTGGCTGAACCTTCTCAATACCCGGTGGTCCATCATCTTCCCCGGGGCCTTTGCCCCCTTCTCCGTGTTCCTGCTGACCAAGTCCATGCGCCGCATCCCCGCATCCCTCATTGAGGCGGCCAAGCTGGACGGGTCCAGCGAGTGGCAGGTGTTCAAGGACATCTGCCTGCCCCAGTGCCGCAGCGCCCTGTACTCCATCGCCATTCTGGTGTTCATCGACTACTGGAACATGGTGGAGCAGCCCATCATCCTGCTGCCGGACGCGGAGAAGCAGCCCTTGAGCGTGTACCTCTCCACCATCAATTCCAGCGAGGTGGGCCTGGCCTTTGCCATCGCCACCATCTATATGGTGCCCTCGCTGCTGCTGTTCCTCCACGGGGAGGACTATCTGGTGGAGGGCATTGCCCACCAGGGCTCCGTGAAGGGCTAGGCGAAGCGTTCCTTTTTCAAAAGAAGGGGCGCCCGCCCCCGCACAGATCCCGCAAATTGCAGGCTGCTGCGGTGAAATCAATTTCCGCGCCCGAAACCCTGTTGAAAGGATAAAAACCGATGGAAGTAAAAGAAAAGTCCAAGAAAAGAGAGCTCATCAAGACCATCGCCATCATCTTTCTGGCGGTGCTGCTGGTGCTGACCTTCTTTTCACAGACGATCATGAACCGCTCCCTGCCCGAGGTGGCCACGCAGCTGGTCACATCCGGCACCATCAACGCCAAGATCCGCGGCAGCGGCACGGTGTCCGCCAATGAGAGCTACGAGGTGACCCTGGACCAGACCCGGGAGATCCGGAGCGTATGCGTGAAGGTGGGAGACAAGGTGGAGCAGGGGGATCTGCTGTTCGTGCTGGGGGATGTGGAGAGCCAGGAACTCAAGGAGGCCCAGGAGTCCCTGAGCAAGCAGCAGATCGAGTACCAGAAGCAGATCCTCAGCTACTCCAAGGACTACGCCACGGAGGATCTGAGCGTGAAGAACCTGCGGGAGGACCTGCAAAAGGCCCTGGCTGCCCGGGACGCCAATCTGGTCACAGAGACGGACATCTCCTACGCCAAGGGGGATCTGGCCGCCGCCCAGACCCAGCTGAGCCAGCTGAATCGGATGATCGAGGAGCTCAAGGCCATCCAGGCGGAGAGCGAGGAGTACACCGAGGCCCAGACCAAGGTGAAGGAGCTGGAGACCAAGGTGGAGACCCTGAACACCACCATTGAGACCAAGCGCAAGGAGCTCAACGACGTGACGGCCGACGACGCCCTCAGCGCAGACCGGAAGATCGAGGACGCCCGCCGTGCCCTGGAGGAGGCCCAGACCAACTGGAGCGGCGACTGGGCGGCCAATGTTGCGGTGCTCCACAGCATGAACAGTGGTGTGAGTCTGCCCGCTACGCCCCGCGCCCTGACCAGTATGGAGCAGGTCCAGATCGAGGGCAGGCTGGGCGAAATGCAGCGGGAGGAGTGGAACACGCCGCCCAGCACAGAAGGCGGCGAGAGCGGCGCTCCCGCCACGCAGTCCGGAACATATACATATTCCCAGTGCCTCGCCGCCTACAACACCCTCCTGGCGGACCAGAAGGACGTAGCCGACAAGCAGCAGGCCTACCAGCGGGCGGTCCAAGACAAGGACGCCTCCGCCGGGACCGTGGCGGAGAAGCGGCAGGCCATCCAGCGGGAGATCGACTCAGCCCAGTCCGAGCTGGCCGGGGTGCAGCAGCAGCTGCGGGACGCCAGGCAGCGGCTGGATGCCCTGTCCGGGGCCAACAGCCAGGTGAAGGAGCAGCTGCGGCTCTACGAGGCCGGGCAGCGGGAGCAGACCGCCGCCGTGGAGGAGCTGAAGACCAAGCTGGAGGAGCTCCAGGCCAAGCAGAAGGACTACGAGGCCGCCCTTACGGAGATTGCCGCCAAGGAGCGCGCCCTGGAGGAGGCCCTCAGCGGCAAGGACATTGACAAGCAGCTCAACAACCTGAATCTGGAGGCCATGCGCCTGGAGATCTCCCGGCTGCAGGCCCTGGTGGACAAGTACCAGAAGGACGCGGTGGACACGGAGATCCCCGCCAAGGTCTCCGGCATTATCAGCGCGGTGAACGTCACCGCCGGCAAGGAGAACAAGCCCGGCGAGGCCATGGCGGTCATTGATGTGATAGACCGGGGCTACACCATCAAGATCTCCGTCACCGCCGAGCAGGCCAAGCAGGTGAAGGTGGGGGACACGGCGGAGGTGACCAACTTTTACTGGGGCAGCGACATCACTGCCACCCTGGAGCAGATCACCCCTGACCCGGCTAACCCGGGCCAGAACAAGCTGCTGGTATTCCGCCTCACCGGCGAGATTGACGCGGGGACCAACATCAGCCTCTCCATCGGCCAGCGCAGCTCCACCTTCAACACCATTGTGCCCAAGAGCGCCCTGCGCCAGGACACCAACGGCAGCTTTGTGCTGGTGATTACCAGCCGGCACACCCCCCTGGGCAACCGCTATACCGCCACCCGTGTGGACGTGCAGGTGCTGGCGGAGGACGACACCAGCGCCGCTGTCTCCGGCCTGTCCGCCAACGACTATGTTATTACCACGTCCTCCAAGCCCATTGATCCCGGCAGTCAGGTGAGGATGGTGGAGAATCCATGATGAAGGATAACCGTCTGGGGCGGATTCTGTCCGTCCTCAAGAGGCTGGGCTGGCGGCGTTGGGTCCTGCTGGGGGTGAACCTGCTGCTGCTGGCGGCCATGGGTGCCTCCCTGGCGGGCCTGGAAAAAATGCGGAGCACCCCGTCCACCCTGTCCGCCGCCCAGCGGTTCCAGGGGGAGGGGGAGACCCGCTTCGCCCAGCTGGCCGTCTTTATGCCGGAGGGGAAGGGCAAGTCGGAGGAGGACATCCAGAGGTTCCGCCAGAGTCTGGACGGGACGCTGGTTGAGCAGTCCCTGGAGGCCCCGGAGAACGGCAGCCTCACCATCGACGCCTACTGCGGCTTTGCCAGCGTCACCGTCAGCTCTGAGAACACCACCGGCTCCAGCGTGAAGGCCACCGGCGTGGGAGGGGACTTCTTTTACTTCCACCCTCTCACCCTCCTGGGCGGGTCCTACATCCGCTCCGATGACCTGATGGACGATCTGGTGGTGCTGGACGAGGAGACCGCCTGGCGGCTCTTCGGCGGCACGGATCTGGCTGGTCTGACCATGTACATCAACGACGAGCCCTTCGTGGTGGCCGGGGTGGTGGCCCGGGAGACGGACTTTGCCACCCAAAAGGCCTACACCGGGGACGGGGGCGTGTACATGTCCTACTCCGCCCTCAGCCGGCTGGTGGAGACCGCCTCCATCACCTGCTACGAGATCGTCATGCCCAATCCTATCCGGAATTTCGCCAAGGGCATTCTGGAGGACTTCCCCGCCGACGGCGGCGATCTGGTGGAGAACTCCAGCCGGTACGACTTCTCCCACCTGCTGGAGGTGGCGAAGAATTTCGCTGAGCGGTCCATGCGCCTGAACGGGGTGATCTACCCCTACTGGGAGAACGCTGTGCGCCTGACAGAGGACTACGCCGCCCTGCTGGCGGTGCTGTCCATGGTGTTCGCCGTGTGCCCGGCGGTGACGGTTCTGGCGCTGGGCATCCGGCAGATCCGCCGCACCTACCGCTTTGTGAAGGCCAAGGTGCCGGAGAAGGTGGAGGCGGCAGTGGAGAAGCGCCGGGAGGAGCGGCTGGAGCGCCAATACGAGAAAACATCCGGAGGGGAATGACCATGGCGGAGCTGAGCTTACGAAAGGTAAAAAAGGTATACGACAACACTGTGGTGGCGGTGCAGGCCTTTGATCTGGAGATTGCGGACAAGGAGTTCATCGTGCTGGTGGGCCCCTCGGGCTGCGGCAAGTCCACCACCCTGCGGATGGTGGCGGGACTGGAGGACATCACGGACGGCGAGATCCACATCGGCGGCCGGAAGGTGAACAACGTGCCCCCCAAGGACCGGGACATTGCCATGGTCTTCCAGAACTACGCCCTCTACCCCCACATGACGGTCTACGACAACATCGCCTACGGCCTGCGGCTGCGGAAGTTCCCCAAGCGGGTCATCGACCAGAAAGTCCGGGAGGCGGCGGAGATCCTGGATATCTCCGAGCTGCTCAAGCGCAAGCCCAAGGCCCTCTCCGGCGGCCAGCGTCAGCGCGTCGCCATCGGCCGGGCCATTGTCCGGGAGCCCCAGGTGTTTCTCATGGACGAGCCTCTGAGCAACCTGGACGCCAAGCTGCGCAACCAGATGCGCTCGGAGATCCTCAAGCTGCGGCAGAAGGTGAACACCACCTTCATCTACGTCACCCACGATCAGACCGAGGCCATGACCCTGGGGGACCGGATCGTCATCATGAAGGAGGGCTTTGTCCAGCAGGTGGGGACGCCCCAGGAGGTGTTCCACCACCCGGCCAACCTCTTTGTGGCGGGCTTCATCGGCTCGCCCCAGATGAACACCTTTGACGCCCGCCTCACCCGGACGGGGGACCGATACAGCGTGGAACTGGGGGGTACGGCTGTGGACCTCTCGCCGGAGAAGTGCCGCCGTCTGGCGGCGGCCGGCGCGGAGAGCCAGGAGGTGGTGCTGGGCATACGGCCGGAGCACATCACCCTGTCCGGCGGGCCGGGCTCCGTGCCGGCGGAGGTGGACGTGTCAGAGATGATGGGCAGCGCGGTCCACATCCACGTGCGCACCTGCGGCCGGGAAGCGGTGATCGTGGTGCCCGTCAGCGAGGAGGCCGCGGAGCGAGGGGAGGACACCCTGGCCGCCGGCACGGCGGTGGGCTTCACCTTCCGGGGCAGCGCGGTCCACGTGTTCGACA
>OFFV01001533.1_pt1 | contig 13228 bp, 13 predicted proteins | sample 1521461 | NCBI WGS metagenome assembly OFFV01 (sample SAMEA3504120, study PRJEB24116) | mouse gut metagenome | biome: mouse gut; feature: mouse-associated habitat; material: faeces | place: Denmark | collected 2011 | reverse complement strand
CATCCCCATGCTGGTGGCCACCGGCTGCGGCGTGCCCGGCATCATGGCCTCCCGGACCATTGAGAGCGACAGGGACCGCAAGATGACCATTATGACCACTACTTTCATTCCCTGCGGCGCCAAGATGCCCATTATCGCACTGATCGCCGCCGCTCTGTTTGACAATGCCTGGTGGCTGGCCCCCAGCGCCTATTTTATCGGCGTGGCCGCCATCATATGTTCCGGTATTCTTCTGAAAAAGACCAAAATGTTTGCGGGAGATCCGGCCCCCTTTGTCATGGAACTGCCCGCCTACCACTGGCCCACGGTGGGCAATGTGCTGCGGAGCATGTGGGAGAGGGGCTGGTCTTTTATCAGGAAGGCGGGTACCATTATTCTCCTGTCCTCCATGGCCATATGGGCGGGCTCCCGCTTCGGCGCAGTGGATGGACGCCTGCTGTTTGACGGGGAGATGGAACTTGAGAACAGTGTTCTGGGGATCATCGGCGGGGGCCTCAGTTGGATTTTTGCTCCCCTGGGGTTTGGCAGCATCCGCGCCACCATCGCAACCATTATGGGGCTGGTGGCCAAGGAAGAGGTAGTGGGCGTGTTCGGTGTGCTGGACTTTGAGGGCATGTCCCGGCTGGCAGCTTACTCCTTCCTGGTGTTTAACTTGCTGTGCGCACCCTGCTTTGCGGCCATGGGCGCCATCCGGCGGGAGATGAACCATGCAAAATGGTTCTGGTTTGCCATCGGGTATCAATGCGGCCTGGCCTATGTGGCCTCTCTGTGTATCTATCAGATCGGTATGTTCTTTACAGGGGCCTTCGGAATTGGTACAATAATAGCATTCCTGCTGCTGGCCGGCTTTCTGTATCTGCTCTGCAGGCCCGGCAGGGAATCAGCGGAACTATAAATGGGAGGTCAAGGAATGGGTACGATACTTGTTTTGGCGGCGCTGGCCGTCCTTGTAGGTCTGATCATCAGGGGCATGGTGCGGGATCGGAAAAACGGGAAGTCCCCCAAATGCGGCGGGGACTGTGGCCGCTGCGGCGGCTGTCATTAGTTAGTAAGAAAAGGGATTTTGAAATGATTATCAGACAATATCAACCAACAGACTGCAAAGAATTGGCAGAACTTTTTTATAATACGGTTCATACAGTGAACGCAAAAGATTACACAAAAGAGCAATTAGACGTATGGGCAACAGGACAGGTAGATCTGAAAAAATGGAATCGGTCACTTCAAGAGCATTTCAGTATTGTTGCAGTTGATGATGTGATTGTAGGATTTGGAGATATGGATAAGACAGGTTATCTTGACCATTTATATGTTCATCCAGATTATCAAGGAAAAGGAATTGCCACTGCCATATGTAATCAGTTGGAATCGGCAGTAAAAGAGAATATTGTTACTCATGCTTCCATAACAGCAAGGACTTTTTTTGAAAAAAGAGGATATAAAGTTGTTAAGGAGCAGCAGGTAGAACGACAAGGAATTTTTTTGACGAATTTTGTTATGATAAAGGAGCGAAACTTTCAAGTTGCAGAATTGTAGCCAAAAGAAAACGGAATAACCGCTGCTGTCCGTGGAGGGTGGCGGCCACCCTCCGACAGGACCATCAAGCAGATAGGGCACAGTATCCATTGTTGCCTACTCATTTCTATTATCCTTCGTTTGAGACAATTTCTCATTCATTTTGCTTACATTATATCTGCCTATACCAAACTGTATTATCCATATAACTACAAAAATTAAAGCGAAAATCCCAAAATAAATTAAAAATCCAACTATACTATGCTCCATCCAATATGCAAAATAAGCGATTGGCAGCATTATTACTGAAATAATTGAAAAGTAAATTCCTGTCTGCTTTACAATGCTCCAACGATCCATTTCCCATATTACTGAACTTGCTGCAAATCCTACACCTAATATTCCACAAAGAATTGTTTGCAAAATGACAGCATTGATTTCATTTCCCATAAGTGATATGAGTTCGGGGACACAAGGCGAGTAATATCCATTTGCCCAACCAAGAGAAATCAAGATTGTAATTAAATACCCCATTGTAATTCCAAGTGGAAAACCTAAAAGACTACGCTTAATAATTTTCTTTTTCATAACATTCACCTCATATTCCTAATATCTTTTTTAGTTTTGGAACATAGCGTCTGGATACATATGTTGTTATTCCATTTGACAATTTAACGCAAATTGTACCTGTAAAACTCAAGTCAAAATTATTGACTTTTTTTAAGTTTATAATTTCTGAATTTGATATACGAATGAATTGATTAGAGGGTAATCGATTTTCTATCTCATATAACCTAAGTCGAAGAATATATTCCCCTTTGTTAGTAACTGCAAAAACTTTTCCAGAATTTGCGTAAATACGAATCAAATCTGTCTGTTCCAATATTTCAATTTTTTCATCTTTATGACCAGAAATTATTTGTGAGGCATCTTCTGAAAGTTTTTTTACAATGTTGCTCACATCTTCTGTCATTGAAGCAGTCAGTATAATTACTTTGGGGTCGATATATGAACTGTCAATTTTAATTTCGACCTGCATGATAATCACCTCCTTCTTTTTTACTTACAATGTCATTATAAGTAAAGCAGATAATGGTTTCAATGAATTTGCGATAGTTGGTTGATTTCAAAACATAACTGGTCAAAAATCTGTTCTGAGTTCTTAATATGAATAGCGGCAGAGAGTTCTCCCTGCCGCCTTTTTAACTTATGCAAAGATAATTTCCTTTTCTACAATTTCCTTTGCACACGCTTGTATGTTATTTATCCGCTGCACCCATTCTAAGGCGTTTTCTGCTTTTAACTGCTCCGTGATACCCTGCGGCCGTTTCATCTGCGCTGTAAGTCTTTCCATACGCTCCTGCGCTTGTTTATCTATATCGGCAAGGTAAGTGTTCAGCTTGCCGTTTATAAGTAGCGTTGTGTATGTATTTCTTCGATATTCTTTCAGATACCGCAAGTGTCGCTGTCCTCACAAACCGATAGGCTGTTCTTTTTCGGCTGGTAAGATAAGACAAGGAATATAATAATCTCCTTGCAGTTCATACCGCAGACCATTTTTATCATCGTAAATATACTTGTCCATTGAAAAATCCTCCGTTATGATATATTCGCACATACATCACAGTTCTCCGATTGCCACACTCTGTTATATCTTGTTATGAGATTATCTTGCCCTTGCATTTGCCCTTATGAGCAATGAGGAAAAGAGTAAACTTGTGTGTTACCGTATAAAGAGATAAGGCGAACACATTGCGATAAATCCTTTGTTTTCAAGGTTTTTGGAGGATTTTATTAAAACACTGTAACCTCTGTTGAGAGGTCATAATTTACTGATATTCAAATACCGATTTAAAGTACATACTGCGTATATTGCAGAGGTGAAAAGGTCTTTGGGATTGACGATGTATGGTATGCCTAATGCAGTAGAAGAATTAAAGTGTCCGAGGAAGCGTCCACCGAAAGAGAAGGTAGACGCGATAACGGACGCACTTAAATATTTTGAGGTAATTTGATGGATGAGAGGATTTATCAGATTGCAGAGCAGATAGTTGAAATGCATCAAAAAGCCTATGAGTTATATTTGCCGTTGGTTGAAGATGTGTGCGGCAGAATTGTGTCAGAAGATGAATTGTCACATTTGCTTGATTATGTACTGGAGTTTGCTTGTGATGAGAAAATACTGGGATTGTATAAAAGAGTGTGTAGAAGATATTTGTACATATATCCTAGTTGTGTTAAGAGTTATATTGAAGCATATCGGGAAATGTGGAAAGATGAAGACAGTTGTTCAACAGAACTTTTTGATTAGAAGAGGATAATATGTTTTAAGAGGATTATGATGTGATTGTAGGAGGAGAAATGGGGAAAATAATTAAAGATACAATTCATGCTAATGGAATAGATATTGGAATTTATACGCAGGATTTTGAAAATGAATTTATTTCATTGACGGATATTGCCCGGTATAAGAGCGATGACCCAACGGCGGTTATTCAAAACTGGATGAGAAATCGGGATGTGATAGAATTTCTGGGACTGTGGGAAAGGTTACATAATCCAGATTTTAAACCCCTCGAATTCGAGGGGTTTAAAAAGCAGGCTGGAGCGAATGCTTTTACAATGTCACCTAAGAAATGGATAGAAGCGACAGATGCTATTGGTATCGTTTCAAAAGCAGGACGCTACGGAGGGACATATGCCCATAGCGATATTGCCATGTCTTTCGCAACTTGGATTTCTCCTGAGTTTCAGTTGTATATTATGAAAGATTATAGGCGTTTAAAGACAGATGAGAATAGTCGGCTATCTTTGAACTGGAATTTGAACAGAGAAATTTCTAAGTTAAATTATAGGATACATACGGATGCCATCAAGGATAATTTAATACTACCAGAGTTAACGCCAGCACAGGTGACTTATACATATGCCAATGAAGCAGATATGTTGAATGTTGTTTTTTTGGAAAAACAGCAAAGCAATGGAAAGATGAAAATCCAACTGAAAAAGGAAATATGCGGGATGTAGCAACGTTGAATCAATTATTAGTGCTTGCGAATTTGGAAAGCTATAATGCTGTTTTGATTAATCAAGGGAAGAATCAAAAAGAGCGTATGGAATTACTTCGGCAGTTAGCAATACAACAGTTACAGACATTGGAGAAGGTAAGTTTAAATAATTTGCCGAAATTATGAGTAAATACATAGAAATAAATAATCCTATAAAACCGAAAATAATTCGATGCCATTGGAATACTTTTCAATTGGGGAGATGCTAGGAGGATATGAGAAGGCTGGGGAGTATTTTGATACAATTACCAATAAATGGAATAAAGAGATTTTTTACATATTGTCTATGTTAAGATTAACCCAAGAGGGAAATATAGAAATTGCTGATAAAATTTATAAAATGAAAGCAAATTATAAGTGTAACAATATTAACAAAAGCGTAGTGTCTTCTCAAGATAGTTCTATCAGTGTATATGATGACCTGTATGAATGGAATAACGATAATTTGACTTGTTTTGAGAATATGGCTGGGCTGCCAGAAGTGTTAAAAGACGAATTGGAAGATGTTATGGAGCGATTTGGAAGAGGATATAGCGCTTCTAGATACGACGATGCATATAAGAATCTTGTGACTTTAGCTGAAATTATCCTGATAGGTTACAATTCAAATGATAAAAGAGGTAGGAAAAAAGAAAAGTTTGCAAATCGATTAGTAGCGGCAATTGCGCAAGATGCAGAGGTACAGTCTGTGTATGACAATGCACTGAGAATGTATAAAGAACGTTCAAACGAAACTCATGAAGGAAATAATCTAAATATTACAATAGAAGCGTTGAAAGAATTGCGATGTGCAATAAGGGAACTGATACAGAACTTTATAAGTTTTGCCAAAAGCCAGTATGGAAGCATTGCGGATAAAACATTTAATGGCATAAAGAGAGAATATATAATAGGCTTACGGAAACGGATTAATACATTACAAATAAATGGTTTGTTATTATTATGTAGAGATGGGGTTTCTGTAGATTAAATCTTGTGGGAAAGGGGTAATACCGTTGAGACAGTATGCCTATTGAGCAACATCCAAAAAGAAGAAGGAATCCTGTATAACTCTGGATGTGGAGAGGGCTGATTACTGCCGCATCAAGAACGAAGGGAAGAGTTCTGACACTGATAAGTAAGCCTCATTATCGAATAGGAATTTGAATAGATAAGCTGCAGATGCGGAAATGGTCCGAGATCTGCGGCTTGTTTTGTTTCAAGCCTAAATTGTTGATTGAAAAAGGAGGACAAGCGCTTTTGATGTGACAATCATAAGACGCAAAGCCGGGCATTATTGATTTACCCATAATCCGAAATATCCCACGTCGGGAACCCGCATCATAGCAGTTCACCCACAAAAAAACTTCCAGTAGAAATGCAAATGGGTTTGTGCTAAAATCTATAAGACCAGCAATACATTGCATTGGAAGAAGACGAATGGGAGGAGAAAAACTACAATGGTAAAACATATGATTTTCAAAAGTATCCTTTTGGTTTGCGGCCTGATTCTGTTTGCGGGATGCAGTGGAAAGACGCCCGGGTCAATATCCGGGGAGCAGGAACAGCAGAATTCATCGGAGCCGACGGGAGCGGCAGGTCAGGCAGATATGCCGGGACAATCCGGCGGGCAGAACTTGCCGGGGCAGTCGGAGGCCGAGGGCGGCCGGGAAAATGAGGAGGGCCAGAGTGCCGACACTATCACGATGGCGGAGGCGAAGGCCGCTGCCCTGGGCAATGCGGGGCTTTCGGAGGAGGAGGTGCGGTTTGTCCGGGTTCATCTGGATTCCGAGAGCGGTTCTTCCGCATATGATCTGGAATTTATCAGCGCAGATGCGGCATATGACTACAGGGTGAACGCGGCTACGGGGGAGATTCTTTCCATGAACTGCGAGATCGGTGATTACGATCTCGAGAGCGTGCCCCAGGGAACGCTTCAGGCCGTGGCCACTCAACCGGAGCCCGGAGCCGCCCAGTCAGAACCTGGGGTTACTCAGCCGGAGCCCGGAGCCGCCCAATCAGGGCCCGGAACCGCTCAGTCTGATGCCCGGGAAGGGCAGTATATCGGTCTGGAGGCGGCAAAGCGTATGGCCCTGGAACATGCCGGTCTGAAAGAAGAAGAGGTGGGATTTGCTCATACGAAACTGGAACTGGAGGATGGAATCTGGCAATACGATGTGGAATTTTACCAGGACAGCACCCGGACGGAGTATGACTACGACATTGACGCGCTCACTGGGAAGATCCTCTCCTTCGATCATGATGCGGAGTATTATCCCCAGGGAGCCGGCGGTGACAGCCCGGCGGGGGATGGACAAATCACCGGGGACAAGGCGAAGGAAATCGCTCTGGAATATGCAGGCGTAGCCCAGGAGGAAGCGCAGTTCCTGGAAGTCTCTTATGACTATGACGACGGGCGCGCCGAGTTTGAGATCGAGTGGCATGTGGGACGGACAGAATACGCCTGTGATGTGGACGCGGTCACTGGAGAAGTACTCAGCTTTGAGAAGGAGTTCGATTAGGGAAGTCTATGAGAATTTCAGCACGCTGGTGGAGAATAAAACCGTGGTGTTTATCAGTCACAGGCTGTCAAGCTGCCGGTTCTGTGACTCTATCGCCGTGTTTGATCATGGATGGCTCATACAGCAGAGGAAATTTTCCGAAAAAAGTTGACAAATACCAGCGGCTGAATATATAATTAACCGAAGTGAATTCACAAAAACTGCATATACAAAGACAGGGAAAAGAATCAGTAACAGTGTGAATGCTCCACAGAAAGCAGCCGGTTGATGAGAGGCGCGGAAGAACAGCACTGCGAATACATCTTGGAGTCGCATACTGAAATCACAGTAGGATATGCCGGGAGGCACCGTTATATGCCCAGGTATTTGCCATGTATTTTACACTTTGCATGGGATACTGCATGAGACGAACACCGTGAGGTGTCCGTAAACATTAGGTGGTAACGCGAACAAACTCGCCCTTTTGAACAGGGCGGGTTTTTATTTTGCTTTTTTTGCGTATGGGGAACCAAAACAGGAGGGCCGAAAAATGTTTTTAAGAGTTGAAAAGAAAATTCTGGAATTAAGGAGCGGGATTTACATCGGAGTGATTACGGCCATGGGGCTGGACAATCAATCCCCCAATGAGAAAATCGGGCAGCTGCTTCGAGGAGAGGTGGAAGCGGCTGCAGGGGCGTTAAGCGGAAAAAACCTGAAAGAGGACGAAGATCTGCAGTTGTATCGCTGCGCGATGAAGGAACTTGGCGTCAATCCTTCCAAATACCCCTGCTCCATTGAATCCATCCTCACCAGGATTTCCAAGAAGGGAGAATTCCCGGCGGTAAGTCCGGTGGTGGATCTTGGCAATTATATTTCCATAAAGTACAGACTTCCCGTGGGAGTACACGATTTGGATACTCTGCAGGAGGATCTGTGGATTCGCCTTGCCGGGGAGGAGGACTGCGGCATGGAGGAGAACCATCTGCAGGGGGATGAACTGAAGCCCGGGGAACCGGTGTATGTCTCCGGCCATCTTGTGAGAACCAGGCGCTGGATCTGGCGGCAAATGCCGGCAGGCCGGGTTGCGGAAACCGCGAAAAATTTCCTTTTCCCCATAGACGGATTTTATGACAACAGGGAACAGGTGGAAGCGGCCTGTGCCGAACTGGTATCCCGAATTCGGGAATTCTTTTCTGTGAAGGCGGAATTTGGCGTTATCAACCGGGAGAACGATGAAATACGCTTCGGCCTTATGACGGAAGAGGAAAAGGAGATAGAGAACCAGATTGCGATTATGCTAAAAGGCGTGGCTCAGAGCACGGCCACGCCTGAGATCCGCCGGAAGCTGGCGGAGGCCGGGAGAGAGGGGCGGCCGCTCCGAGTAAAGCTGGGGCTGGATCCCTCCGCGCCGGATATCCATATCGGCCATTCCGTGGTGCTGCGTAAGATCCGTCAGCTGCAGGATCTGGGCCATAAGGCGGTGATCATCATCGGGGATTACACGGGGATGATCGGTGATCCCACCGGCAAATCCAAGACCCGGAAACAACTGTCCCGGGAAGATGTGGAGCGCAACGCCGAAACCTATATGGAACAGATTTTTAAAATTATTGACCGTGACCGCACGGAAGTGCATTTCAACAGTGAATGGCTGAGCAAAATGAACTTCGGGGATGTGATTGAACTGGCCGCGAAATGCACCGTGGCCCGAATGCTGGAGAGAGATGATTTTAACAAACGTTACACCAATCATCTGCCCCTGTCGGTGCACGAATTTTTCTACCCGCTGATGCAGGCCTATGACTCCGTGGCCATTGAGGCGGACATCGAACTGGGCGGCACCGATCAGACCTTTAATATCCTGATGGGCAGAAATATTCAGAGGGATTATGGACAGACGCCTCAGTTGACGCTTTTTATGCCCCTTCTGGAAGGAATCGACGGCGTGGAAAAGATGAGTAAGAGTCTGGGAAATTATGTGGGGATCAGTGAGCCTGCCGCGGTGATCTATGAAAAGATCATGAAGATTCCGGATTCCCTGATTCTCAAGTACTATAATCTCTGCACGGATGTGCATCCGGACGAAGTGGCGAAGCTGCAGAAAATGTTGGAGGACGGGGTGAATCCGAGAGATGTGAAGATGATGCTGGCCCTGGAAATTACCGGGCTCTACGCCGGAAAAGAGGCGGCGGTTCAGGCGCAGGAGCACTTTAGAATGGTATATCAGAAAAACCAGATGCCGGAAGATGTGCCGTCCCTGGAGATTGACGGAGGTTCCGATCCTGTCCAGGGGGAGCAGATTCTCAATCTTCTGGCCGGCGGGGGCTTCTACAAGACCAAGAGTGAAGCCCGGCGGATCTTTCAGCAGGGAGGTGCGCAGGTGGACGGAGAGAAGGTGACGGACGTAAAGGCGCTGGCACTTCCAGTCGGGACGGAACATACGCTGAAAATGGGAAAGAACAGATTTTTCAAGATACTGGTGAGATAAACTCTTTTCCATGGAAAAGGAGCGGAGGAAAGAAGACGGGATGGAAAAGTGGATGGTAGCTGCCAAAAAGGCGGATTTTGAGAGTTGGGCAAGGCAGTTCGGCATCAGCCCGGTGTTGGCCCGGATTATTCGGAACAGGGATATTACGGAGCCGGAAGAGGTGGGGAAGTTCCTGGGAGGCACCTTGGCGGATTGTTACAGCCCCTGGCTGCTGAAAGGCATGGAGGAAGCGGTGGGCCTGCTTCGGAACAATATGGCCGGCAATGTGAAAATCCGGGTCATCGGGGATTATGATGTGGACGGCATATGTTCCTCCTATATCCTTACCAGGGCTCTGCGGGACATGGGGGGGAGGGTAGATACCGCCATTCCTCACCGGATCCGGGACGGGTACGGGCTGAATGACGCTCTGATTGAGGAAGCCCATGCCGATGGGGTGGGTCTGATTGTCACCTGCGACAACGGCATTGCGGCCCAGCCTCAGATTGCCCGGGCCCGGGAACTGGGGATGCAGGTGGTGGTGACGGACCATCACGAAGTGCCCTATGTGGAAGAAGAGGGCCGCAGAATCCAGCAGCTGCCCCCGGCGGAGACGGTGATCGATCCCAAGCAGGAGGGCTGCGGTTATCCCTGGCAGGGAATCTGCGGCGCGGTGGTGGCTTACAAGCTGGTTTCGGCCCTGGGAGAACGCATGGCTTTTCGGGGGCTGGAAGCCTTGAAAGAGGAGTTGCTGCCCTTTGCTGCCCTGGCCACGGTGTGTGATGTGATGGAACTTAAAGATGAAAATCGGATTTTGGTGCGGGAGGGGCTGCGCCGCTTTGGCGCCTGTGAAAATCCGGGCCTCCGGGCCCTGCTGGAGGTGAACGGTCTGGACCCTGCGGCGGTGTCGGCCTATCATCTGGGGTTTGTCCTGGGGCCCTGCCTCAATGCCACCGGGCGGCTGGATACAGCCCGGCGCGCCCTGGAATTGTTGGAGAGCCGGGACAGGACAGAGGCCATGACCGCCGCCAGGGAGCTGAAAGACCTGAATGACAGCCGGAAAAATATGACGCTCCAGGGGGTGGAACAGGCAGTGGAACAACTGGAAGCGGCGGGTGGCCTGCCTGATCCCGTGATGGTACTCTACCTGCCCCAGGTGCATGAAAGCCTGGCAGGCATCATCGCCGGACGGATCAGGGAGCGGTATCATCACCCGGTCTTTGTGCTGACCAGGGGAGAGGAGGGGGTCAAGGGTTCCGGACGTTCCATAGAGACTTACCATATGTATGACGCCATGAGCCGGGTAAAGCAGTATTTTACCAAGTATGGAGGCCACAGGATGGCGGCGGGACTGTCCATGAAGGAGGAGGATGTGGAACCTCTGCGGCAGGCCCTGAATGCCGGCTGCGGCCTGACCTCGGAGGACTTTGTGCCGAGAGTACATATCGACGTGCCCATGCCTCTTTCCTTTGCCAATATGGAATTGGCAAGAGAATTGGAAAAACTGGAGCCCTACGGCGCAGGGAATCCCAGACCCCTTTTTGCCCAGAAGGGAGTAATTCTCAAAAGAGGCAGACGTTTCGGGGCAAAGCAGAATTTTGCCAGGTTTACGGTGGAGGCGGAGGGCGTCTGCCGGGAACTGCTGTTTTTTGGGGATCTGGAGGCTTTTTGCCGCAGCCTGGAGGAAAGGCATGGTCCGGGAAGTACGGAGAGGCTTTTCGCCGCGGGCGGGGGCTATGAAATGGGAATCGCCTATCAATTGGGAATCAACCGTTACCGGGGCCGGGAGGAATTGCAGTTCACCATCCAAAATTTCTATTTTGTTTAGGTTCATTTTATTTTTTTCTTATGAATTAGTCACATTTTGGACACATTTTATGGGTATAGTATATAGCAGATAGTTGATGAACTCACTATCTCCCCCCCTCATAAGAAATAGCGGAAGCCCCGGCAGCGATACCGGGGCTTTTGCTATGTGGGCAGCCTGTTTATGCAGTTTCTATTTTGTTTAGGTTCATTTTATTTTTTTCTAATGAATTGGACACACTTTAGACATATTTCATGGGTATAGTAGAATACAGATAGTTGATGAACTCACTATCTCCCCCCTCATAAGAAATAGCGGAAGCCTCGGTAGCGATACCGAGGCTTTTGCCATGGGGATAAAAAAATCATTTACATATGGGGGGCGGTCATTTATAGTAATAGGTAGATGGACTCCCGGCGGGGAGGGAAGGAGATATGTCATGAAACTGACAGATTTGTTGTGCAAGCTGGAGTACGAATGCATACTGGGCAGCACGGACCTGGAGATCGGCCAGGTGGTGTATGATTCCCGGAAAATAGCGGAGGGCTGCCTGTTTATCTGCATCAGAGGAGCCAATTTTGACGGACATGATTTTGCGGCGGAAGCCGTGGAGAAGGGGGCCCGGGCATTGGTGGTGTCCCGGGAGGTGCCGGAGGCGGTCGGGAAGGATGTGACGGTGATCCGGGTTCCCGATACCCGGTATGCCCTGGCGTTTATCTCCGCGGCTTACTTTGGCGATCCGGCGGAGAAACTGCGGGTGATCGGCGTCACCGGCACCAAGGGGAAGACTACCACCACCTACATGGTGAAATCCATATTGGAAAACGCGGGTTACAAGGTGGGACTGGTGGGAACCATTGAGGTGATTATCGGCAGAGAGCGCATCCATGCGGGCAATACCACCCCGGAATCCTATGCGCTGCAGGAATACTTTGCACGGATGGTGGAAGCGGGCATGGACGCGGTGGTCATGGAAGTGTCCTCCCAGGGGCTGATGCTTCACCGTACCCAGGGTTTTGTGTTTGACCTGGGCATTTTTACCAATCTGGAACCGGACCATATCGGCCCCAACGAACATGCCAGCTTCGAGGAATATCAGCGCTGCAAGGGCCTGCTGTTCAAACAGTGCAGGGTGGGCATTGTCAACGGGGCGGACCCATGTGATTTGGCGGTTTGACCGGGAGGGAAATCCCCTCCTGCCCGCCTGAGATGAGGGATTATATGCGCTACAACAGGATAAAAACCGGGCTTTTTCAGGCCCGGCCCAATCGTTTTATCGCCCATGTGGAGATAGATGGAAAAATTGAGGTCTGCCACGTAAAAAATACAGGCCGCTGCCGGGAGCTTCTGACCCCCGGCGCGGCAGTCTACCTGGAGACCTCCTCCAACCCGGCCCGCAAGACGAAATACGACCTCATTGCCGTGGAGAAGGAGCGGGAGGGCGGACCTCTGCTCATCAACATGGACGCCCAGGCCCCCAACAAGGTCTTTGGGGAGTGGGCGGCAGCCGGGCGGTTCCTGCCGGGCCTCACGGCCCTGCGGCCGGAGTTCACCTGGGAGGACTCCCGGTTCGACTTCCGGCTGGAGGACAGCCTGGGCCCCTGCTTTGTGGAGGTGAAGGGTGTCACCCTGGAGCAGGACGGGCTGGCCCTCTTTCCCGACGCGCCCACGGAGCGGGGGGTCAAGCACCTGCGGGGCCTCCGCCGGGCGGTGGAGCAGGGGTACCGGGCGGCGGTGTTCTTCGTGGTGCAGATGAAGGGGCCGAAGTCCTTCTCCCCCAACGACGCCACCCATCCGGAGTTCGGCGCCGCCCTGCGGGAGGCCGCCCGGGCCGGGGTGCGGGTGCTGGCTGTGGAGTGCGCCACCGCCCCGGATTCCCTGACCATCACCG
>OFFV01001526.1_pt1 | contig 13286 bp, 10 predicted proteins | sample 1521461 | NCBI WGS metagenome assembly OFFV01 (sample SAMEA3504120, study PRJEB24116) | mouse gut metagenome | biome: mouse gut; feature: mouse-associated habitat; material: faeces | place: Denmark | collected 2011 | reverse complement strand
GGTTGCGCGGACGGGTTGATTTTCTTTCTGGACGCCCTCATGTAGTCCATAAGGTCATTGTAAATCACATTGGGACTCTGCGCCACTTTTGTGCCCTTGGTGAGCGGCTTCATATAGTCGCCGCCCGCACTCAGATAGTCTATGGTGGCGAGCCTGTAAGTGCGGTCGGGGTCTATAGGCTTGCCGTCGACAAGCACTTCCACAGCTTTCTTTGAGGCCGGATTCACCACAGCCTGCACATTGCGGCTCACTCCCTGTCCGCCAAATGCGGCCGTGACATCGAATGCGTCAAGCAAGTCGGAACCCTTTATGTCGATAACGTCTATGTAGTTGTAGAACGGCATCATCATTATTATCTGTCCTTCCGAAATATCGCCTTTCGGAAGCGAACGCCGCAGGCCGCCTCTGTTCATTATGGCAAGATCCACTCCTGGCGCAAGCTCGCCACCGCGGTCAAGAACAAAATCCGTGACATAGTTCAGAAGTTCGGGGCTGCCCTGTTCGAGTGGCACAGCCGATGCGGCCACACGCACAGCATTGAGAGAGTCAACTCCTGCACGATATCGGCCGATAGCAGCAAGCAGATCGGCATTCACCCGGCTGTCAAGGCGGCTGTCCACGCTAAGATAGCGTGATGAAGGTTTAAGCGTTTCGAGGTCTATTTCCACTACACCGAGGTTACGTGCTCCTTTGCCCGTCTGCGCAATGAGCACGGTGTCGCCATCGGCATTCACCACATGTCCCATTTCACGTCCTTTTTCCGTGGATGGGTCGATGGTGGTGTGGCTGTGGCCTCCTATTATCACATCAATGTCACGTGAGTTTTTTGCAAGTGTTACATCGTCGATGTCGTCGGATGTCTTATAACCTATGTGTGTCACTGCTACCACGGCATCGCAATGCTCCACATTTTTAAGCCACCATGCGGCAGCATTGGCCGCCTCGATGGCGTCGGTGTACTTGACACCATTGTAAGTGCCGACACGTGCAAGACCCTCCGGGTCGCGGTTTATGCCGATGAAACCGATGCGGCGACCGTCATACTCTTTTATCGTGAAGGGCTTGAACAGCGGTCCGAGTGCCGAGCCGCTCAGATCGTAGTTTGTGGACAGCAGTTCCGCATTCGACATCTTCATCCAATGCGCAATGCTGTCGCCACCATTGTCAAACTCGTGGTTGCCGAGTATGCGTATGTCATAGCCCAAAGCATTCAGCATACGTTCTTCGACCTCACCTCCGAACAGCGTAAAGAACAGACTGCCCTGCACTGCGTCGCCGGCGTCGATAAGCAGCACATTCGGCTCATTGGCACGCACGCTGTCTATAAGCACCTTACGACGTGCTACTCCGCCGAGACCGTCTTCTTCGAAAGGGTCTATCTGCGAGTGTGTGTCGTTGGTATGCAGCATTATTAACTTCTCGGCTGCAGCCGGGGCGAAGCCTACGGCTGCGAATGCGCCCATTACGAGCAGTTTTGCAGTCAGTTTCATGTCAGGAATTGTAATAAAAACGCTATGCGAAGTTACATGATTTTTTGCGGAAAACATGCGTCTTCACAAAAAAAACAGTGCTGGCGCACACGATTTAGTACAGAATCCGTCAAGCGCAGGTTCTACTGGCAAGTGCAAAATCAGCGATTTGTTTGAAGAACTCGGTCTTCGGATTTGAAAAACCGAGTTTTTTTCCGAGGCCTGAGATTTAGAGGTTGTTTAATAATGCTTGTCAATGACAGGGGTTGCCAATTCCATTGTTGACAACCTTAACAAAAATTTAAAATTACTTCTGCATGGCGTCTTTTATGTTAACGCACATTTACTCGTCGGTCACAATGGAACCACATTGCTCCCTCCTCATAAAATGCACCTTAACATAAAATACACCACCCTGTCGTTAACAATGATTATTAAACTACCTCTAAATATTATCGATTACCGGCCGATGTGTTCGCGAAGCTTCGCTTCCAGCACATCGGCTTGATGTAGACCCACGCCGCGCCACACAGGCTCGCCATTAAGGAATACAATAAGTGTCGGCACCGATTGCACATGGTAGCGGTGGGCGATGTCCCTGTACTGGTCTATATCCACCTTCACCACATTGGCCTCGTCGCCCACACGGTTCTTCACCTGTTCGAGGATAGGGCTCTGCATCTTGCAAGGTCCGCACCATGTGGCAAAAAAGTCGACGAGAGTAGGCTTGCCGCTGTTGATTAAGTCGTTGAAATCATTCATAATTATATTTGTTAAGTTATAAATCGTGAGTTTTCACATTTACAACCGCGGCGCGATGCCAAAAGTTCAGACGCCGGTTGCACAAGTCGCAAAAAAAGCATACCTTTGCATCGCAAAACCTAAAATGGTCCGGTAGCTCAGCTGGATAGAGCATCTGCCTTCTAAGCAGACGGTCATGCGTTCGAGTCGCATCCGGATCACAGAAGGGTCACAATTTTGTGGCCCTTTTTTCGTGCCCGTAAGTGACTGATGCGCAAGTGTTAGCAATTTTATAAAATCTTGATTTAGAAAGATTTAGCACAAACCGCGTTTCCTGCCGATAGCCAAAGTTAGCATTTGTTAGTTCGGAATTAGCACATTATCTTTGGTACAAATTTCGTGGATGTACCACAAAAAAGTACCACAAATGTACCAGCATTTCCATCAAATATCAGCCATTGTCTCCTGCCCCGGTCTTGCCATAGCGTCCGGAGCCTGTTTAGAGTGCCAACTCTCTGATATTTGCTATTTTGTGCTAAATGTTTCCAAAAGATTCGGGGCGTGCAACAGCCTCATTGCCGGATGCGTTGGAATGGTATGTGGTACACGTGTGGTACATTTCCCGGAATTTGTGGTACACGCTTTTTCGTGTACCACATCACGAGAAATTTTAATGTATCATTCTTAAAATCTTTTACTTATGGCAGGAATACCACAGATTAAGATTGTTTTCGACCGCCGCAAGAAGGCATCGGCCGTCAACCCCGGCACCGTTGAGATCGAGGTGTCGTACAACCGTGAGCGCGTCCGTCTCTCCACCGGCGTCGCTGTCCTCAAACAGCAGTGGAGCGGCAAGGAGGTGGTCAATCACCCTCAGGCCGACCATCTGAACGAACAGATACGCCGTGTCTATGACGGTATCCATGAAAAGATGTCGTCCATAGCCTCGACAAAGGGCGAATACGACCTGTCGCTTCTCAAAAAGGTCAAGAAAACAAAGTTGCAGGGTTCGTCGGCAAGTTTCCTCGACTGGCTGGAGGAACGTATCGACATGCGCCCTGTCACGGAGTCAACACGCAAGCAGCACAAGGTGATGCTCAACTGCCTGCGTGACTTCGGGCTGATACGCTTTTTCAGCGACCTCACACCGAAGAATATCAGACTATGGGACGATTTCATACGCAAGCGTGTGACAGCCCAGGCATCGGTTCATGGCTATCACAAACGCCTCAAGCCCTATATCGTGGAGGCGATACAGTTTGAGAAGCTGGAGTCCAATCCCTACGACGGCATGAGGATTTCCCGTGGAAAGTCGGAAGGTATAAAATTCCTTACCGAAGAGGAACGTGACCGTGTGGAAGCCCTCGAACTCTACGGCATGACGGAGAAAGTGCGCGATATGTTCATCTTCTCATGCTACACGGGGCTGGCATACTCCGACCTTGTGAAGATAAAGAAGTCGGATGTGTTCAGGCAGGGCGAGGACTACTGCATACGCGACAAGCGTATGAAAACCGGTATGCCCTATACGATTGTACTGTTGCCTAAGGCGATAGCCATACTGAAAAAGTATAATTACGACCTCAATCTGATGAGCAACCAGAAATGCAACGACCAGTTGAAGATAATCGCCAACCTTGCCAAGCTGCACATCAACCTGACAATGCACCTTGCAAGACATATCAAATTTTCTTTCTTGCTAAAATTCAAGCACTTGCAAATTTTTGCAGCTTGACAGGTAACGATTTAGAAACCAGCGAAATTCTGTGTTTCACTTCGTTTTGCAGTAATTCAAAAGAACGCTTTTCCTAAATGCAAAGGTAATATTATTTTTTGAATAATAAACCTTTGCAGATAGTCAAATTCAATAAAATCGGCTATGGTTGCTTGAATTTATATTTAAGTCCATACTCTTCAAGTTTACTGTATAGTGCCGACCTGCTTATTCCCAACAGTTCGGCGGCAAGGCTCCGATTGCCGTTCGCTTGTTTCAACGCACGCATTATCCGTTCCTTATCCTCTGCATCATTGCGCAGGGCGAAACTGACGGGTGAGGTCGGTTTCGTCACGGCAAGTTCCAGATGCTCTTTCGTTACAACACCTTCTTGCGCCTGCAATACCGCACCCATGATTTTCTGCCGAAGTTCCCGCACGTTGCCCGGCCATGTGTGGATCAGCAATGCTTTACGGGCTTCGGGACTGAATCCGCCCACATTACACTCCAGTTCCTTGTTGGCAATCTCACGGAAGAACTCTGCCAACGGCATAATGTCTTCCTGACAGTCACGCAACGACCGCACGCTTATCACGAAGTCGTGCAGACGGTAGAGTAAATCCTGCCGGAAACGCTTTTCACTCACTGCCGCCTCCAGATCCTCGTTGGTGGCGGCGATGATGCGGACATTGAAACTTCTGTCCGAATTGTCACCGACCGGGCGATAACGTCTCTCTTGTATGGCACGGAGCAACATCTGTTGGGTTTCCAACGCGAGGTTGCCCACCTCGTCCAGAAACAACGTGCCACCTTCCGCTTCATGGAAATACCCTTTCTTGGTGCTGTCTGCACCTGTAAACGCTCCCTTGACGTGTCCGAAGAATGCCGACGGCGCAAGTTCTTTTGAGAGTGAACCGCAGTCAACCGCCACGAAGGGTTTGCCCGCACGTTTGCTCTTGTCGTGTAGGTAATGGGCGATATGCTCCTTGCCCGTGCCGTTCTCTCCGAATATCATCACACTCATATCGGTAGCGGCTACCAACCTTATGCGATGCATGATTTTCTGAAAGGCGGAACCTTCACGGACGAACACGGGCATACGGCGGTGTCCCATCTGACGCTCCTTCTGTATGGAACGGAGAAGTGGAATGAGTTTGTCCTCTATCAGTTTTTTAGGTATATAGTCTATCGAACCGAGTTTCATGCTCTCCACGGCAGTATGTACTTCGGCATAGTCGGTCATGATGATGAACGGCTGCATCTTTCCTTCCTTGCGCATCCAACGCAGCATGTCTATACCGTTGCCGTCAGGCAGGCGCAGGGCGGCAACTACTATGTCATTATCCGTTGCCTGTTGCAGATGTTTCTTCGCTGTCGATAGGTGGTAAGCTTTCACGGTATGGTAGCCCTCCCGTGCCAGCAGGTTGCAGACATATTCGCAATACACGATGTTGTCCTCCACCACGATTATTCTGGTCTTATCCATTTTCGTATTTTCTCCTTTCCTCTTTTGCCAGCCGGATTATTTCCGCGCCCTTATTCAATACTGCGGTAACAGCATGGCTTAACTCACTTTCTTCCGGTATAGCCTTTCCATGAAGCAATCCGTAAAGTTCCCTCAGCGGTTGGTCGGCACGGAGTACCTCCCACGAGCTACGCAAGTGGTGTGTCAAGGCATCAAGTTCTTGCAGGTCGTTTCGCGTTGCCGCATCCTGCATCAAGCGCATTTCCTTTTCAGTTTCCGTTATCAGTTTCTCCAGCATGACGGCCTCATTGCCGTATGACAGCAAGGTGGATAAGTCCGGCTTTCCGTCCAGAGTTTCTTTTATGCCGCACTTGTCCGAGACCTCCATCAGCTCCGATATGGAGAACGGCTTGAACAGGCATCCGGCAAAGCCTTTTGCCAAAAGTTCCTCCGCATCGCAACTGCCCGAAGCGGTTGCCACGACCACGGGGATTATCTGTGAATTGCCCACGTTGGACGAACGCAGAAGTTCCAGCAACTCGAAACCGTTTATACCGGGCATATTCAAATCTGTCAGCAGCAGATTATATTCTTTCCGGCGTAGCATCTCCATCAGTTCCGCCGCATCGGTGCAAGTATCGCAGTGTATTCCCTCTTGGGCGTACATCTCTTTCTGCATCAGGAGCAACACCTCGTCATTGTCGATGGCGATGACATTGAGGTTTCTGTCTTTTCTGTGAATATACGTCTGTATTACTTGCTCCGGCACATCATCAGCTTTTTGCATCGGTATTTCCACCATGAAACGGCTTCCTTTCCCTTTTTCACTGTTCAGTCTGATTTTTCCATGAAGCATCGTCACGATATTATGAACGATGGCAAGTCCAAGTCCGAAACCGTCCTTTGCGGCGGCATTTGAGAGGCGTTCAAATGCGTCGAACACATGGTGCTGTTCCTCTTCGGTCATGCCCGTACCGGTGTCCTCGACGGTCAGTGTCAACACTCCGTTGGTATAGTCGGAAGTCAGTGACACACCACCTTTCTCTGTGAACTTGATGGCGTTTGACAGCAGGTTGTTACCGATTTGAACTATTCGCTCTTTGTCGGTCAATACAACAGCATCATTCCCGTTCTTCATGGTCAAGGACAGTCCCTTGTTCATGGCAACGGACATGAACTCCGTTTCAAGGATGTGCGTGATTGCTGAAATTCTGCAAGGTTGCATTTTGGGCTGTTCCTTGCCGTTATCCAAGCGGAAGAAGTCCAGCAGAGTGTTGAGCATAGCCCGCATACGGTCGGAGGATTGTTGTATGCTTTGAAGGAAATGCACATTGTTCCCATTGCTGCACTCTTTTTGCAACAGTTCGGCATAGCCTGTTATTGCCGTCAGCGGTGTACGCAACTCGTGGGTAATAGTATATACCGCTTTCTTTCGGGAGGTTATGAGTACCTCATTTTGTTGCACGGACTGTTCCAATTGCCCTATCAAATCCGTTGTCTGGCGTTTGTATCGTTTGATGCTCTTTGCATCATGGTGTATGATGATATAAGAAATGACCAACAGCAAAAGGACAAATCCCATCAAGCCGCCTATCTGCATAAATGATTTTTCACGCATGGCGGTTATCTCGGCTTCCCTGCTTTGTAAATCAGATTGTACCTTCTTTTCGATTTGGCAAATCAATCCTCGCAGTTGTCTGTTAAGTTCGGCATTACGAGCCGCAAGACTGTCGGCTTGTTCCGATAAACGGCGGCTCTGCGCTTTCTGTTCGCTGACCATGTTTCTATCGGGAGAACGAAGCGTAGTCGTTGTTGTCAATGGCTTCGTTTTCTCTTTTTTACCGAATATGCCCAAGAATCCTTTGCGCTTCGGTTTCTTGGGCTGTTCCTGCACAATCTTCTGCACAATCACCGGTTCTTGGCTGGCTATCTTCCTGTTGATGGATTGTTGCTCATCCATTAACCGGACAATCTGGAATATCTGCCGTTCCTTATACTCCAAAAGACTGCGCACGCTGTCAACACGCTCAATTTTGTGAGTTACATTGAAACTGCATAATATACTGTCCAATGCAATACGTTGGGCATGGTAATTCTCCAAATCTGTTTCGTCCCAATCCAATATAGTTTCTCCCAACAAAGAGAACTCTATCAGTCGGATATGAATACGGTTTACATCCTTCCTGAATTCATTTATACGTCGATTGCCAACCTCCAATGCTTCCACTTCCTGCCATTCATGATGCCAAGTGTAGGCAATACATCCGATTAACAATGCAATAAGTGTATAGCCGAAAGCGACCGCTTTCTGAAGATGTTTCACTGTATGTTTACATCTATGATATTGACAGAAAAAAATTAATTATTTTGTTTTTCCAATTTTTGCAAATCCATTTGCATAGTTTCCTATAATATTGTGATTATCATCACAAATATATCCATTGAAGTAATATCCTATGAGTATTTTATTTTCGGTGAAAATATAGCCATTGGAATAGTTTCCAATCATTTTACCCTGGGTGTTAAATACATATCCATTTCGATAGGTAATCAGAGAAGTTTTATATGAGCATGAGTATAAGCATAAAACACTCAGAGTTAGCAACAATGTCCTCATATCATTTTTGAATTAGTATCTGAATCTTGATGTATCTATTCCTTTTATCTCCTTTTTCTTATATCCGCCAAAACAATAACTGAAATGCAAAGTAAATGAACGTGAATAAAATCCGCTGTTCATATCCAAGTGTTGCCCCTTAAAGCGGACTTTTGTTGCAGGCATTCCTGTATCAAATATGTCATTGCAACGGGCTGATAAACTCAATTTGTCATTTGCAAAATTCCATTTTAATCCGGCAGTGAGATTAAAAATAGATTCTATATCAAATGTCCCTTGTATGACAGGAGTCTGTACATTCCCTATCAACTCGAAAGATAAATTCTTGTTTACTTTAAACGTGTTATCCAATGTGCCGCTAAATACCCATTTCCTCCGATTGAAAGGAATGTCGAAAAAATCATCACAGCGTTGGTGCATTTGCATTCCGACTAAGGAGAATCGGGAATCCAGCCAGTTTCCTGCTTTAAAGGGTACTATGATATTTGCTCCCCATAGCTGCATATAGTTCCAGTTTGTATTTTTATAGATCAGTGCCAGCCTGTCGGTAGATTGATAGGCGGCTTGTGTGAAATAATCCGATGTATGCGTGAAAAACAGACTGAAAATATACTTCTTCATGAAGATATAACTTCCATTCAGATTATAATTCGTCATCGGCTTCAAATTCGGTGTACCCCACAATTCTGTATATCCATTAAGATAACTGACGGAAGACTGCATATCCCAATAACTTGGATAGGTTTTATCCGTAGATAATGACAATTGAAACAGATGTTCCGGTGTTTTAAAATAGGTCAATGATGCTTGTGGAAAGACTGCCCATTTATGATAATTGCCAATCGTATAATACTCTCCTGTAGCAGAAACGGATAAAGATGTACCTGTTGCATAGTTTTTGCTCAACGACACATAAAAACTGGCAGTTTGTTCTCTCAGATTGGAATATGTATTTTGTGTTTGAATGTCACCTGTCACTTTATCGTAAGTTTGGAAATCAAGATCTTTGGCAAATCGATAGGAAACTCCATAACCCAAATTCCATCCTTTGGATAAAGAGTGTTTCCCGTCTACATAAATAGAATAGCGGTCTATCTTTTGTCCGCCAACCATAGAGAAACTACTCTGATTTCCATTTTGATAATCAGTATGTAAACATTGATTATTATTGGAAGTATAATAGGTATAGTCACCTCCTATTTCAAGACCGAATCCTGAATGATATTGCAATGTGACATTGTGCATTTGATTGTCAATATATTTATCAACATTACCGGTTTGGTAATTGCCTGATGTCCGGCTGTTATTATATTGGTCAGGGGTATAACTACCTGTGTAGGCAATATTGATATTGTTTTTATCGTTGAAATTATATTCAAAAGCGGCTCTAAGGTCATGCTTCCAATACTTGCTGCGCAACTGTTCATTTTGTGTGATAGAATGGAGTTCTTCTTTTAGCGTATGCTTGGAATCAAGGTCTATGTACTCCATTTTTTTTACGTTATTTACTCCATACATTACATCAAAAGCCATTTTAGGAGTTGACAACCGAAAGTTCCCGTTCATTCCCCCGTCATTGAAGTATTGGTTTTTATAGTCAGCACTTATCTCACCCTGAAAAGAGTAGTCGTTTGAACGCTTTAAAACAACATTAATAGCCGCGCCCCGTACATGATATTCAGGAGGCGCACTGTACATCACTTCCACTTTTTCCACACGATTAACCGGAGTATTGCGCAAAATCGTTTCAAGTTGTCCGGCATCCATTGTTGTTGGTTTGCCATTTAGAATAATCGTCAGTTTCCCGGCTCCTGCCAAAGTCAGTATTCCTCTCTCTTCTTGTACTCCCGGTATCTTTGTCAATGCTTCATAAGCATTGTTTACAAGTTGATTTTGGGTAAGGACAGCAAGATTATACCCTAAAAGTCCATTCTTCACTTTAACAAAAGGACGTTCTGCCTTTATAATAATTTCATCCAAAGCATAGTCTTTAGGTTGAAGTTGAATAGTTCCGACATCATTTCCCTTACCTGCCATTTGTTTGGTTTCATATAAAATGTGTTGTATTATCAAACGGTATTCTTCCTGTTGGCTATTAAAAACGAATATACCGTCAGTATTAGAGATGGATGCGGCTATATAGGTCGAATCCATCGCTTGCAGAATAATAGTCGCTCCGTCTATCGGTAGTTGTTCGGCATCTATTATTTTACCGCTAATCATTTGCCCATAAACAGTCGTTTGGGAGCAAACGAACGATAGGAAGAAAAATGTAAGTACTTTAATTTTGCGTAACTGCATCATACGAATTCAGTTGATTACAAGAAATCTATCAATCCAATATGTATTTCGGAATGGATACAAAGCTTATTATTCCTCTTATTCGATAGTCTGTATCAGGAACGGTCAATATCATAGTCATATCTATGGGAGCAGGTGATTTGGTCAAAGCATTGTTTATAAGCCTTTCCCAATCGACGCCTAAGTAGGCTTGAATGACTTGTAGCACGTACGAAGAACTGGCTTCTTCGCCATACAGTTCTATTTGGAAATCATAGAACTTCGACGCAGTAGTTCCAGCATCAGCGGGATTGTGTTTGTATAAGCGTAAGTTGGGAATAGCGTATTTAGTGGGTGCCGCACCTGTGTCGGCATTCTGCGTGATGAAGAACTCGTAACCGCTGTCTTTTAGTATAGGCTTGTTATATATGTTATCTTGGTCGAACAGATAGTAGTCCTGAGCTTGATTGTTCACTAAAAAGAGTGTGGTGCCTGCCGGCAATATCGGGTAGTTGCTGTCATTGATAACGTATGCAAGGTAGCAATCTGTTACTTTCACTTCAATAGTTTCTTTATCTCCTGTCACATTGTCTATAATGGACAGCATGGTACTTCCTTTCTGTTTTCCGAACAAAGAGACAACACCTCCCGGCTTGTCTGCATATAACTTGCCATTATAAGTGGCTTGCAAAATATTTTCATCTTCTATCGCCAAACTAATATCCCCACTACCATTTGTTATGTAGATGCTGTTAGTTTCTTGTCCTAATCTTACCTCATAGTAAGTATCTCCAAGACAGAACGGAGTAATCGCTTCATTTTCGTTATTATCATCACTGCAACTTGTCAGTGACCATATGCTTAGCAGCAATGCTATATGCCAGAATTTAAGTTGGTTCATATTACTTTTTTTGGTTGTTATAATCAGTGCAAAGTTACGGGCATTAAACGAAACAACTCTCAAACTAAGTTGAGAGTTGCACAGAAGGGTATTTTTTCGGAGATGCTATTTCTCTCCAAAAGTAATCTCCTTGCGAATACGGCTAAGATATGTTGGCGTTATTTGCAGATAAGATGCCAATTCTTTAAGTGTGATGTTTTGCAGTATATCAGGGCAACACCTTAATAAATGGATATAATGTTCCTTTGCAGACAGACGATACATATTCAGAAATCTATCGTATGCCGGAATGAAAAATCCGTCCGATATAGCACTATGCAGCTTAGGTTCTTTCTCGAATAGTTCATCCACAATGTTTCGGTTACATACATAAACTTCAGAATCCTTTGCCGCTATAATATCTGCTGCAACAGGAGTATTCATCACCAGACTTGAATAATCACCTATCGGAGTATCACAAAATGAAAATCCGGTAATATGAATATTACCCTCTGAGTCTATCACAGAATACTTGAAATATCCGTGTTTAATGAATCCCCATACACATTTTGTGGTTTCTCCACGATGAAGAAAATATTCACCTTTTTTGTATGAGCGTAACTTACCCTCTTTGGTGCATAGTTCGCGCCAAAAGTTCAAATCAATTTTATCTATATAGAGATTGAATTTATCCATATAATAGTCTGTATGACATCTATTTGCAAAGGTAGTGATTTTATTTCAAACTATCTATAACATAACATGTAAATGAAGCCATTCAGACTACAATTCACTCTAAATGGCTTCTTGGGACTATTAAAATTTTACATTTTCATTCCTATCGGTCGGTTCTCATCCTTGACATACAGCCCCGGACGCACGATTGTGACATGGTCGGCAATGAAATTGCCCGTGGGAATTCGTTCACTTGCCGGACTGCTTATCAAAGGAGCATTATGCCATGGAATCGTCCCATCTTTGTTGCCACTTAGCCTCCATCTCCCTCGAAAGCTCCACAATCTCCCGGCTCAGTTTCACGAGGTCGATGGTACACTTCTCCAGCTTGTAGAGCAACACCATCGCCTTTTTCTCCGAAAAGTGGATGCGCAGCTCTTTAACGACCTGATTGTAGTTCGTGCCTATGCAGCGGAACTGGACATGGAAATCCGACAGCTTGGTGTAGTAGTCCAGCATCGTCTTGTCCACCTTCAGCACCTTGAACTTCTGTCCGAAGAAGTGCGCTTTTAGAAAGACTGCTTTCGCATACACGTTCGATTCCTCGTACATCGTCAGGAACCTGTTCCATTCCACATCGTCGAAGCGCACCATCACGCAGTGCGTCTTTGGGTTCAATTTGGGATTTCTCCCGTACTTGCTCTTCTTTTTCATTCTTCTTATTCTTTTAATTTTATGGCTTGTCCATTGTTTAATCTTTGATTAAGGAACCCCGAAATTATCCGACTGCGGAGGATAATTCTGCCCACGGCAGTACCGGGATTTTCAGTTACTCGGAAGCATTCGGGTAACTGAAAATATACCTTGCTGTGTCTTTGAGGACACAAAAATCCTCCGTTTGTCGGATTGGGAAAACACCTTTCAAACTCCAAGTCGCTTCATCCGGGTATTCCTCACTGTTCGGGTACAAAGTTACACCTTAACACGGTATCGGACAGTGGTTTGAACCGGACAATGGCTACCTATCGACGCAATGTGCAGCCACTTATCGAAATGCAGGTTCAATCATTTCCTTATTTAGTCAAACAATGATTCAAAAGATGAAAGTTCTGAGTACATGAGAATAGAGAAATTCAAATACTGATCAAAAGGATTTGTTGAATACCTGCCAAAACGAGTATTGAGGAAAATCAAACAATGGTTGTCTGACAATTTGATGATACATTGATTTAATGATTTCATGACGTAATGTTGTCACTCTCCAAACGACCAAAATTTTGTTTCACCACACAACTATATAGAGAACTATTAAATAAGCGGATTGTGAAATAGTCAGCCTTTCTGTTTGAACAGCATTCATGCGAAAAGAACCGTTTCTGTATGATACCCACGGACAATGATTACCGTATCGGTGCAACACGCTGCCACTTTCTGGAAATCCATTG
>OFFV01001525.1_pt1 | contig 13309 bp, 9 predicted proteins | sample 1521461 | NCBI WGS metagenome assembly OFFV01 (sample SAMEA3504120, study PRJEB24116) | mouse gut metagenome | biome: mouse gut; feature: mouse-associated habitat; material: faeces | place: Denmark | collected 2011 | reverse complement strand
TCCAAGATGGCAGGCGGCAGGCTGGAGCAGGTACTGGAGCGTATGACGAATAATCCTGTGAAGGCCGTTCTGCTTGGGGCAGGCGTGACAGCGGTGATTCAATCTTCTTCCGCCACAACGGTTATGGTAGTGGGGGTTGTTAATTCCGGTATTATGAAGCTGTCACAGGCAGTCGGCGTGATTATGGGTGCAAATATCGGTACGACAGTTACCTCGTGGATTTTAAGCCTTTCCGGTATCGAAAGTGGGAATTTTTTTGTAAAACTTCTGAAGCCCTCGTCTTTTTCTCCGGTATTGGCACTCATCGGTGTGATACTGTTAATATTTATCAAGAATGCGAAAAAAAATGATGTGGGAACAATTCTGATTGGGTTTGCAGTGCTTATGTTCGGAATGGAAACTATGAGCAGCGCCGTAAAACCGCTTGCAAATGTACCGGAATTCACCTCACTTTTTACGGCATTTGAAAACCCTGTTTTAGGCATGATAGTCGGAGCGGTTTTAACTGCGGTGATTCAGAGTTCTTCTGCTTCTGTCGGTATTTTGCAGGCGATGTGCGCCACCGGAAGCGTCACGGTGGGAGCCGCGCTTCCGGTGATCATGGGACAGAATATCGGAACCTGTGTCACAGCGCTGCTTTCCGGTGTCGGGGCAAACAGAAATGCAAGAAGGGCATCTTTGGTACATCTTTATTTCAACCTGATAGGTACGATTGTGTTTATGACGGTATTTTATGCCATAAACCATTTTGTACGGTTTGCTTTTTTGTCGGATACGGCAAACGGTGCAGTCATTGCAGTGATTCACAGTGTGTTTAATATTGTCTCGACACTTTTGCTGCTTCCTGCTTCCGAACTGCTGGTAAAACTCGCATATTTTACCATTCCGCAGTCAGAGGACGAGACACTGGAAACATCTGGAAAAGTGCTGGACGAAAGATTTCTGGAAAAACCTGCGTTTGCGGTTGCGCAATGTAAAACTGCGGTGTTTGATATGGCACAGCTTGTCTTAAAGGCAATGAGCTTATGTGTGTTCGTACAGGAAAAATATGATGAAAATGCAGTGCAGACAATTATGGAAATTGAGCAGGAAGTAGATGTCAGGGAAGATGAGTTATCGTCCTATCTGGCAAAACTTTCCACAAAGCCGCTCTCCGAACGGGATACTAAAACCATCAATAAATTCAGCAGGTGCATTACGGATTTGGAAAGGATATCCGATTATACAAAGGGCATTGCATTCACACAAAAAAAGCTCTATCATAGCAAAGAAAAATTTTCAAAGAAAGCGACTGCCGAAGCAGGGCTGATCTATGAGGCAACCCTTGAAATCGTGGAATATACGGTTTCCGGTTTTATACACGAGGACAAAGAGATGGCGTTTCGTATTGATCCGCTTGCCGATGTGATCAGTCAGGTAAAAAAAGATATCCGGAAGAACCACAGCAAGAGACTGGAGAGTGGGAGCTGTTCTGTGGAACTTGGCCTGGCGCTTACAGATATGATCACTTCCCTGGAGCGTATTGCGAAGCATTGCTCCAACATAGCGGAGGAACAGATAGCATCGGAAACAGACCAGCACGCATTACATCAATATGCACGGAATGTCAAAGAGAGGAACGAGCTGTATAAGGAACTGTTTGATGGATATACGGAAAAGTATTTGTTAGAAAAAACTTGAGGTAATATAAATTATCCGTATGATGCAGCCTTACAGCGGCGGCTTTGGGAGAAGTGACGTGAAATGGACGGAATAAGCAGAACCTTATTACGCTGTCAAAGCATATGCCTGAGCCGGAAGTTTTTATAAAAGAGGTGCTGATTATTCCGAAAGACAATGTATGATGGAAGGAGGTGTGCAAAATGACAATTGGTAGAGTCACAAGCAGCATAGAGGCATTGGCTGTTGCTGTCAATCCTCATAAAGAAGCAGTGGAACTGGTGGAACAGCAGATAGATGAGCTGGCAGATGATTTTGTTCGAGATACCTATGAAACCACAATAAAGCCGGATGATTATGTTTATCCAAGCGAGAACTATAATGATATTATGAAAATAAAAGGTATGCCAGGTAGTTGTTTTGGATCTGTATATGGATACCAGCAGCAGAACCAGATACATAATATCATGGAAGAGTATTATCAGGGAGATTATACGAGAGAAGAAATTAAGCAAAAGGTAAAAAATATCTGTATGGATATGCGGGTTTACCTTATCCAGGAACGTCATACAGATGGATATAATGCTCGCGATAATCAGCAGATATTACAAGATGTTTATGAAGTGGTACAAAAAGCCAATGTACGCAAAGCAGTAGGATTCAGTTTGAAAAAAGGAAAGGAGCTTGCAGAGCAGTTTGAACATGCCGATTTAAATGACTGGATGTATTATGATGCAAATGATTATAATAAGTCGGAAGATATGAAAGAATGTATCCGACAGGCAATCAGTGAAATGGCAAATGAATGGAATGTTACATCTTTGGATTTTGAACAGATAGAAAAAAATTCTAAGCAAGTCTTAGATGGCGGTTTTGACTATCATTCCGTCTGGCAATGGCAGGCATGGCAAAGAGGCATTACCCGTATGACAGATTTTAATACGGCTCCACCAAAAGATTTTTCATTTTTTTATAAAGAACGTAAGCAGATGAGTTCTGAACAAGGATATGTAGAAGTTGGATATGGTAATCAAAAATGGAGTTCGGATGTACCGTTTCATAGTTTTGATGAGAGTAACGGAAAGATAGAAGTTTTTCGTTTGGATGGTTTTGCAAAAAAATATCTTGTTGGTTGTGACCAGACAGATTGCTCCTATTTTTTAAAGAAATTTGAATTCTTTCAAAAAACATACATAAGAGATGATAGAAAGTGGTGGGAGATGTTATAAGGATTTGGTGATATCTTCAATCTCAGTTATTTCCAACGAAAAAAATGTATAAAATAAACAGAAAAAAGATAATATTGATCATTTAAAAGAAATGAAAAGAGACTGCTGTAAAAAATGCTCTGCAGTCTCTTTTTCTGTTGCCCATCTGTTATCTTTATAAGTTAAAGAAGATTTCTATTATTTCGGGTCAAATACTGAAATGGTTCCGCTTCCGTTGACCGGCATCTGGTAAATCGTATCTTCTTTGCCGACTTCACTGAAATAGACGTTTTGGGAAGTGACGTTGATATTGGTGTAATTTCCCTCGCGAATCACGCGGTAATTGCTGCCGTCGGTGGATACGCTGCAGAACGCGGCGTCGCCGTCTAAGTTGTTTCTCTGGAAATAAATCGTATCTCCATAGACATTATAGTATTCGATTCTGTCCTTTACGACAGTGACGGGATCTTCCTGGGAACGCCCCAGTCTTACTAAGGCATAATTTTGTTCGCAGTCCATAAAATAAATATTTTCATTGTCCGCAGAAGGCATCCAGTAATTGCCGCTGCAGATCGTCTGGGACGTGCCGGTCGCCGTATCCATCTGGTAAATATTATGGTCTTTTTCAATGCCGTTATAATATAAATACTGTCCGTTTGCAGAGCAGGTAAAATATGGGTTCGTATCAACCTGTTCGGCTTCGCTGCCGTCGATCTTAATCCGATAGAGCGTGGACGCTGTTTCTGTCGTATAATGGATATAGTATATGTAATTGCCGATCAGCGACGCATAAATCGACGGAGCCGAATCCAGAATTTTGACCTTTCCCGTCTTTAAATCGTAGCGGCACAGGCTGTTCGTGTTAAAATGCAGAAAGGAAAACTGAAAATCCTTGGCAACATTGTTTCGGACATAATAGACATAACGGTCGTCTGCATTGATAAAAGAAGCAATATCTTCGTACAGTTTTTCGGTTTCTCCCGTCTGCAGATCCATAGAATAGAGGTAATGGCTGTCGTTTGGGTTGCTGAAATAAACCATGCCGTCACGTTCGCAGAATAAACCGTTGTTGTAAAGGTTTCCTGCTGTATTGCCGTTGACATAAGTATCGTTCCATTGTGTTTTGTTGGAAAGATAATAAAATACAGCGTAGCCGGCAATGATCAGGATGATAACAGCCAAAACCAGGTATCGTCTGATATTTCTCATAATTCTCACTCCCATTTTGTTCATGATCAATCGTTTCCGGAAAAACTAAAATATGATCTGGTTTTTCTTTTGGTTTTATTATAACTTTTTGGCACGGAAGTTGCAAGGCTATCTTGCTATCTGATGATAATTGTTATATGATAGAATAAATAGGAAATTTGTCTTATGCGGAGGGAATTATGAGAGAATTACAGGAAATTTGGGCGGATATTGCCGCGATTGACGAAACGCTTGCCGGTTTATACCAAAAACGTATACAGCTTACAAAAGAAGCGGCAGAAAAACCTCCGGCAGATCGGGAGCCGTTTGATTTTTCCCAGGTGGAAGCATTTTTATTTCAGCAGGCAAAAGTGGTATTTCAGGGAGAAGAAGGCGCATACAGCCAGCAGGCGATGCGGGAATTTTTCGGCAGGCAGACTGAAAATTTTCATGTGGATACGTGGCGGGAGGCGATGGATGCGATTGCCGCAGGGACGGCGGATTATGCGGTACTGCCGATTGAAAATTCTTCTGCAGGCATCGTATCGGAAAATTTTGACCTGCTTGTGGAATATGACCATTATATTATCGGAGAACAGATCATAAAGACCAATCACTGTTTACTGGGTATGAAAGAAGCCGTACATTCGGATATCACAGACGTTTATTCGCATCCGCAGGCATTGATGCAGTGTTCTAGATATCTGGATGCAAACGGGAGATGGGAAAAGCACAGCGTGAAAAATACGGCGGGCGCCGCAAAAAAAGTAAAAGAAGACCAAAAGAAAAACAAAGCCGCGATCGCATCGGGCGTTGCAGCCGAAATTTACGGATTGAAAATTTTGGCGGAAGGGATTGAAAACAATACATCCAATTCGACCAGGTTTATCATTGTTTCCGGCAAAAAGGCGTTTCGGGCAGACGCTGCAAAGATCAGCATCTGTTTTGAACTTCCACATAAAAGCGGCTCGCTTTATCAGGCGCTTTCCCATTTTATTTATAACAATTTGAATATGAATAAAATTGAGTCGCGGCCGATTCAGGGCAGGACATGGGAGTATCGTTTTTTTATCGATCTGGAAGGAAATCTTTCGGATGTAAATGTGCAGTGTGCGCTGCGCGGATTACAAAAAGAAACGGAACGGTTAAAAGTTTTGGGAAATTATTAAAAAAGAAACGGAAGGCAAAGGAGCAGGATATGGCAGGTACGGAAGAATTGATTTTATACAGGGATTTGGAATACGGAAAGTTGTTTTACGGGTTTACGGAATTAATCGAATGCTGCAGTTTGTGTATGTGCGAAAAGGAGGACATGGCGGCGAAATATTACGACTGTCTCCATGACCTGATCGAGCTTTCGGCAAGACATGGGTTTACGGGAAATCTCTGGCACGATTTTCTGGCGCTTGTATTGGTAAACAATGAAAATGCCTACAGCAGATCGTGCGAAATGCGTGGGGAAGTTTCGGGAACGCTTGCGCAGGCGGCGCGTCATGATTTTGCCGTGTTTCAGGCATTATTTGATTTTGATCTCCATAAACTGGAGGAAGAGCTGGAAGTCTTCGGCATTGAGATGATCGTATCTTACACCCGCACGGAGCACGAGGGAAACATGTTTAACCGCAGGATCCGGGACCGGATCTGTGAACTGGCGCGCCATCTGGAAGCTGCAGAGGACGTGGGGGCATTTCAGCGGGCAGTCACGGAATTTTACCGGGATTACGGCGTCGGAAAACTTGGACTGCATAAAGCATTTCGTATTGTGCATAAGAAAAACGGGGCGAAGATCGTACCGATTTCCAATATCGCCCATGTGACGCTGGAAGATCTGATCGGCTATGAGATTGCCAAGAAAAAACTGACGGATAATACGGAAGCATTCGTATCCGGCAGAGAGGCAAATAACTGTCTGCTGTACGGGGATGCCGGAACCGGAAAATCTTCCAGCATCAAAGCGATTGCCAACCGATATTACGACAGAGGACTTCGATTGATCGAACTTTACAAGCATCAGTTTCAGGATTTGAACGCGGTGATTTCTCAGATCAAAACGCGGAATTATAAATTTATTATCTATATGGACGACCTTTCGTTTGAAGATTTTGAAACGGAATATAAATATTTAAAAGCCGTAATCGAGGGCGGTCTGGAGAAAAAACCGGATAATATTTTAATCTATGCGACGTCAAACCGCAGACATCTGATCCGGGAAAAATTTTCCGATAAGGCGGAACTCTCCGATGATCTGCACAATAACGATACGGTTCAGGAAAAACTGTCCTTGGCGGCAAGATTCGGCGTGCAGATTTATTTTGGGGCGCCGGATAAAAAAGAATTTCAGACGATTGTTGCATCGCTTGCAGACAGGCACGGGATCTGCATGGAACAGGAGACACTTTTGCAGAAGGCAAACCAATGGGAGATTAGCCACGGAGGGCGTTCCGGAAGAACGGCGCAGCAGTTTATCGACGATCTATTGGGGAAGGAGGAGAGAACATGAAAATTTTTGCAGCAATATATATCGGTTCTCATGAGGTGAGTTTAAAAATTTTTGAACTCGCCGCAAGGAAACCGATTCGTGAAATCGATTATATCCGGGCAAGAGTAGAGAGCGGAAAAGATTCTTACCAGAAAGGATATATCGGTTCGGAACTGGTAGAGGAGCTTGGCAGCATTCTGACCGGATACAAAAAGATCATGGAGGGGTACCGGGCAGACGCCTATACGGCGTATGCCAGCGGCGTATTCCGCGATGTGAAAAACGAGCTGTTTGTATTGGACCAGCTGTATATTCGGACCGGCATCCGTATTCAGGTGCCAAGCAATTCGGAACATCGTTTTATCGGCTATAAATCTGTAGCGTTTCGGGAAGAATTTGACGAGATGACCAAGCAGGGGACGGCGGTTGTCGATATCGGGGGCGGCAATCTGCAGGTAACGCTGTTTGCGGACGGGAGAGTCGTTACGACGCAGCATATGGTACTGGGGACGATGCGTCTTAGGGAACAGTTATCCGGAATCCGGCAGGCGGTCGCTCATTATGAGAATCAGATCGAAGAGCTGGTGAACAAAGACCTGGAAGTATTTAAATCCCTGTATTTAAAAGATAATAAAATAAAATCCGTGATTTTCATGGGGGATTACATTATGGATCTGATGAAAAAAGTGGAGAAAAAGGGCAATAAGATTATGGCGGCTGAAAAATTTGTCAAGGCGATGCGCAAATTATATAAGAAAAATGCCGAGCAGATCGCATCCGAACTGGATCTCTCCCATGAAAACGATCCGCTTTTGATTCTTTATATTGTGCTCTACACCAGAATTACCGAAGAACTCAACGCAGAAGAAATCTGGGCGCCGGGGGTCAATGTCAGCGACGGTATGGCGTATGATTATGCAGAGCGCCATAAGATTATCCGTCCGACGCACAATTTTGACGAAGATATTCTTTCGGCAGCCAAGCAGTTATCCAAACGCTACGAGGGATTTTCTCCCCATATCGACGCATTGACGGGTATGTCGGTTCTGGTATTTGACGCCATGAAAAAGGTGCACGGCATGGGCAGGCGTGAGCGCATTCTTCTGCAGACGGCTGCGATTCTGCATGACTGCGGAAAATATGTCAGTCTGGCGCACGGTCCGGAATGCGCGTACCATATCATTATGGAATCCGAAATCATCGGTTTGACGCATTTAGAAAGGCAGATCGTTGCCTGCGCGGTCTTTTATAATACATATCCTCTGGAGGATTACGAGGAATTGGCAGACAGGCTCGATCAAAACAGTTATATGACGGTGGCAAAGCTTTCCGCTATTTTACGGGTGTCCAATGCGATGGACCGCAGTCATAAACAGAAATTCAAAAATGTAAAGGCTTCCGTCCGGGGAAAACAGCTTGTCATTACGATCGAGTCCATGGATAACATTATTCTGGAAAAGGGGCTCTTTGCCGTGAAATCCGAGTTTTTTGAACGTGTATTCGGCATGAAGCCTGTGATAAAAGAAAAACGAATCTATAATTAGAGGTGGAACAAATGGAAAAAGAAAAAACGTTTACAAATCCGGAGCATTATGAAAACAGGGAATTAAGCTGGCTGAAATTTAACGGACGCGTATTAAACGAGGCGCGTGATAAAAATATTCCGCTACTGGAACGGCTGAAATTTATCGGTATTACTTCTTCTAACCTGGATGAGTTTTTTATGGTACGTGTGGCGTCGTTAAAGGACATGGTACATGCTGGGTATAAGAAAAAAGATATTGCCGGGATGACGGCGTTCGAGCAGCTTGAAGCGATCAATATAAAGACGAGGGCGTTGGTTGACACACAGTACGCAACGTACAACCGTTCTCTGATTCCTCTTTTGAAAGCGAGAAATATTGAGATCGTCAATGATTACGAGACTTTAAACGAAGAGCAGACGGCGTTTGCCGACGCATATTTTGAAGAAACGGTGTATCCGGTTTTAACGCCGATGGCGGTGGACGCTTCCCGTCCGTTTCCGCTGATTCTCAATAAAAGTTTAAATCTTGCAGCATTAATTAAGCGGAAAGGAAACGACGGAAAAGAGATTGAATTTGCAACGGTACAGGTGCCGTCCGTACTGCCCAGGATTGTGGAAATTCCTTCCAGAGAGGAGGGCGGACGTACGTTTTTACTGCTCGAGCAGATGATCAAGCGTCACATTTCCAAATTGTTTTTAAATTTTAAAGTTGTGTGCGCGTTTCCTTACCGGATCATGCGGAATGCGGACCTGCCGATTGACGAAGAAGAAGCGGAGGATTTGTTAAAAGAAATTCAGAAGCAATTAAAGAAAAGGCAGTGGGGGGAAGTGATCCGATTAGAGGTCGAAGAGGGGACTGACGAGAAGCTGCTTTCCATTTTAAAAAAGGAGCTGCATGTAAAAGAAGAAGATATTTACGAGATCAACGGACCGATCGACCTTACGTTTGTGATGAAATTGTATGATCTTGCCGGCTGCGATGATTTAAGATATAAGAAGTACCAGCCGCAGCGCGTTCCCAAGATCGAACCGGGAGAAGATATTTTTGCCGCGATCCGGGCAGGCGATATCCTGATGCATCATCCGTATCAGACGTTTGACCCGGTTGTGGATTTTATCCGTCAGGCATCTGCGGATCCCGAGGTACTTGCCATTAAACAGACGCTTTACCGTGTGAGCGGGAATTCCCCGATTATCGCTTCTTTAGCGCAGGCAGCGGAAAACGGCAAACAGGTTACCGTGCTGGTGGAATTAAAAGCGCGTTTTGACGAGGAACATAATATTGTCTGGGCAAAGAAACTAGAGCAGGCGGGATGTCATGTCATATACGGCCTGATGGGACTAAAAACACATAGTAAAATTGCGCTTGTCGTCCGCAGGGAAGAAGACGGCATCCGCAGGTATGTTCACCTTGGGACGGGAAATTATAACGATTCGACGGCAAAACTGTATACCGACTGCGGTATTTTTACCTGTTCGGAAGCGATCGGCGAGGACGCCACCGCAGTGTTTAATATGCTTTCTGGCTATTCGGAACCGCCGAGCTGGAACCGGCTGGTAGTAGCGCCGATCTGGCTGCGCAAAAAGTTTTTAAAATTGATCGGCAGGGAGACAAAAAATGCAAAAGAAGGAAAAGAAGGGAAGATAGTTGCAAAAATGAATTCTCTTTGCGATAAAGAGATCATTGCGGCTTTGTATGAAGCTTCCGCGGCGGGAGTAAAAATCGATCTGATAATCCGCGGTATCTGCTGTCTTCGAACCGGGATACCGGGCATCAGCGAGCAGATCCGGGTGCGGTCCATCGTGGGAAATTTTTTAGAACACAGCCGGATTTTCTATTTTTACAACGACGGACAGCCGGAGTTTTATATGGGAAGCGCCGATTGGATGCCGCGTAATTTAGACCGCCGTGTGGAGATTCTCTTTCCGGTCGAAGATGAGGAAATACAAAAAAGCGTCTATCATATCCTGGAAGTCGAACTTATGGATAATGTGAAAGCGCATATTCTCGGTCAGGACGGAGAATATGAAAAAATAGACAAACGCGGAAAAGTTCTGGTCGATTCCCAGGATCAGTTCTGCAAAGAAGCGAAAGTAAAAAAGGCAAAAGATAAAGGGAAATATAAAGAGCGGGTATTTATTCCCGTCGAACCGGTCTAGTACAGGTGAAAGGAGAACATGACGTATGCCAGACGGAAGGATCTTGTTTACGGATTTGGACGGAACGCTGCTGACGGATGACCGGATGGTTTCGGAGGGAAACCGGCGGGCGATTGCAGACGCTTTGGAACGGGGAAATTATATTGCGGCAGCGACCGGAAGGGCAGTAAACAGTGCCAAGATGATTATGGAAGAGCTTGGGCTGACGCTGCCGGGCTGTTATATGATTGCGTTTAACGGGTCTGTTTTATATGACTGTTATGAGAAGCGGATTCTGCAGCAGGAGACCATACCCGTTCCCGATGTGTGCAGATTGTTTGAAGCGGCGCATCATGCCGGTATTTATATCCAGACATATAATAGAAACGAGATATTGACGGAACGTAAGACAAAAGAACTGGACTATTATGCCGAAATGTCGGGATTAACTTACCGGCTTATGCCGGATCTTGGCCATGAGACGTTAAAAGAGGCTTATAAAGTTCTTCTGATTTACCAAAACGGCAGAGAAGTCTTGGAGGCATTTCAGAAAGAGAATGAACACTGGGCAAAAGAACGGCTGAACAGCTTTTTTTCCAGCAGCGAGTTTTTGGAATATACGCCGGCAGGCGTCAGTAAAGGATCTGCCGTACGCAATCTCTGCCAGTATCTTGGTATTCCGCTGGAACATGCGGTTGCAGTCGGAGATGAATGGAACGATATTTCCATGATACAGGCAGCGGGGATCGGCGCAGCCGTAAAGAATGCGGTGGATGCGGTCAAAGAAGCCGCAGACTATGTGACGCAGCGCGACCATAACCTGGATGCGGTTGCGGAAGTGATCGATCGGTTTTTGCTGTAAAAATACTTGGAATACCCGAAGCGGACAGAAACAAGCATGGTTCATTTCTTCTGTATATAGTCCTTCTATATATAAAATTAAAATTGACAAAACGGTCCGGCAATGGTGCATGACACATTGCCGGACCGTTTTGTCAATGATGGGAACGGTTACCGCAGATTTTCTAAAAATTCGTAAGGAACGCGTAACGATCCCATACCGCTGCCCAGACGGATATGGGGTTTGTTGCTTCCGTGAAAATCGGAGCCGCCGGAGAGCTTTAAGCCGTATTCGGCAGCCAGACGCTTGATATAGCGTTCGTCTCCCGGCTGATATGAGGAATAAAGGGCTTCGATGCCGTCTAAGCCGCATGCCATGCAATCCTCGATGAGTTCTCTTAACCTTTGGTCGCTCATATGGTAAAGGACGGGGTGTGCCAGAATGGCTTTTCCGCCGGCATGATGGATCAGCTCAACGGCTTTCTGCGGAGAAATTTTTTCTCTTGGGATGCAGCAGGGGCAGCCGTCTCCGATGTATTTTTCAAATGCTTCCGAGATGGATTTGATATAGCCTTTGTCCAATAAAAATCTGGCAACGTGCGCTCTTGTTAAGACTGCATCCGGAAACATCACCCGCAGAGCCTCTTCTGAAATATCAAATCCAAATTCGTTTAATTTCTGGTACATTTTTTTGTTGCGGTTGTCCCGATTGTCCCGAAAGCGGGCCAGATGTTCCAGAAGTTTCGGGTTCGTTTCATCCAGAAAAAGCCCTACTATATGGACTTCTTTTTCTTTATATTCCGTAGAAAGTTCAACGCCCGGGATCAATTCCATACCGGCGTCATCTGCCGCAGCTTTTGCTTCGGCGATTCCGTCTACCGTATCATGGTCAGTCAGGGCAAAAGCGGAAAGGGATGCCTGTTTTGCCTCCGATACCAGTTCGGTCGGTGTGAGCGTGCCGTCTGAAGCGGTAGAGTGTACGTGTAAATCTATGATTCTGTTATCCATTTGAACATAGTCCTCCTGTTTTTATATATTTTTCAGTATAAAGGAATTGTCTTCTGATTTCAATAAGAAAAGAAATATTGCAGGGAAACCAGTAAAATAAAATCCATCAAATTGCGTGTTCGCTCTGGGGCAGACTGCAGTTTGGGCAGCCGCTGGCGCCGGTTGGACACACAAAAGAGAAAGGATGGATAAAAATGAGTATTACCTATGGTTATGCACGCGTAAGTTCAAGAGAACAAAATGAGGACAGGCAGATGATTGCGTTTGATGAAGCGAATGTGCCGAAGGAAAATATCTTTGTGGACAAACAGTCCGGAAAAGACTTTAACCGGCCGAAATATCGGAGACTTTTGAGACGCCTGAAAGTGGACGACGTGCTCTTTGTCAAAAGTATCGATCGTCTGGGCAGGGATTACGCCGAAATACTGGAGCAGTGGAGGATACTGACAAAAGAGAAGAAAATTGATATTGTGGTCATCGATATGCCGCTTTTGGATACCAGAAGGGGCAAGGATCTGATGGGGACATTTTTGAGTGATATCGTTCTTCAGGTACTTTCGTTTGTCGCCGAAAATGAACGGAAAAATATCCGTCAAAGGCAGAAAGAAGGAATCGAAGCCGCCAAATTAAGAGGCGTGCAGTTCGGCAGACCCCTAAAGCCGATGCCGGAAAATTTCAGGCATATTTACGATCGGTGGATAGGAAAGGAGATTACCGGAGAAGAAGCGGCGCAGCTGTGCAATGTTGCAAGGGCTACGTTTTACCGGAAAGTAAGGGAGTGGGAAGGAGAGTTTTGAAGATACTGTATTGAACACATAGAAAAAGCGGCGTCCGAATATCTGATTCGACGCCGCTTTTAAATTATGCTGTCCATGGGATTTTACCTCCGATTTTCTTTCCTTAAGCGAAATTCTGAAAATGAATTTTGATCCTCTGTTCTCCATGAACCTTTTGAACTGGAACCATATCTGAATATAGCAACTGATCCTCTGTCCTTTTTGTCTTTTTATCTTTCATGGTTTCCTGTTTCTGCGTTCATTTCTGGAATATTGCTTTGGAATTATGTACCTTTGTTCAGGATTTTTTTAGGGTAGTTCGTTACGTTTTCACTGGACTGTACCTCCGTCTTTGGATTTGTGTTTCTTGTTTTTGATAAATTTATTGTATCTGAAAATCCCCCCAACACACACACTTTTTTTAAAAAAGAAAATTAGAGACTGGATGGAGCAATGTCTCAGCAGTTAAGAGCACAGTTGGGTTTCT
>OFFV01001520.1_pt1 | contig 13346 bp, 12 predicted proteins | sample 1521461 | NCBI WGS metagenome assembly OFFV01 (sample SAMEA3504120, study PRJEB24116) | mouse gut metagenome | biome: mouse gut; feature: mouse-associated habitat; material: faeces | place: Denmark | collected 2011 | reverse complement strand
AGCTGGAGGGGACGACGGTCAGCCGCGCTTCCGTGCATAATATCAGTATTTTGAAAAGCCTGAAGCTGGGAATTGGAGACCGGATCACGGTATATAAGGCGAATATGATCATTCCTCAGATAGCGGAAAACCTGACGGGCAGCGGCACGGTGGAAATACCGGGAAGATGTCCGGTATGCCATGGAGAGACAAAGATCAGCCAGATCAACGACGTCCAGTCATTATATTGCACCAACGAAGAATGCGAAGCGAAAAAAATCAAATCTTTCACCCTTTTTGTGAGCCGGGACGCGATGAATATTGAAGGACTGTCGGAGGCGACGCTGGAGAAGTTTATCGCCAGGGGTTACATCCATGAATTTGCGGATATTTTTCATCTGAACCGCTTTCAGGAGGAGATTGTGGAGATGGAAGGTTTTGGGGAGAAATCTTATCAAAACCTGATGAACAGTGTGGAAGCGGCGAGAAAGACGACGCTTGCCAGACTTATTTTCAGTTTGGGCATTGCAAATATTGGCCTGGCCAACGCGAAAATGATCTGCCGGCATTATCATAACGACTGGAAAGAAATGCTTTCGGCGGATGTGGAAGATCTGAACGGGATAGACGGAGTGGGCGAAGTGATCGCCACCGGGTTTTACGAATATTTTCAGAAAGAGGAAAATCAGAGACGGTGGGAAAATCTGTTGAAAGAAGTAGAGATTGAGAAGGAGCAGATCGATGAAAGCACGCAGACACTGTCGGGTATGTCCTTTGTGGTGACGGGGAGCCTGAACCATTATGAAAGCAGGAAAGAGTTAAAAGAAGAGATTGAGAAGAAGGGCGGGAAGGTAACGGGGAGCGTAACTTCCAAAACGGTCTGCCTGATCAATAACGATAATACTTCCTCTTCATCCAAGAACAAAAAAGCAAGGGAACTGCAAATACCGGTTCTTACGGAAGAGGAATTCATAGAGCAATATTTAGGAGGGCAAAGCGATGCCGATTAAAACACAAAACAGTCTGCCGGCTAAGGGGATATTGGAAAATGAGAATATCTTCGTTATGGATGAAAACAGGGCGATCCATCAGGACATCCGCCCGCTGCAAATATGCATTTTAAATCTGATGCCGGTGAAGCAGGATACGGAGCTGCAGATTTTAAGAGCTTTGTCCAATACGCCGCTCCAGGTGAACGTTACGTTCATGAAGATGAACAGTCATCGTTCCATGAACACTTCCATGAACCATTTGAATCAGTTTTACCATACCTTTGACGAATTGAAGGAAAACAGATATGACGGCCTGATGATCACCGGTGCGCCTGTGGAGCAGATTCCTTTTCAGGAGGTGGATTATTGGGATGAATTGTGCGAAATTATGGAATGGTCCAAAAGAAAAGTGACCTCCACCCTTCATATCTGCTGGGGGGCTCAGGCGGGGCTTTATTATCATTTTGGCCTGGATAAAGTGCTCCTGCCCCAAAAGCTGTTCGGCATTTATGAACATAAGGTAATGAACCGGAAGATTCCTCTAGTAAGAGGGTTTGACGATTATTTTCTGATTCCCCACAGCCGGCACACGGCCATTCCGGCAGACGCCATCCATGGATGCAGGGAGCTGCTTGTGCTAGCGGAGTCCGAGGAAGCCGGTGTGCTTTTATGTATGGCAGGAGAGGGAAAGCAGATTTTTGTTATGGGACATCCTGAGTATGACCGTATGACGTTACATAATGAATATGTGCGGGATAAAGAAAAGGGACTTCCCATCGATATACCGAAGAACTATTATCCTGGTAATGATCCTTCGGAACGCCCGAAGCTGCAATGGCGTTCCCACAGCAATAATTTGTATACTAACTGGTTGAATTATTATGTGTACCAGATTACGGATTATGTGCTTGGGTAGGCGGGCATACGATGGGCCTGAAAAGAGAAAAATTTAAAAAGATGGAAGACCTGCTTTTACAGGGGCAGAAATTATGCAGATGTTGGAAAATTGCGGAAAGGATATGGATTATACTATGGCAGAGAAGAATCTGGATTTTGACAGAATAATAGACAGAAGAAATACGAAATCGATCAAATATGACTGGATAGCAAAAAAGGGAATGCCGGAGGACACACTGCCTTTATGGGTGGCGGACATGGACTTTCAAGTATCGTCCTATATACAGGAGGCATTGGCCCGGCAGACGGAGCATGGGATCTTTGGATACAGCGATGTACAGGAGACCTATTTTGAGATCGTAAAAGGATGGATGGAGAGAAAACACGGCTGGAAGGTTTCCGAGGACTGGCTCGTAAAAACGCCGAGTGTTGTTTTCGCCCTGGCACTGGCGGTAAAAGCCTTTACGGAACCAGGAGACAGCGTGCTGATACAGCAGCCGGTTTATTATCCTTTTCAGAATATTGTGGATGTAAACGGGAGAAAGATGGTCAGCAGCGATCTCGTATATGAGGCTGGACGGTATCATATCGACTTTGAAGATTTTGAGGAAAAAATTGTAAAACAAAACGTAAAAATGTTTATCCTCTGTAATCCACACAATCCCGTGGGACGGGTATGGACGCCGGAGGAATTAATAAAGCTGGGCGATATTTGCTGTAAACATCATGTGCTCGTAGTAAGCGATGAGATTCACCAAGACTTTGCTTTTGAAAGAAAACATTATGTGTTTGCCGATCTGAAGAAAGAGTACGGAGAAATCACGGTGACATGTACCGCACCCAGCAAGACTTTTAATCTGGCGGGTCTGCAGTTGTCCAATATTTTTATCAGCAATCCTGAAATGAGGAAAGCGTTTTGCAGACAAATGGATCTGTCGGGGTACGGCGAAGTGAACGTGATGGGTCTTGCAGCCTGTGAGGCGGCCTACAGGGACGGCGATGAATGGTATGAAGCCATGCGCAGGTATGTAAAAGCCAATCTGGAGTTTATAAAAGAATATGTGGAAAAAAATATAGCGGGAGTCGTTATGGCAGAGCATGAGGGGACATATTTGGCCTGGCTGGATTTCAGAAAATTGGGATTGTCAGCAAAGGAATTGGAGGAAATGATGGTCCATAAGGCAAGGCTCTGGCTGGACGACGGAAGGATGTTCGGAAAAAGCGGAGAAGGTTTCCAAAGAGTGAATGCTGCCTGTCCGAGAAAAATTTTGGAAGAAGCTCTTCTTAGGATAAAGCAAGCGGTGGATGAAGTAAGGAAGGCATAGCGAAAGAGTGAGCGGTATATAAAAAATCAGGGAGAATATGACAAAAAGTCTTGCATGGAAAGGGCAGGTGTATTATACTAAGCATATAAGGAGAAGTGTATTGAGGTGGCATAAGCGTGAAGGGCTTGTGTCAGAAAGGAGAGGTTATGAGGATATCGGCGATCAATGGCTACAATTCCATATATGGCAAGATAGCCAGCGGAAAAAGGATCCAGACGGCGGCTGACGATGCGGCAGGGCTTGCCATTGCGAATATTATGAAACGCCAAAGCAACGGATTGGACGTGGCGGCTGATAATATTATGGACGGTATCGGCGTTGCCAATATTAAGGACGGCGCATTGGGTACCATGCAGGATTCCTTGCAACGGATTTATGAACTTAGCATCAAGGCATCGAACAGCATGTACGGAGATTCTGAAAAACAGATGATTCAGGATGAGGTTGACCAGCTTTTACAAGATATAGAAAGTACCGCAGTAGGAACCAAATATAACGAAATGAAGCTGATGGACGGCAGCATGGCGGATATGCATATTGCATCGAATGCCGACGGCACGGGCATGAAGATCCAGATGGAGAACGTGACGTTAAAATCTTTGGGGATTGACGGATATAATGTCACAGGCAAATTCGATCTTAGCAGGATTGAGTCGGCGATGGATAAGATCAGTTCTGCCAGAAGCGCGACAGGGGCAAGGACGAACGCTATGGAACATGCGTACAATTCCAATACAAGGACGTCATTGGAAACTGTCGGAGCAAGGAGCCGTATTGAAGATCTGGATATTCCGAAAGCGGTTTCGGAGCAGAAAAAGAACAAACTCTTACAGGATTACCGCATGATGTTCACCCGCAGGAAAATGCAGAATGATTCCATGATAACGAAGCTGTTCGGCATGTAGGATGCCGGCGGTAACGGATGGGTGGCAGGAAGATAAGAAAATAGACGCTCTGGACAGCGGTTTGGCTGTTCAGAGCATTTTTGTATAGGAGACCAGGATGAAAAAAAAGTGGAAAAGCGGAAACAGAAACCGGAAAAGGGGTGGAAAGAGGAAGAACGGACGTGGAAAACGCTTATTTCTATGGGCGGCTGCGACTTTTGCATTGGTGCTGCTTGCAGGAGGCGCAGTTTTAGGTTTTCTTTTTTTTAATAAAGAGAGAGGATGGAAGAAACCGCCGGAACTTTTAACAGAATATATGGCCTATGTCCTGGATGGAGAATATGAAAAGATGTACGGGATATTGGATGCGGAGACTTCGGGGAATGTGAGTTTAGAGGACTTTATAGAAAGGAATGAGGCGATTTATAAAGGAATCGAAATCCGGTCACTGGGGATAAGCGCGGTGGAGTACGATGAAGAAAGGATGGCGGTAAAATACCACAGTTCCTGTGAAACAGCGGCAGGAAATATCAGTTTTGACAACGAGGCATGTTTTATAAAAGGGGAGGAAGGATATTGGCTGTCATGGAATGACGGGCTGATCTTTCCCGGTCTGGAAAAAGGGGATAAAGTCAGGGTATCAACGGAACAGGCAGAAAGGGGCAGCATTTATGACAGGAATGGGGTGCTTCTGGCAGGAAAAGGAGTTGCTTCTTCCGTTGGAATCGTGCCGGGCAAACTGGAGAATAAGGAACAGGCGATCGACGAAATTGCGGAATTGCTGGAAGTAAAGCGGGAGACGATAGAAAAAAAGCTATCGGCTTCTTGGGTAAAAGATGATTATTTTGTTCCAATAAAAACGGTAGCCAAGGTAGAAGAACTGGATTTGATGGCGTTGGAGCCGGAGGATGATTTGATAAGGGAAAAGGAACGGCAGGACAAGCTGCTCGCTATTCCGGGAGTTATGATTTCCGATACGGAAGTGAGGGAATATCCTTTTGGGAAGATCGCATCACATTTGATTGGCTATGTGCAGAATGTGACGGCGGAAGATCTGGAAAAACATGCGGGGGAAGGTTATACGGCCAACAGTGTGATTGGAAGAAGCGGTATGGAGAGCCTTTTTGAAAAAGAATTGAAAGGGAAAAACGGCTGTCGGATTTATATAGAGAATGAAGACGGGGGAGTGAAACAGGAACTGGCTGACAGAGAGGTGGAAAATGGATTTGATATCAGGCTGACCATCGATATACAAGTGCAGTCTCTTTTGTATGGACAGTTTAAAGCAGATGAAAGCTGCAGTGTGGCAATGGATCCTGAGACGGGGGAAGTGCTTGCCCTGGTCAGCACTCCGGCATATGACAATAACCAGTTTATTCTGGGAATGTCCCAGACGCAGTGGGATGCGCTGAATGGAGACGAAAGTCAGCCTTTATATAATAGGTTCCGCCAGGTATGGTGTCCGGGGTCTTCTTTCAAACCTGTGACGGCGGCGGTGGGGTTGGAAAGCGGGATGGTCGATCCTGAGGAGGATTACGGGCAGGAGGGATTGAGCTGGCAGAAGGATAGCTCCTGGGGTGATTATTATATTACGACGCTTCACGAGTATGATCCTTCGGTGTTGGAAAATGCGCTGATTTGCTCCGACAATATATATTTTGCAAAAGCGGCTTTAAAAATCGGGGCAGAAAATATGCAGGAATATCTGGATAAACTTGGTTTTAATGAAGCGGTTCCTTTTGAAATAAATATGTCCGCTTCCAAATATTCCAACGGTGAGACGATAGGAACGGAGATACAGCTGGCGGACAGCGGATACGGGCAAGGACAGATATTGGTAAATCCGCTGCATCTCGCCTGTATTTATACTGCTTTTCGCAATGGGGGAAATATGGTAAAGCCCTATTTGGTATATCAGGAGGATGCGCAGCCGCAACAGTGGATATCCGGGGCGATTTCCACGGATACTGCGGGTCGGGTGCTGGAAGGGCTGAAAGGAGTGGTGAATGATTCGGAAGGGACGGGATATGCCGCCCGCAGGGAGGATGTGCTTCTGGCGGGAAAGACAGGAACAGCGGAAATCAAAGACTCCAAAGAGGATACAACCGGCACGGAACTTGGCTGGTTCGCGGTATTCAGCGCCGGGGAGGATGAGGAAAACCCTATATTGATCGTAAGCATGGTCGAGGATGTGAAAGAGAGGGGAGGAAGCGGTTATGTGGTGGAAAAGGTCAGCCAAGTGCTGGATGTATGGTTCCGAAAAGAGTACCAGGGCGGGAAAGCGGCGGAAGGAGAGACGCCTTAACGTTGCTTTTGCCGGTACGATTCTGGCGCTGGCCGTATGGGGGTGCGGAAATAACGGAAAAACGGACGGATACGGGAAAGCAGCGGGTTATGAGGATGCGGGCATGGATGGGGAAGTCGGCGGAGAGGAAGCTGTGGACGAAGATATGGCCTTAGACCGACAGGAGGAAGACTTGCAGACAGCATCCGGAAAGGCGGCGGAAGCATACCGGGATATTTATGAGAGGGCGGTGCAGGAGAATGCGCTGGGAAGCCTGGAGACGACAAAGGCGATTGTGGACAGAATGGGGGAATACGGCTATTGCGCGATCGACCAGGAAAATAAGAACCAGGTGAATCTGACACACCCGGAACTGGTAAAGGAGTGGATCGGGCTGGCAGAGGAAGGAAAGGACGGGAGACAAACCATTTTCTCGATTATGGATGACGGAGGTTTTATCCGTTTTGACCTGGAGTCGGAGAAAGGAACGATTTTTGTGACAAGGAGTGTTCTGCATTGGAAAGGCGGGATGCCGGAAGTGGATTATACAGAACGTTATCCGGCGGGGGAGTGGAAATATTCGCAGAACGGTTATCTGTTTTTTCGAAAGGAAGTTCCGGCAGGATATGACGGATCTCAAGGATATACGGCTATCCGTGTGGAACCTTTGGATGAAAAATGCAGGGAATGGAACCGCAAATATATTCTTCCGATAGGATATGGAGCCAATGATATGTTTTTGGAGGATTGGACGGAAGGGGAGTGGGAAGTATTGGATTTCGATGATTTGTTTGCAAAGTTGTATTCCTGTGCCTACGGCGTTCCGATTCCCTATGAACAGTCCGTGGACGGGACTTCTTATTTGGTACCGGAAAAAGAATACGAAACGGTAATACAGTCTTATTTTTCCATAGATAAAGAAGCCTTGCGCATACGGCAGGGATATGTGGAAGAAAAAGAGGCTTATGAATACAGGACGAGAGGGTTTTACGACTGTGCCAGTTCCCCAAACATTCCATATCCCGAGGTGGTTTCTTACGAGGAAAATGAGGATGGGACTGTCTGCCTGACAGTCAATGCGGTCTGGCCAAAAGAAAATATGGAGAGGGCCTTTTGCCATGAGGTGACGGTCAGGCCTATGGAAAACGGCGGGTTCCGCTATATATCCAATCGGGTCATTCCATCCGATGAGAACGCGGAACCCACTTGGTATGTAGAAAAAATGGCTTATTTCGATACGAATACTACGCCGAAGGCTTCCGGGCCGATATGTGCGCCTATTGTGGCTCCTACCTGGAGCCTTTGGCTGACTTCATAGCCGTTTTCACGGAGCTTTTCTTCCAGAAGGCTGCAGTTTTCCGTGCCATGGGTATATATGGTGTATAAGGGGAAGGAGTTGTCTACTTCGGTTTCTTGTATATGTTTGAAGACCTGGGTAATGGCTTTGTTTTTGCCAAGACATTTGCCGAGAATACCCACGGTGCCTTCTTTTGTTACGGTAATTACCGGTTTGATATTGGCCAGTTCTCCGATGGCGGCGGCTGATTTGGAAAGCCGTCCTCCCTTGCAGAGATATTCCAGCGTATCCAGTCCGGCGAAGAGCGTAACTCTGGATTTTAATTCTTCCACTCTGGCAACAATTTCTTCGGCGGGCATATTTTCTTTTGCCAGTGAACATGCGTAATCGGCCAAAATCTTGATCATGCAGGAGGCGGACAAGGAATCGATAATATGGATATCGTCATAGTCTGCCATCGTCTTTGCGATCTGGGCGCTTTGGCATGTGCCGCTCAAAGAAGAAGAGAGAAGGATGCACAGGAGGGTATCCTTATTTTCTTTCGCTGTTTTAAAAATCTCCAGAAACGCCTGGGGGGAAGGCTGGGAGGTTTTAGGGAAGTCTCCGCTGCTTTCCAGTATTTCGTAAAATTCATTTTTATTCAGGGAAATTCCATCGATATAATCTTCGTCTCCCAAAGTAATGTGGATCGGGACAAATTCAAAATTATTTTCTTTAATTTCTTTTAATTCATAGTCCGAAGAAGAATCTACTAATATTTTAATCATTGCTATCCTCCATAATTTCTTCTGCCATGTCGGCAATAAAGGTGAAAAGTTCCATTGCTGCCTTTGATTTTTCCGGGCCTGCTTTTTGGGCCAGCATATCAATAAGCTGCAAGCTTTTGGCATGCTGTTCCTGAAAGGCTTTGGCGTTCGGATTCAGGAAGATGAAGACCTGCCTTTTGTCCGTATCGGAACGCCGCCTGGTGATAATCTTTTTATCTTCCATGCTTTGCAGCGTTCGGTTCATCTGTGATTTCAGCATTTTCGTCTGCCGGCACAGGTCGGTGGCGGTCGTTGTCCCTTTTTTATCCTGCCGCTGGCGGCGGTAGAGAATATTGCAGATCAGCGCCTCGTTATAAGGCATTTCGGAAACGATCCTGTCGTTGCATAGTATGGTAGAAAGCCTGAGCCATGCTTCCAATAATTCTTCATTCATATATATTCTCTACCTTTCGTTTTTCTTGTATAGAACTTAAAAAGTTCATAAAGTGAAAAGTTCACAATGTGAAAAACAATTCATATCATATAGCAACTGTCAGGAATTGTCAACAGAAAATGTATTTTTCCCAGAGAAATCAATTTTCGCAGGCAGCATCATGGGCCGATGGAGCGGCTGGGGATTTGCAGATGCGGGAATGGCCAGCCTGGAACGAGCCTGGCCTGGGATGGAATTTTCTGCTGGAGTTACCAATCAGATTTCACTAATGAAATAGGTAAACGATGTGAAAACGATCGGGTCGGAAGCAACGGGCATCCTGCCCGGCGCTTCCTGAAATTGCCCTCCATGGCAATTTCACCCTGGGCTTTCGACTATTTCATAAGTGAAATGACTGATTGTACACAACAGCAGAAAATCCCATCCCAAGCCAGGCTCGTTCCAGGCCGCCGCCGCTTCCTTCCCCTGTTCTGTTCCACTATATCCCATTCTGTCAAAATTAATTTTCATGTATTTTTTTCCAAATGTATGCAATTAAATACAATTAAAAATGCGAGGGGCTGTTGAATATAGGTGGTATGGGTGCTATAATGAGAACAAAAGTAACGGCGCATATCTATGAGTAAGGTGGTATGCGGAAACAGTGCGACAAGGGTAGTATGATTGGAGGTTATTGGTTATGAAGAAAATGGTTATGGCAGGGCTTGCATGTATAGCGGCGTTTTCCATGTCCTTACCGGTATCTGCACATGAGCCGTATCATTGCGGCGGTCAGAATTGTGCTGAGAATTACTGCTTTATCGATGAGGATGGAGACGGGATCTGCGATAACAGCTGGTGCATGGATGCGGAAGGAAACAGCGTATGCGGCCATGGGAATGATGCTTGCGGTTATTTTATCGATGAAAACGAAGACGGAATCTGTGATCATTGCGTGAACCAGCAGGCAGCTGCCCAAAGCAGCCGTTCGGGCAGAAGAGGGCATCATGGACGCGGAGGACATCATGGGAGAGGACATCACTAAAAGAAGCTTTAGTGACAAATAATATCAGACAGACAAAAGTAAAATGCTATGCAGAAGATTCGCCGGCTGCATAGCATTTTTTGTGTGGAAATGAATCCTGTTGTTACTGTAACTTAGAGTAGCCATATCCGTTCACAAGCGCGCTGATCGGCTGCCCCTGTTTGCAAAGCGGGCATTCATTGGGCTTGTGGCTGGCATAGTTAGGGATGTCCTGTGTGGAAAAAATGGATTCGATAGGTATTCCGTCCATTTTTGTGATGGCGCTGAATACGGCAGAAATGCCAGCTACTTTGCCGCCATGGTAAAGGACGCTGTGGTAGCAGTTTTCCAATGACTCGCCAGTGGAAGCGGTACCCAGCAGGATAAATACATTTTTCTTTTCCAGCATAGGCTTATAGTTGTCCCGGAATACGATCTGTCCGCTGATGATTTCCGGTTTGATGACGTATATGGTCTGATGGGCGTTCATGGATACGATGCCGGTTTTGGTCAGTTCTGCAGCCAGGTAAGCGCCGATGACTTCTGTGTTGTCAAGGCAGACGATGGTATCCACGATTGTCTGCATGGTGTATCTTTGCGCCAATGTTTCGGCAACGGCCGAAGCTTCCGAAGCCCTTGTTTTCAAAGTAGTCATATCGAGGTAGCGTGTGATATGAGAGTGGGGAGTAACGAAATGGCCGGTAAATACCTTCATTTTAATCCGCCGGTCCGCTTTCGCAAGAATTTTCTGCATGTTTGCTTCCATATGTAAACCCTCCTTTGACTTGTTTGGAATATTTTATATTATATCATAGATGGAAGGAAACTTATATAAAAAATATACTGGTAAGGGAAAAAAATTATTGTTTATGGCCTGACGATTTTACATGGTTTTTACATGGAGATGTTTTTGATTTTACATGAGTAATATAGAATGAAAAAAATGAGAAACTAAAGGGAAACGGTTTTACGGCTGCAATGGGCGGCGGAATGTGAGGTCATTATGGATTTTTTTGGGATTCTTACCATGGCGGGAGGACTGGCGTTTTTTTTGTATGGCATGGATGTTATGGGCAGCGGGCTTTCCAGGGCATCCGGCGGCAGATTGGAAATGCTGCTGGAAAGGCTGACGAACAGCAGATGGAAAGCTGTTTTGTTAGGCGCGGGGGTGACGGCGGTAATCCAATCGTCCTCCGCGACAACGGTTATGGTGGTCGGCTTTGTCAATGCGGGGATCATGAAATTGTCTTCGGCAGTGGGAATCATCATGGGGGCAAATGTGGGAACGACGGTGACGTCCTGGATCCTGAGCCTGGCGGGGATCGAGAGCAATGATTTCTGGCTGCGCCTTTTAAAGCCTTCTTCTTTTGCGCCGGTGCTGGCGGCGCTCGGAGTGATATTCTTCCTGTTTTCCAAAAAGGAAAAATTGAAAAATGCGGGAATGGTTTTTATTGGTTTTGCGGTGCTGATGTCCGGGATGGAAACGATGTCGGGGGCGGTGAAGCCTTTGGCGGAAGTCCCGGAATTTACAGGCATATTGACCGCATTTTCCAATCCGGCCCTCGGAGTGCTGGCGGGGATGGTTCTTACGGCGGTGATCCAGTCTTCTTCGGCATCGGTGGGCATCCTGCAGGCATTATGCGCAACGGGGGCGGTATCCTATGGAGCGGCCGTTCCGATTATTATGGGACAGAACATCGGAACCTGTGTGACGGCTATGATTTCGGGAATCGGGGCAAGCAGAAACGCGAAGCGGGCGGCGCTGATACACCTTTATTTTAATTTGATCGGTACGGTGGTTTTTATGCTCGTATTTTATGGGGCGAATGCCATAGTAGAGTTTGATTTTATGGGGAACAGCGCAAACGCGGCAGGGATAGCGGTTGTGCATACTATATTTAATATTTTTGCCACGGTGGTTTTGCTTCCTTTTTCTGCATGGCTGGAAAAACTGGCCTGCCTGACAATCCGGGAAGAGGAAAAGACGGCTGCCGACGACAGGGAAGAAACATTACAGATATTGGATGCACGTTTTCTTGCGACGCCCGGGCTGGCGCAGTGCCGGGCAGCTGCCGCAGATATGGCGGATTGCGCAAGGGAAGCGATTTTTCTGGCTATGTCGTTAATTTCCGGTTATAATGAGGAAAAAGCGCAGCGTGTGGAAATGCTGGAAAAGAAAGTGGACGATTATGAGGATGAACTGGGTTCTTATCTGGTAAAATTAAGCGGCGGAGACCTGTCGGCGAAGGAGAACCGTATTTTGTCGCTTCTGCTGCATAATATCGGCGACCTGGAGAGGATTTCCGATCACGCGTTGAATATTAAAGAAGCGGCGGCCGAGCTGGCGGAGAAGCAGTTGTGTTTTTCCAATAAGGCGTCGGAGGAATTGAAGGTATTTTCCCAGGCGGTAAGGGATATCGTGGATCTTTCATGGAAGGCGCTGGAAGAAGAGGATCTTGAAATCGCGGGAAAGGTGGAGCCTTTGGAAGAAGCGATCGATTCTTTAAACGCGGCAATAAAAAAACGGCATATTAAAAGGCTGCGAAAGGGAAAATGCACGATCGAAATGGGCTTTATCCTTTCGGATATTACGACGAATTATGAGCGGGTGGCAGACCATTGTTCCAATCTTGCGGTCAGTCTGTTCGAAGTTGCGGAGGAAGAGTTCGGAGCGCATGGCTATCTGGATCTGATCCGCGGGGAGGATCATCCGGAATTCGGCGAAGATGTGGAGCGAATGAGGGAAAAATATATTTTACCATAAAGGAATGAAAAAGGATGGCTTTGGTATATATTGTAGAGGATGATGGGAATATCAGGGAGATAGAGGCGTTTGCATTAAAAAATGCGGGATATGATATCCGGGATTTTGCATGTGCAAAAGATTTTTACCGTGAAATGGAACGGGAGAAGCCGGACATTATCCTGCTGGATATTATGCTTCCCGATGAAGATGGCCTGGCGATAGTAAAGAAGCTGAGAAGCCTGGCGGGAACAAGGAGCATACCAATTATTATGGTAACGGCAAAAACGTCGGAAATCGATAAGGTAAAGGGGCTGGATACGGGGGCCGATGATTATATGACGAAACCTTTTGGGGTGATGGAACTCATATCGAGAGTGAAAGCATTGCTCAGGCGGAGCCAGGCGTCGCAGGAAAAGTCCCTGCAAATAGGAAAGGTCTGTTTGGACGAAGAAAGGCGGCTTGTGACGGTAGGGGATGAGCCTTGCGAACTTACCTACAAAGAATATGAGTTGTTGAAATTGCTGATGAACAGGGCCGGTATCGTGACAACCAGGGATATGATTCTGGACAGGGTGTGGGGAACAGATTATGAAGGGGAGTCGAGGACGCTGGACATGCATATTAAGACCTTGCGCCAGAAATTAAAAGGGGCAGGGGAGATGATCAGAACGGTGAGGAACGTTGGGTATATGTTTATGATGTAGCGAAGCTGCGGCAGGGGGCGGGATGAAGAGAAGAA